>Ga0115551_1002287_pt1 | contig 11739 bp, 9 predicted proteins | sample COGITO_mtgs_1103_FD_87179 | JGI IMG/M metagenome (GOLD analysis project Ga0115551, IMG submission 87179) | Pelagic marine microbial communities from North Sea - COGITO_mtgs_110321 | ecosystem: Environmental > Aquatic > Marine > Epipelagic | place: Germany:Helgoland, sampling site Kabeltonne... | reverse complement strand
TATGAGGCCTACGACGAGGACTACAAAGTGTATTTTGGGACTGAGGTTCCTGAACAACTCAAAAAAGACCTCCTCCGAACGGCCTATATGAATGGCTTCAAAGAGGAGCTTGAGAAATTTGAAGGAAAATTCTCAATGAAGTATGTACACGAAGAGAAAGCTGGTGGTGAGTTGGTGTTCTTCTGGCACAACGGCTTGGGTCCTGTGAAAGATGAATGGAGCGTAAATTTCTTCCTGGTTAAAGGCCAAGGAGGACTTGTTATGTTTGAAAATGAGGAACTGGGACTTAGCTTTCCTTTCTCAACATCCTCTAATGGACAAAGCTCCGAAGGCATCGGCGATTTGAAATTTGTGCGTGTCGCATTTCCTCGATATCGCGAGCGCAAGCCCTATTACCGGAGTGCGATTTTGATTTCTGAAACTGAGACTTACCCGTTGGAAATGGCTGAGAACATCAACGACATTGCTTTTAAAACATTGGACGATCGAATGCTTAGAGAACTTTCGACATCACTCATGAGATTGGCTGCGAAGCAAGCTGCCGAGCAAATGCTGCGGAAACAAAATGAGAATCATGGCGCATTGCTCTCTGTCATCAACAGTGTTTCGGAAAAAGCCGACACTCGAAACTGGCAAACACTTCCGTACAGCATTTCCTATGCGAGGGTTCCTCTTATAGAAGGAAGCAATCCAATGAAACTGAAAGCCTTTTCCCCCAGGAAAAGCAGGGACACCGAAGAAGTGTTCAACTTTCAGGGAAAGACTGGACAAACTCAATTTTATATTTTCAATAGTCTTGAGAGCATTCCACTCAACTATTGATTTAATCGGCGTAATCCTAGATTAAAAGTGACAAAAGAGGAGAAAACAAAATCCGAGGGTCGTACTGTCTCCCTTGTTCTTGGGAGCGGAGGAGCTCGAGGATTGCCTCACATAGGCGTCATCAAGTACCTTGAAGAGAACAACTTTCAAATCAAATCCATTTCAGGCTGTTCGATTGGCTCTTTGATTGGTGGGGTTTATGCCGCTGGTAAACTCGACGAATTGGAAAAATGGATGCGCTCCATCGATAAGGTAGATATGGCAAGTCTTCTCGACCTCTCTTGGGGGAATGGTGGTGTTTTTAAAGGAGACAAAATCATCGATACCTTGATTGATCTCATAGGGGATGTGCAAATTGAAGAAATGCCGATTCCTTTCACTGCTGTGGCTGCAAACATTGAAACTGAGAAGGAAGTTTGGTTCAATTCAGGCTCCTTGTTCGATGCTATTAGAGCCTCGGTATCTCTACCCCTATTTTTCACTCCTTTTGAACATCAGAGTGAACTACTCATCGATGGCGGCATACTAAACCCTGTCCCCATCTCACCCACCACCGAAGATGAAACCGACCTTACAATTGCAGTGAACTTGGGCGGAGCTCCTGAGAGTGAGAGTGAGAGTGAGAGTGAGAATGAGAGTGAGAGTGAGAGTGAGAGTGAGAGTGACCTTTCCTTTCAGGATGGTATTAAGAAGTTCTTAAAGCGCTTTCAGAATGATGAGGATACTTCAGAATCAAAAAAATGGGGTATGTACGAAGTAGCCAATAAGTCGTTGGATACCATGCAAGGGGCCATTGCCCGCTATAAGCTTGCCGAATGTCCGCCCGACATCGAAATAAAAATTGCACGCAATGCCTGTGGAACCTACGACTTTGATCGGGCCAAGGAAATGATTCAATTGGGATATGAGAAGGCAGAGTCGGCCTTGAGACAGAACTAAAGCAATTCAAAAACAAATAAGCCGTCGTCAAATGAAAGCTGCCGTAACCACCAAAGCAGGTAATCCCGAAGTAATCCAACTGCAGGTGGTTCCAAAACCAAAGGTCAAGGATGGCTGGGTGCGCATTCAAGTAAAGGCCTTTGGACTGAACAGATCGGAACTCTTCACCAGAAGAGGAGATTCGCTAGGAGTAGATTTCCCGCGAATACAAGGAATTGAATGTGTGGGAATTGTTGACGAAGATCCTTCAAACACCTACCCTAAAGGTCAGCAGGTTGCAGCCATTATGGGCGGCATGGGCCGCTTCTACGACGGTGGATATGCTGAGTACACGCTGGTCCCTCTCGAAATTGTGTTCCCATTTAAGAGTAAGCTCGACTGGGACATCCTAGGTGCCATTCCCGAAATGTTCCAAACGGTATCGGGTTCATTGAATCAAGCCTTGGAAATTCAAAGCGGCGAAACCCTATTGATTCGTGGAGGCACTTCTTCCATTGGGATGTTGGCCTGTCAGCTCGCTAAAACAAAGGGATTGTCTGTGGTTTCTACCAGCAGGAACCCCGACAAGGTGAAGCACCTAAAAGACAATGGCGCCGATCATGTCGTACTCGAAACTGGTACCATCAGCGAATCCGTTCGAGAGATATTCCCAGACGGAGTCAACAAGGTTTTGGAGCTGATTGGAACTAGAACATTGAAAGATTCACTCAAATGCATCGCTCCAAGGGGAGTTGTTTGTATGACCGGAATTCTGGGAAATGAGTGGACAATACAAGAGTTTACTCCAATGGGAGACATTCCATCCTTAGGTAAACTCACTGTTTATATGGGTGTATCTAAAAACCTCTCTAAAAGTCTTTTACAAGAATTTATTGATGAGGTTGAAAGCGGGAACATTCGACTGAACATCGACCATGTATTTGGGCTCGACGAACTTGCCATTGCCCACCAATACATGGAAGACAATAAGGCCAAAGGGAAGATTGTTGTACGACCATAAATGAACGCACCTGCCCCATCAAGCTTTGCGTTAAGATTTTACCGCCCATCTCATTGGCAGGCTTGAACACTTTTTGGACTAACTCGTTCTTTCTTTATCTCTAGAACAATGCATGAATTTCAAGCTTCCCCCTCTCACTGAACGCGAATTGAACCGTGTCATTGAAATGGCCTGGGAGGACCGCACGCCCTTCGAAGCCATAGAAGTGCAGTTTGATCTTTCTGAAAAGGATGTCATTAAATTGATGAGAAAGCATTTGAAGGCTTCCAGCTTCAAACTTTGGAGAAAGCGTGTAAATAGCGGCGTGAGCCAAAAGCATCTAAAAAAGAGAAGCAGCGAAATCACGCGCTTTAAAAGTAAAAGTCAACGAACAATCGCGAACAATAAAATCTCTAAGCGTTGAAATTCGAGGCATCCTATCAATTCGTTCTCGACAAAATCGACCGGATAGATCCATCGGCTTATGCACGAACTCGCAATTATGCGGATGGAGCCATAACAGGCCTCTCCCCTTACATTTCCAGAGGATTCATCTCCACAAAGTTTGTTTTTGATAAACTTCAGGAGAAGGGATTTAAGCCCGGTGAAATGGAGAAGCTTCTTCAAGAGCTTGCATGGCGAGACTATTGGCAACAGGTGTGGAAGTCAAAAGGAGATTTAATCAATTCCGACCTCAAAAGAACTCAACCCGATTTCGAACACTGCCAGCTACCTAGTGCCGTATTGAATGGTGAAACTGGCATAGAGGTCATTGATGAGCACATCAAACTCCTAAAAAGCACCGGATACATTCACAATCACATGCGCATGTACATCGCTGCGCTGGCCTGTAATCTTGGAAAAAGCCATTGGATACTTCCTGCTCAATGGATGTATTATCACCTCTTAGACGGCGACTGGGCTAGCAATGCCTTAAGCTGGCAGTGGGTTGCAGGAAGCAATGCAAACAAGAAGTATTACGTTAATCAAGAGAACATCAATCGGTTCTTTTACAGCAATCAACTAAACACCTTCTTAGACGTCGACTACTCTTCCTTTGAAAATCCAGTGCTGCCAGAAGAGCTGAAAAAAACTGAGGTGCCAATACTGACGACGGAATTGCCGACCGCGGAAGCTTTATCGATTCATCCCGAACGACCTAGTTTGATTTACAATTACTACAACCTTGATCCTGAATGGCACAAAGGAGAGGACGTAAATCGGATTCTACTGCTGGAACCGGAAGTGTTTGCGAGCCATCCAGTGTCAAAAAAATGCATCGACTTTGCCATGGGACTGGCTGAGTGCATTCCAGGAATTCAGCTCTATGTAGGCTCTTTCGAAAACCTAATGCAGGAATACAGCTTGAAGGACGTCTTTTACAAAGAACATCCCTTGAACACATCCTATCGTGGAACTCAAGAAGAACGCGATTGGATGTTCACGGTTGAGGGCTACTTCCCATCCTTCTTTGCCTTCTGGAAAAAATGTAAAAAAGAAATCGGTCTATAAATCGCTAAGCGCGGTCACACTGTCCTTAGCTCAAACGAAGTCCATGTACCTCTCTAAGTCAGACATTAAAAACACAGAACGCGTTAAACGCCTGAACATCATCAATTCGGTTTCGGGAATTAAGCCTGGCAATCTTATAGGCACGCGCTCGAGCGCGGATCAGGCGAATTTGGCCATCATTAGTTCCGTAGTGCACCTTGGCAGCTCTCCGGCCTATTTAGGTTTTATCATACGGCCAAGCAATGAGGTGCGCAGACACACTTTAGAAAACATCCTCGAAAACGGATGCTTCACAATAAATCACATTCAAACCAATTTCATCGAGAAGGCGCATTACACTTCAGCAAAGTTTGATGCAGAGGTTTCGGAGTTTGAAGCCTGCGGACTCACAGAAGAGCAGCTCTATGGATTTCGAGCGCCATTTGTTGGGGAAAGCACTCTAAAGATGGGATTGAAACACGTAGAAAGCGTGGACATCAAAAGCAGTGGAACTCAAATGATTGTTGGGCAAATCGAACATTTGATCATCCCAGATGAAGCCATGGATGAAAGAGGTTACATCGACCTAGCGGCTGCAAATACTGCAGGCATTTCAGGCCTGAACTCCTACTATGGCTTGGAAAAGCTCCAAGATTTCCCTTATGCCCGTGTTACGGAAGTTCCAAAGTTCAATGTATGAAAAAGGAACACCTGCCACACAAGCTTTGCCCTGTCTGCAATAGACCATTTAGCTGGCGAAAAAAATGGGAACTGAATTGGGATTCAGTTAAGTACTGCAGTGAACGTTGTCGTCGCAGTCGATCCAGTCAAAAGTCAAAAACATAAAAACTCAAATAGGCAGTAATTGCTCGCCTTTTGGCTCCCCATTTGGCAGCACCTGACTCACTTCTTTCAGAATGCTCTCTTTCATAACCTCTAGGATCTTGTGTTTTACAAAATGCTTGTGAACTGCTAAACCAATGGTCCTGAATGGAACCGGCTTAGCAAAGGCGCTCAGGCGCTCTCTTTCTTCTTCCGACATCTCTAGAGTTGCAAGGAATGGTAAGAGGGTACTGGCCTTGTTGGCTTTCACGAATCGCAGCAAGCTGTCGATCGACCCGGCTTTGTAGTCAAAATTTAAGGTGCTTCTCAAGTTGAGTTTATGCAGGTCGCACAGGTTCACCACTTGGGTGCGCATGCAATGACCTTCCTCAAGCAAACACAGATTTGACACGTCCATGCTATCTGCAGTCAGTTGATCTTGCCTCTCTTCTCCTGCATTGTAGAACATGAACGGCTCATGGTAAAGCGGATACTCGACAACGTCTTTCTGCACCAATGGCGTTGAGACAATACCAATGTCAAGCTCTCGCGAACTCAACTGACGCAATATCTCACCTGTTGTTTGCTCCTTAACCTGAATGCTCAGGTTTGGAAATTTCTTGGCAAAACTTTGCAAGAACAAAGGGAGTAAAAAGGGTGCTATCGTTGGTATGACGGCAATGCTGAGTGTTCCCTTCACTTCACCCTTGATCTCTTTGGTCATTTCTTCGAGCTGACCAATTTCCCTTTGGATCATCTTGATTTGCTCTAAAATCCTTTCCCCTTCAGAAGTGAGTTCCACCGGCTTCTTCGATCGGTCGAAAATCTTGAGACCAATCTCATCTTCAAATTTTGAGATCATCGTACTCAAGGTAGACTGACTGATGAAACATTGCTCTGAAGCCTTCACAAAATGGCGATTCTCCGCAAGAGCGACTATGTATTGAAATTGTTGAATATTCATCGACTGTATAGATATTGGAATCTAAAATATCATTTCTATAGAACATAACAAGCACATACCTTTGCCCCAACCAAAAAAGGGAAACCAAAACCACAAAGCATGAAACGCATCCTACTCATCTCAAGCTTAGTCCTTAGCTTTACTGCATGCGACAAGAGCAACACAACTGAAAATACTATGGAAGAAAAAGCATCATGCCCCTTTGGCTTCGACGGAGGGAAATCCGCGGGGACAACGCTAAAAGGAGAAGGCCCTACGAATAGAGACTGGTGGCCAAACCAACTCGACCTCAGCATTCTCCGTCAGCACTCGAACCTCTCTGACCCAATGGGCGAGGATTTCGATTACGCCGAGGCATTCAATAGCATCGACTACGATTCCCTAAAAAATGACATTCGAAAAGTCATGACGGAATCCCAAGATTGGTGGCCGGCCGACTACGGCAACTACGGTCCACTTTTCATTCGCATGGCCTGGCACAGTGCAGGAACCTACCGCACTGGAGACGGACGAGGTGGCTCTGGAGAAGGGCAACAGCGATTCGCCCCACTCAACAGCTGGCCCGACAATGGGAATCTTGACAAAGCACGACGACTTATCTGGCCAATCAAGCAGAAGTACGGACGTAAAATTTCCTGGGCAGACCTCATGATTCTGAGTGGAAACGTCGCTCTCGAATCGATGGGTTTTGAAACCATAGGTTTTGGTGGTGGTAGAGCCGATGTATGGGAACCAGCAGGGAACGTATACTGGGGAGCCGAAGGCAAGATGCTTGAAGACAAGCGTTACTCAGGCGTTAGAGAATTGGAGGATCCATTGGCCGCGGTGCAAATGGGACTCATCTATGTCAACCCAGAAGGACCCAACGGAAACCCTGATCCAGTTTTGGCTGCAAAGGACATTCGTGAAACCTTTGGTAGAATGGGCATGAACGACGAAGAAACTGTTGCACTCATCGCCGGCGGTCATACCCTAGGCAAGACACATGGCGCAGGTGACGCCTCATTGGTAGGTCCCGAACCCGAAGCAGCTGACATAGAAGAGCAAGGTTTTGGCTGGAAAAGTGAGTATAAGTCTGGAAAAGGAGCTGATGCCATCACATCTGGCTTAGAAGTCATTTGGACTCCCACTCCAACTCAATGGAGTCAAGGTTTCTTCGTCTCGCTTTTCAACAATGAATGGGAACTAACGAAGAGTCCAGCTGGAGCTGCTCAATGGGTTGCTAAGGATTCCGAAGAAATTTTCCCAGATGCTTTTGACTCCGAAAAGAAGCACAAACCAACCATGCTTACCACCGATTTATCTCTTCGCTTCGATCCTGAGTATGAGAAAATCTCAAGAAGATTTTTGGACAATCCAGAGGACTTCAACAAAGCCTTTGCTCGCGCTTGGTTCAAACTGACTCACCGAGATATGGGACCAAAAGCCTTGTATTTAGGGCCCGAAGTACCAAAAGACGATTTCATCTGGCAAGACCCAATCCCGGCTGTAAGTCATCCTTTGGTAAATACTCAAGACATCGCATCATTGAAGGCGAGCATTATCAAATCGGGATTGACTATTCCTGAAAGGGTTTCTACAGCTTGGTCCTCGGCTTCTACTTTCCGTGGTTCAGACAAAAAAGGAGGTGCCAACGGGGCGCGCATTCGACTCGAACCTCAACGCAGTTGGGAGGCTAACAACCCTGAGCAACTCAATAAAGTGTTGACGGCCTTGTCAAAAATTCAATCAGATTTTAACACAAGCTCAAAGAGTGCAAAGGTTTCCATGGCAGACCTAATCGTATTGGCTGGAAATACAGCCGTCGAAGAAGCAGCCAAAGCTGCGGGGAATGAAATTAAAGTTCCCTTCACTCCTGGAAGAACTGATGCCAGCCAGGAACAAACAGACGTCGAATCAATGGCTGTATTGGAACCAATGGCCGATGGATTTGTCAATTATCTGAAGAAGCCATACAGCATCCCTACAGAAGCCCTCTTGGTAGATAAAGCTCAACTACTAACTCTAACATCCCCAGAGATGACGGTATTGGTAGGTGGACTGCGTTCCTTGGATGCAAACTTCAAAGGTTCTAAACAAGGGGTCTTCACTTCTCGCCCTGGCGTTCTGAGCAACGACTTTTTCGTGAATCTCATGAGCATGAGCAATTCCTGGAAAGCAACTTCAGAGACTAAAGAAGAGTTTGAGGCTTTAGATCGTGAAACTGGCGAAGTTCAATGGAGCGCTTCAAGAGCAGATTTGATCTTTGGTTCGAACTCAGAATTGCGTGCTTTAGCTGAGGTATATGCCAGCGACGATGCCAAGGAGAAGTTCGCACAGGATTTTGTTGCGGCTTGGACTAAAGTGATGAACCTCGACCGTTTCGACATAAACTAAGCATTCAACATTCACAACAGAAAGAGCCAGTTCAACGACTGGCTTTTTTTTGGACCAAAAGTTCTCTCGGAGAATAGCTGCGCAATTGAATACAAATAATGCAAGCTTGATTTTCAGTTTGGATTCTAGTCGCTGCAACTTGTGTAAAGAAGGTTGTTGGCTTGCCTCCCTCCTAGCTTTAGCCTATTTTCGGACAAACTGTTCCAAAAAACTCAGGCCATCAGCTCATCTCGAAAAATTGGGTTTTTCGTAGGACCTCTCCTCTTTCTCATCCTAGTTGTAGGGCAACCTTTTGATGAAAGCATTGTCAACAACGTGCTTTCGGTGTCGGCTTGGATGCTGACTTGGTGGATTTTGGAAGTATTCCCAATTTACGTCACCGCCTTGCTTCCCATGGTCTTCTTTCCAGCTTTAGGAATTCTAGACCTCCGAGAGACCTTCATGCCTTACGGAAGCCCGATTGTATTTCTTTTTCTTGGCGGCTTTATCATAGCTCTTGCGATGGAAGAACGTCGACTTCACGAGCGCCTTTCCTATGGCTTGATCCGATTAACCGGCACACGTCCTAGACAGATCATATTAGGCTTTATGATTGCAACCGCCCTGGTGGCAATGTGGATTTCCAATACTGCTACAGCGGTGATGATCTTGCCTATAGCTCTATGAGTTACCGAGCTCCTGAAAGAGCAGACAAAAGACGAAGTTCTGTTGAAGCGATTTCGGCTTGTCCTCATGCTGGGCATTGCCTATGCTGCCAACATTGGCGGCACCATGACCTTAATTGGAACCCCTCCGAACCTTGTGTTTGCAGGCTATTACTTTGAGACTTTCGGCACAGACTTTCCCTTTTCGCGTTGGTTTATTTACGGTCTGCCAATTGGAGGCGTTTTACTTTTTCTGAGTTATCATCTTCTAACTAGGGTGGTGTATCCGGTAAAAGGAAGCGCAATAATTGGGGCGAAAGAACTTTTCCAAAAGAAATGGATTGAGATGGGGCGCATGTCGAGGGCCGAGATATCTGTTCTTGTAGTGTTCGCTGTAACTGTCTTCCTCTGGGTTTTCGCGCAATCCATCAACGACCTGATTGGACAGAGGGCGCTCAACAACACCAACATCGCTATGTTCGGTGGTCTTGCCATGTTTGTTGTTCCTGTAAACTGGAAGAAGAGCGAGTTCATCCTCGATTGGAAAAGCACCGTGAAACTTCCGTGGGGAATCCTCCTACTCTTTGGAGGGGGCTTAGCCATGGCAAAAGGCCTTGAAACTGCCGGTATCATCCAGGCAATTGGTGATTTCATTTCACACAATACCGACTTGAGTCCGTTTATGCTGGTCTTACTTCTAACGGCTTTCGCCCTTTTTGCAACAGAACTCATGTCGAATGTTGCCCTAGTAACCGTTTTATTGCCGGTTGTAATTGGTATTGGAGAAAGTACTGGCGTTGACCCTCTGCTTCTAGCCATCCCAGTTACTCTTGCTGCAAGCTGTGCTTTCATGATGCCCATCAGCACACCTCCAAATGCGGTTGTTTACTCAAGTGGACATGTCTCTGTTCAACAAATGATGCGCGCAGGTTTTTGGATGAACCTTGTGTCAATCGCTGTGATCGTTGGTGTCGTGATGTTGCTTCTCGGATAGCACTCGATAAATGGAGGGCACCTTTCTAATTGAATCAGAACCTATGCTCTTCTCTGTTACCTATTTTCGCACCCAGTCAGCAACTTCCATGATCAAGAACTTCTCTAAACAAGCATGAGCATCATCAAATCACCCAGCTTAAATCCAATTCTTAGATTCTGTTTGAGAACATGGAACTCCATCGATGCCGTGATCAGGGGCAAGCTCTTAGGCAAGATTCGCTTCTCTGGAGTAGCAAGTTTGAAGCTCGATGACTTGAAGTTTAAGATGTACTCCAATTGCGATGATACCATCGTCGATCGTCTATACTTTGACCAAAGCAAATACGCCGAGATTACAGAAATCAAACTCTTCAAAGCCTTTGCTAAACAGAGCTCGGTAATATTTGACGTTGGCGCGAATACCGGACTGTACTCTGTGGTTTCGCGTGGAATCAATCCCAATGCAAAAATTTATGCCTTTGAGCCCTACCTCATCAATGCACATCGATTTAAGAAGAACATGCAGCTCAACAACATTGAAGATGTGAATCTGCTGGAAAAAGCCGTAGGAAATAGCAAGGATGATATTGAATTTGCCGTCCCAGCCCACGATCAGATCTGCGATGTACTCTCAGCAGACACCGAGTTCACAAATCGTTTCTACAAGAAATGGGGGAGTTACAAAAACGTGATGGTCCCACAGATTACGATTGACACCTTCATGACATCTGAAAACTTGAATGGAATCGATCTGATTAAAATTGACGTCGAGAATTACGAGTCTTTTGTTTTGGAAGGAGCATTAGAAACACTCGATAAATTCTCCCCCACCATCTTCATAGAAATCTTTGTAGACACTGAGAAAATCAAGTTTTACGAGGAGAACTTAAAACCCTTGGGATACCACTGCTACTCGCTGTTGAATGAAGGAATCATCCGAACAGAGAGCCTCGTTGCCAACCCCGATTGCAGGAACTTCATTCTCTCTAAAGCCCGCACCCAAGACGAATATCTCTCCTTTTCGGAGCTCGACAATTTGGTTGAACAGCTAACATAAATTCCGACGCAAATAAGGGTTCAATTGGGCATTAAAATGTTGTTTTCTGTTGAAGTAATGTGCATGGTTTTTTTTCACATTATGGATGCAGTAGGTTTTTTCGATGTTTTCGTGCAAAGCGCTCAACTATGTTTAAAATTCTATCTTCAATACTTGTTCTTGCGAGCCTAGGCATATTTCAATCTGCTAGCGCTCAAAATTTTGTTTACAGCCCAAAGAAAGACCACTCTTCAATAGTGGAAGTTGGGAGACTCATCACCTACCAATCTGATTTTCTCCCTGCCGACTCTTCCGACATTACGTTTAAGTGAAAACAACTGCAGAACACCATTGACAGCGCTTGGTCGTATTCTCTTTGCGACTATCAAAACTGTTATGTTGGCATTCCCGACTCTGGAGTTATGGGGACTTTATCGACTGCAGAATTTAGGAATGGAATCAGCGGTATGTTCCAATTGGTTTTAGATACCGACGATGAGCCTAGAACAGCGACTGTTCAACTTTATGTCTACGACTCTAGAGATATTAGCGTTGGTGATACGGTGACCTTTCACTTGCAAACCATCCCTGAAGATACTGGAAGTCCGGCTGGCTTGAACCTTAAGAACATTGAAAACACTGTAATTCGCCCAAATCCTGCACAGGATCAAATCTTTGTTCAGGCCGATGT
>Ga0115551_1002275_pt1 | contig 11774 bp, 10 predicted proteins | sample COGITO_mtgs_1103_FD_87179 | JGI IMG/M metagenome (GOLD analysis project Ga0115551, IMG submission 87179) | Pelagic marine microbial communities from North Sea - COGITO_mtgs_110321 | ecosystem: Environmental > Aquatic > Marine > Epipelagic | place: Germany:Helgoland, sampling site Kabeltonne... | reverse complement strand
CAGTCCATTCTTAGGACGTTCTGCAACAGCACCTGCAACTATAAGAAGTGATGAAACTTCAAAAATAATTGATTCAGAAGTGAAGATGATCATTGATACTTGTTACTCAAGATCACAAAAACTCTTAAATGATAATTTAGATAAGTTGCATGAAATGGCTTCAGCATTATTAATGTATGAAACTATTAATGCAGATCAAATTGATGACATTATGGCTGGTGCTAAACCAAGAGCACCAAAAGATTGGTCTGATGATAATGATTCTTCCACTAAAACCAAATCTACTAAAACTTCAATAAAAGGTCCTGCAGAAGAGCTATAATTCCTGATTATGGATTTAAAATTTGGAACAGATGGTATAAGAGGGCCTGTTCAAACAGAGATCACTCCTGAGGTCTGTCTTAAGATTGGTCATGCAGCTGGCATTGTACTTAAAGAAGAAGGTCTCGAAAGCGTCATGATTGGCAAAGACACTCGAGTATCTGGGTATATGCTGGAGGCAGCTTTAGAGGCAGGATTTATTGCAGCCGGAATCAATGTACGACTTCTTGGACCAATTCCAACTCCTGGAGTTGCTTATCTTACAAAAACTTCTAGAAAACAATTTGGCCTTGTTATAAGCGCTTCCCATAACAATTTTCTTGATAACGGTATAAAGATTTTTGATGCTAATGGTGTAAAAATCTCAAGAGATATTGAGCTAAAAATAGAAAAAGTTCTTAAATCAGATTTAAATCTAGTTGAAACTTCAAGCCTTGGAAAGGCAGAAGCTTTTCATGAATCTACAGCTAGATATATTGAATTCTGTAAGTCGACTGTTCCAGCAGATATATCCTTTAATAATTTGCGAATAGTAATAGATTGTGCGAATGGCGCTTGTTACAAAGTTAGTCCAGAAATATTTAAAGAGCTTGGAGCAGAGGTTATTCCTTTCGGAGTAGAACCTGATGGTTTTAACATTAATCATGAATGTGGCTCTACCCATCCTAAACTTGCTCAAGAAATGGTTTTAAAGCATAGAGCAGATTATGGTGTAACTTTGGATGGTGATGGTGACAGAGTCATTCTAATTGACAGAGAAGGTAATATTTTAGATGGAGATGATCTTTTATATATTCTAGCCTTTGCAAATCCAAATAGAACTGGATCATGGTCAGGAGTTGTAGGAACTCTAATGTCAAATTTTGGACTTGAAAAAGCTATCCAGCAATTAGGTTATAAATTTATACGAGCTGACGTTGGAGATAAATATGTCAGTAAAATGCTTACTGAGAAAGGGTGGATGCTTGGGGGTGAAAGTTCAGGTCATATTATATGTAGAGATCTTGTAAGTACTGGTGACGGCACAATTGCTGCGTTAAAAGTAATTAGTTCATTGCTTATGTTAGAAAAAGATCCTAAAGAGGTCCTAATAAACTATAAAAAATTTCCGCAAATTAATATCAACATACCAGTAAAGAATAAAGATATTATTAATGATTCAGAAATAACATCATTTGTAAAAGATATAGAATCAGATATTACGGTTGGAAGAGTTTTAGTTCGTCCCTCTGGAACCGAAAGTATCATTAGGGTTATGGTTGAAGCTTCTGAAGAAGCGGTAGCTAAAAAGTTTGCTAAAGATATTGCAAAACTCATCTCGTCAAAATCTTAAATTATGAGTTTATCTATTATTGGAAATTGGAAGTCAAATGGATCTTTAGAATCAAATAAATCGTGGATTCATGATTTTAAGTATTCCATTAATGATTCAGAAATTTCTAATGTAGCAATCTGCCCACCTTTTACCTATTTAGACCAAATGATCAGTCTTACCTCTAATTTGGGTCTCAGCATAGGATCACAAGATATAGATTCATCGAGCGGAGCAAGAACAGGGTCTATATCAGTTAATGCTTGTAAAGATATAGGATGTTGTTTTTCAATAGTTGGTCATTCAGAAAGAAGAGAAATCTTTGATGAAAGTAATATGTTTTTGAGGCAAAAATTAATTACAGCTCAAGAAAGTGGATTCCAAGTTATATTTTGTATTGGAGAACCTAAAGAGCAACAATTAGCAGGCACGACAAATAATTTTTTAGAAAAGCAAATAATTGAATCCCTCAGCGATCTTGAGCTTTTAGATGGTTTTACAATTGCTTATGAGCCCATATGGGCAATTGGCACTGGCGAGATCCCAGATGTTAAGGATATAAATGCCACTCATAAATTTATAAAAGATATAGTACAATCGTCATCTAAAAATAACTTCACCCCAAATGTTTTATATGGAGGAAGCGTTACGAGTAAGAATGCAGAAGTTTTATTTAAAGAACAATATATTGATGGAGCTCTTATTGGAGGAGCTTCACTAAATGGAAAAGAGTTTGCTGAGATTGCAAACATACATAAAAATAGAGGATTATAAGCATGGTAACTTTTATAACTGTTGTAAGTATTTTATTAGCAGTCGCAATTATAATACTTGTGATGCTTCAGCAAGGGAAGGGTTCAGATATGGGTGCTGCCTTTGGGGGCGGATCTTCTAATTCAGTTTTTGGTGCTACCGGACCCGCTGGGTTTCTTGGAAAACTTACTTACATTTTAGTAGCAGTATGGATGATCTTAGTGCTTTCATTAGCATTTATATTAAAGTCGCAGAATACTGAAGAAACTTTTGACATAGACATAGCTCCTGAAGAAAATTTAATTGACGAAGTTCAAGAAAACGAAATTCCAACCAGCTAATAAACCAAATTTAATTAGTTTACAGACGAAATTTCTATTTTTTCTGTTCCAATTGGCAAGGTCACCATGGTTCCATCATGCGCAGAGGTCCAATTATCTCTAATCTCATCCACTCCCCTATACATAACATCTTCCATTAAGTTAATTCTAGGCGCTGGAAGTAAGTGATAAAAAACTAAGTGTCCTACATTTGCTTCATTTGCAGCTTTGACTACATCTAGAATAGGAGTGTGATAATCAAGAATATCAACAGTAACAATTTCGGCTACAAAGTTTTCTGTTTGCTGAGCATTTTTATTAATAACTTCTAATAATTCAACAGACATAGCCTCATGAAATAAAGCATCAACATTTTTAGAATTTTTTATGAGGTTTTCATCATATATAGTGTCTCCACTAATACTTACTGACCGCCCCTTATAATCAATTCTATATCCAAGTGCTGGATCAACTGGATCATGTGAGACGCTATAAGCAGTAATTTTTAAATTACCATCATTAACCAAAATGGGATTTTCTAAATCTACTGTATGAGTATTAAAGCCAGCAATATTTAATGGGGCAATTTTATCTCCATGATGCTGATTTCTAAAAAAATAATCTTTTGTATAAGCAAGCTCAATGCCATCAGTCAACATTTGAATTCCTTCAGGACCATATATTTTTTGTTTTTCTTCTCTTTGACCATTAATCCATGTACCCTGATGAAAATCAGCTATATCTGAAATATGATCAGAATGAAGGTGAGTATAAAATATTCCTTTAACCTTATTCCATGGCGTATTCCAATTGTTTAAGTTCTGCGCACTTCCATTTCCTGTATCAAAAATGTATATGTCATTGCCAGCTTGAATTAAAATACAAGCCTCAGCTCTATTTGGATCATTGATAGGGGATCTTGATCCGCAAACAACTGCTGTTAAAGCATCATATGCCGGCAAATAGGAGGCAGGAGCAGTCATATTTTTGATACCTATTTCTAATAATCTATCTTGAAATAAAGGTTGCTTTAAAAGTATCAAAATTAATACAGCCAATAAGGCCATTAATGTAAAGGAATATTTAAGAGTTTTAATCATTCAATTATTATATATTTTTATTAATTTATAACAATTGACATAAAATATGACAATAATTTTTTTTAATCATAAATAAAATCATGAGGGTCTAATTTTTTCATATGGTGCCGAAAGCGGGACTTGAACCCGCACGAGCTTTCGCTCACTAACCCCTCAAGCTAGCGTGTCTACCAATGCCACCACTTCGGCTAAAGAGGTTGGATTATAAACAAGTTATTTTTTTGAGTCTAAAAAAGTTTTAATTAACTTGACCTAAGTACCCTGATTTCATTACACTTCACCTTCGCTGCGTTGCGGGGTGGAGCAGTCTGGTAGCTCGTCGGGCTCATAACCCGAAGGTCGTTGGTTCAAATCCAGCCCCCGCTACCACGTAATAATATTTTGTGGGGCATATGCCCCATTTTTGTACGCAAAAGAAATGAATAGAGAAGACATTATAGAAATTGTAAAACCTGTTATTGAAGACAGGGAGTGTTTCTTGTGGGGAGTTGAAATATTACGAGGAAAAAAGAGACCCACACTCAGAATCTATATTGAATCTGATAAAGGCGCTAATATAGATGATTGTGAGAATATTTCTAAAGATCTCAATTATGAATTGGCTTTAGAGGACTCTTTTGTTGAAGATTATGTTTTAGAGGTTTCTACTCCAGGAGTAGATAGAAAGATTTTTTATATTGAGCAACTTGATGAATTTTTAGGAGAGAACTTCAAAGTTAAATTAAGACAAGCTCAAGATAATATTAAAAATTTTGAGGGCTTCATTAGAAATCATAGTGAAGATAAATTTACTATTGATTGTAAAAATGGAAGTCATATTATTAAGTTTTCGGACACTGAGCTATGTCGTCTGAATCCAAGTTTTGATGATATTTTAAGGATGGGTGAAAATTATGGAAGGCAATGAAATTTTAGCGGTAGTAGATTCTGTATCTAATGAAAAAGGTTTAGAGAAAGATTCAATATTTGAAGCAATTGAGTTAGCTATTGCATCTGCATCTCAAAGGCATTTTCATGAAGATGCTGAACTTCATGTAAAGATAGATAGAGTTACAGGTAAATATAATACATATAGAAATTGGATTGTTGCTGATGAGGATGATCCAGAATTTCATATCGAAACTCATATTAAGACCTCTGATTCCGAATTAGAGATTAATGATACATATACAAAAGATATTGATAATGTGAAGTTTGGGAGAATTGAGACTCAAGCAGCGAGACAAGTAATGCTTCAAAAAGTTCGTGAAGCTGAAAGAGAAAAAGTTGTCTCCATGTTTAAAAATCAAAATAATAATCTAGTTAACGGAACTGTAAAAAGGGTTACTAGAGATAATATTATTGTTGATATTAGTTATGATGCTGAGGCTATTTTACCTAGAGATAGACTTATGCCAGGAGAAATATATAAAGTTAATGACAGAATAAGAGCTATTCTTCAAATTCAAGAAGTTGAAGGAAGAGGTGCACAATTAATGCTTAGTAGAATTTGTCCTGAGATGGTTACAGAGTTATTTGGTATTGAGGTTCCTGAAATAAATGAAGATATTATAGAAATTAGAGGTGTAGCCAGAGATGCTGGGTCTAGATCAAAAATAGCTGTAAAAACAAATGATGGCCGCATAGATCCTGTTGGAGCTTGTGTTGGAATGAGAGGTTCACGGGTTCAAGCAGTTTCAGCTGAGCTGGGAAATGAGCGCATAGATATTATAATTTATGATGACAATCCTGCTCAATTGGTCATTAATGCACTTGTTCCAGCAAAAGTTGAATCTATAGTCATGGATGAGGCTTCAAGATCAATGGATATTGCTGTAAATCAAGATAATCTTGCGCTTGCTATAGGATCAAGAGGTCAAAACATCCGTTTAGCTTCTAAATTGGTTGGATGGGACTTAAATATTATTAGCAGTGAAGAAGCAGAGGCTAAAGAAAAAGTTGATCAAACTGAATTCCTTGGGAACATGATGGAGAGCTTAGGTGTTAAAGAGGAAGTGGCGGAAGGGCTGATTAATGCGGGTTTAAATACTTTTGATGATATAGCTTATGCAGATGAATCTGTTCTTTCAGGAATTATTTCAGATGCAAATGAAATGGAAAGAGTAAAATCAACAGCAGAAGATGCTGCATTAATGGAAGCAATGGGTGAAATTTCAGCAGAAGAAGAAGACGCTGAGTCACTTGCTGATTTAGATATTAGTGATGAGAATCTTCTAAAATTATCAGCAAAAGCTATTAAAAATAAAGATGACCTTGCTGAGCTAGCTGTTGATGAGCTTCAGGATATTATTGAAATAAGTAATGAAGATGCTTCCGCGCTTATAATGAAAGCAAGAGAACATTGGTTTAATTAATAGAGGGTATTATTTTGGCTTTAACCGTTAAAGATTTTTCAAAAACCTTAAAAATTTCAGAAGCTGCTTTGCTTGAGAGAATGCAAAATGCTGGTCTTTCTCATAAATCTGGTTCAGATGAGATAACTCCAGCAGATAAATCAGCATTATTAAAATCGCTAAAAAATAGAAAATCACAAACATCTTCAGTTTCATCTGATTCAGGAATAAAAGTTGTTTCTAAAGGTAAGAATATTACTGATGGAGAAGCACCTAAAAGTTATTCAGATAATATAGAGGCTAAAAGGGCTGCGGCATCTGAGCAGCTAAAAGAGCAACAGAAAAAACGTGAAGATCAGATTAAAGAGGCTGCTAGATTAAAGAAAGAAGAAAGAGAGAAACAGATTGCTGCAAAAAAAGCAGCTCCAGTTCAACCTAAGATAAATGTTAAAGATCAATTATCGCGAGCTGCAAAAGAATACAGTAGAAAAGAATTAAAAGTTACTCCAGATGCTGATGCAGAACATCAGTTTGAGGCACCAACTAAAGTAAAATCAAAAAAAGTAGATGTTCCAGAAACAATTCAAGTTGGTGAGCTAGCAAAGCTTATCGCTGTAAAAGGTGGATTAGTCGTTAAAGAATTAATGAGTTTGGGAGTTGTTGCAACTATTAATGATGCTATTGATCAAGAAACAGCAATACTGGTTTTAGAAGAAATGGGTCATGAGGGTATACCATTAAAATCAGAAAATGTTGAAGAAGAGCTGGCAAGTTTAATTACTTACTCTGATGAACTGCAAACAAGAGCACCTGTTGTTACTGTTATGGGTCATGTAGATCATGGTAAAACAACTTTATTAGACTTTATAAGAAAGTCTAAAGTCGTAGATGGAGAGGCTGGTGGAATTACTCAACATATAGGTGCTTACCAAGTTGAAACTTCTAAAGGTTTGATAACTTTTATAGACACTCCTGGTCATGCTGCTTTTTCTTCAATGAGAGCGCGCGGTGCAAATACTACAGATGTAGTAATTTTAGTTGTAGCTGCTAACGATGGAATTATGCCTCAGACTGAAGAGGCAATTAATCATGCTAAAGCCGCTGGTGTATCAATTGTTGTAGCAATAAATAAGATAGATCTCCCAGATACTGACATTGAAAAAATAAAAGGTGATTTGGCTGGTAAAGAACTAACTCCAGAGGACTGGGGTGGAACTATTCAGATGGTTCCAGTATCTGCTTTAACTGGAGAAGGGGTCGATAAACTTCTTGAATCAGTATACTTAGAATCAGAATTATTAGAGTTAAAATCTCACTTTGATGGACCTGCCCAAGGAGTTGTTATTGAGTCTGAATTGGATAAATTTAGGGGAGCAGTTTCAACATTTTTAGTCCAACATGGAACATTAAAAATTGGCGATGTAGTCGCATCGGGAAATTCTGTAGGAAAAATCAAAAGTATCATTAATAGTGATGGAGCTAAGCTCAAAAATGCTGGACCTTCTTTTGCGGTTGAAGTTTTAGGCTTAAATTCAGTTCCAAATGCTGGAGATCAATTCCAAGTAGTCGATAATGAAAAGCAAGCTAGAGAAATAGCTGAATTTAGAATTAACAAAGATAAAGAAAGAAAACAACTTAAGCAAAGAGATGGTAGTTTAAATATATTTGAAACTATGGGCCAAGAGTCTAAAAAAATTCTAAATGTTATAGTTAAAACAGATGTTGTTGGGACTTCAGAAGCAATTGTTGCAGCTCTTAATGAGCTTGGAACAGATCTAGCTAAAGTCAAGATTGTCTCTAGCGGGGTTGGTGGTATCTCAGAGTCAGATGCTAATCTTGCTGTTGCAGTAAACTCTATTATTCTAGGATTTAACGTTAGAGCTGACAATGCTGCTAAAAAAATCATCGAAGACGAATCAGTTGACTTAACTTATCATAGTATTATCTATGAACTGCTTGACGATATTAAAGCAAAATTAAGTGGCTTGTTAGATCCAATAATTAGAGAAGAAATTATTGGAACTGCTGAGGTTTTAGAAGTCTTCAATTCACCTAAATTTGGACAGATAGCCGGTTGCATGGTTCTTGAGGGCTCAGTATTAAGAAGTAAGCCTGTTAGAGTATTGAGAGATGAAATTGTCATTTTTGAAGGCGAGCTAGATTCTTTAAGAAGATTTAAAGACGATATAGGCGAAGTTAAAAATGGCACTGAGTGTGGAATAGGTATTAAGAATTATAAAGATATAAAGGCTGGAGATAAAATTGAAGTCTTTGATAGAAAAGTAGAGGCTCAGACGCTTTAGATAGTCCATGTCATCTATTAGGGCTCAAAAAGTAAGCGACTTTCTTAGAAAAGAAATATCCTTACTGATCTCATCAGAAATAAATGATCCTCGCTTAAAAAATTTAAATATTACTGCAGTTAAAGTTTCTTCTGATATTAGTCAGGCTATAGTTTTTTACACAATTATTGGCCAAAATGATTCTAATAAAGACATCACCCCAAAAATTCTTGAAAAATTAAGTGGTATGCTCAGATCGAGACTTTCAAAGATTATGAAAATAAGAAGAGTTCCAAAATTGAGTTTTAGATTTGATGAGAGTATCGAATATTCAAGCAATATAGAAGAGCTGCTTAATAAAATAAGATAATGGATGGTTTTCTTTTAATAAGAAAAGCTAAAGGTATTACGTCAAATGGAGTGGTTCAAGAAGTTAAAAAAAGATTTAATTTTAAAAAAGTAGGCCATTTAGGCACACTTGATCCTATGGCAACTGGTTTACTAATCGTTGCAGTCAATAAAGCAACAAAATTTTCATCATACTTTCTTAATGAAATCAAAGCCTATTCTGCTGAAGTTACTCTTGGTGGGACTTCAGATACAGATGATGCTGAAGGTAATATTGTGAATATTACTAAAGATTTACCAGACTCAAAAAAAGTTACTTTATCTTTAAATAGTTTTTTGGGAGAATCATTTCAAAAAGCTCCCTTCTACTCAGCTTTAAAACATAAAGGTAAGCCTCTCTATAAGTATGCTCGCGAAGGTAAGCTAATAGAAAAACCACCAAGAAAAATAAAAATTACTGATATAAGTAATATCTATTACCAAGAACCTTTACTTGAATTTGATATTACTTGCTCTAAAGGGACTTATATAAGATCTATAGCAAGAGATATCGGAAATCTTCTTGATTGTGGAGGATATCTTTCTAAACTTAAAAGAACTCAACAAGGATGTTTTAAAATTAAAAACTCTAATTTAATAAAGGATTTATCAGTTGACCACATAATTTCTATTGAAAGCGCTTTCCCTCAATTTAACTCAATTAAATTAAATGAATCAGAAGAAAGAATATATAAAAATGGTGGAATCGTTAATTCTATAAAAGGAAATGAAGAAATATCAAAAATATATTCTTTTTCAGACAAATTCATAGGATTAGGAGAAATTAACGATTCTGGATTAAAGCTCAAACAGCTTGTTTAATATCTTATTTAGTAATAAGCTACGCGCTCAGACTTTAGATATACGAGGTTTGAATTCAATTAATACATGTATATCAGGGATAAAAAATGGCTCTATTAGCAGAAGAAAAAGCAGGTATTGTTAGTAAATTTCAAAAAAGTGACACAGACACTGGTTCCCCAGAAGTTCAAATTGCTCTTTTAACTGAAAATATTAATAAACTTCAAGATCACTTTAAAGAACATAAAAAAGATCATCACTCCAGAACTGGTTTGATAAGAATGGTTAATCTAAGAAGAAAGCTTCTTGCTTACTTAAAACGTAAGGATCAAGAAAGTTATCTAAACACTATAAAAGCCCTAAAATTACGCGGATAAAAAATAATAAAAATTAAAAAAGGAATATTGTGGAAAAAAATAAATTAGAAGCTTCAACAGTAGAATTTACCTATGGTAATAAAACTGTAAAATTAGAAACGCATAAAGTAGCAAGACAAACTACAGGTGCAGTATTAGTAACAATAGATGATTTAGTAGTTCTTGCAACGGTAGTTGCAAAGAAGGAAGCAGATCCAAAGAAAGATTTTTTTCCTTTAGCAGTCTTTTATCAGGAGAAATTTTATGCCACTGGAGCTATTCCAGGCGGGTTCTTCAAAAGAGAGGCTCGACCGACAGAAAGAGAAACATTAACTTCAAGACTCATAGATCGTCCAGTAAGACCTCTATTCCCAGAAGGATTTAAAAATGAGGTGCAAGTATTTTGCACAGTCTTATCATCAGGCAAAGACTATAATCCTGACATAGCTGCCATGATAGGCACATCTGCTGCTCTTTGTGTTGCTGGTGTTCCATTTGATGGACCTATGGGAGCAGCGAGAGTTGGTTTTGTAGATGGTAATTATGTCTTAAATCCTTCATATGAAGAGTTAGAAAACTCATTTCTTGATATGGTTGTAGCGGGAACAAAAGAAGCTGTCTTAATGGTTGAATCTGAAGCAAAAGAATTAAGTGAAGACTTAATGCTCGGTGCAGTTTTATTTGCTCATCAAGAAATGCAAGCAGTAATTAAAGGTTGCCAAGAGCTTAAAGATAAAGCTGGAAAAGAGGACTGGGTAGTTGCTGTAGATGAAGAAACTCCTGGTTTCTATTCTGAATTAAAAGATAAGCATACAACTGCAATTGAAGCAGCTTTTAAAATAGTTAACAAATCTGAAAGAACAGAAGCATTGAGTGTTATTAAAAATACCATTGTTGATGAATACGAAGACCTTGATGACATGAAAATGTCAAAAGTTATGGGTGCGTTTAAAAAATTGGAATCAGATGTTGTTAGAAAAAGTATTATCGAGAATAAAACAAGAATTGATGGTAGAGATGAAGATACTGTAAGACCTATTTTTGTTGAAACAGGTATTTTGCCAAAAACTCATGGCTCATCTTTATTTACTAGAGGAGAAACGCAAGCTCTTGTCGTTGCAACTTTAGGTTCTACAAGAGATGCTCAAAGAATCGAGTCTATTGAAGGCCAAGATACTGATCATTTCATGTTGCACTATAATTTCCCAGCATACAGTGTTGGGGAAATTGGTATGCCTATGGGTCCAAAAAGAAGAGAAATTGGTCACGGTAACCTAGCAAAAAGAGCAATTAAAGCTGTATTGCCTGACACAGATGATTTTGGATATACACTAAGAGTTGTATCAGAAATCACTGAATCAAATGGTTCCAGCTCAATGGCAACAGTTTGTGGAACATCGTTATCATTAATGGATGCAGGTGTTCCTTTGACTAGTCCAGTTGCTGGAATAGCAATGGGGCTAATAAAAGAAGGCGATGATTTTGCCGTACTTACAGACATTCTTGGTGATGAAGATCATCTTGGTGATATGGACTTTAAAGTTGCCGGAACTGAAACTGGAATAACAGCACTTCAAATGGATATCAAGATACAAGGTATCAATGAAGCTATTATGGAAGTTGCTCTGACTAAAGCAAAAGCAGCAAGAAACCATATTTTAAATGAGATGAATGCGGTTATTAACCAGCCTAAAGAATTATCAGAGCATACACCAGCAATGAAGAAGTTTGTCGTACATACTGACAAGATTAAAGAAATTATTGGTAAGGGTGGAGCTGTTATAAAAGGAATGCAGGAAAAAACAGGTG
>Ga0115551_1002253_pt1 | contig 11839 bp, 12 predicted proteins | sample COGITO_mtgs_1103_FD_87179 | JGI IMG/M metagenome (GOLD analysis project Ga0115551, IMG submission 87179) | Pelagic marine microbial communities from North Sea - COGITO_mtgs_110321 | ecosystem: Environmental > Aquatic > Marine > Epipelagic | place: Germany:Helgoland, sampling site Kabeltonne... | reverse complement strand
TCTAATGTATTCGATTCTAATATATTGGGTTCTAAAGTGCTGTCTTCTGAGAAATCGACCTGTTTTAACGTCAGTACATACTGAGGATTCATGTGAAAAAATAAATCTTCACCTTGTATGTTGGCCCAGCTGTGATTGGGCTGTTGAGTGTTTTCCCAGTCTTCAGCTTCTTGAATCAGTACGCCCAGTTTTTCGTGAAAGTATTGGCGACTGTCACTTTTCCCTAGCCAATAAGGTTCATATACCAGCTGGCCACCTTGTTTGATCCAGCTTAATAATGCCAGCTCTCGCTCGTGGGTGAGAGGGTGTTTTAAATTACGAATTACGATTGCGTCATTTGTACTGGGCAAGTTATGCAGTAAATTGCGATTGTTTTCGCTTTGCACTTCTATATCAAAACTTAATAGTAAGTGCTCTAGCGCGGACATAGGGTTGAAGCGAATGTCTTCTTGCGGTGGTTTGCGTTTGTCTTCATAGCTAATAGTGATGTGTTGAGAAACCCACCACCCAGCTAATGCTAGGGCAGTAATAACGATGAGACTTATTAAGGCAGAACGTATTTTCATTTTTCTGGCCCCTCTATGACGAAGAACTGCCAATGTTTAAATAAGGTATTAATAGCCTCTGCGTTAACGCTTTGGTGCGCGTAAGCCAGCATTTGCCAATGCATAACAAGTTCGGCAAAGCACTCAGCTTCTTCTTTTGGACTGTTAGCCTGCATGATGACCAGACATTCTTGTTCGGTATTACTTTGTTTGAATGGAATGTGCTTTACATGAATGGCGTTAATTAGGTGAGCTCTAAACATTAAACTTAACGCTTGTCTAAGTTGCTGCTGTTTTAAGTGATTTTCTATGATGTTAAGAAAATTATTGGGCAGGTTCTGTTGGCTCATGTCCATACCAAGAATGGATTGGGGTTTATCTTCTTGCTGTTTTTTAAACCTAGAAAGGTACTGCCAAGGTTGGTACTTGCTAAGAACAAACACCAATAATAGAGCCAGTAATACAATGATGAAATATTTAAAGTACAGAGCTAGATCTTTAATTAGGCTTAACCAAGGGAATTCTGCTTGGTTATCGGTTTCGTTATCTAGGTCCCAATCCCAATCCCAGTCCCAATCTATCGAGTAGTCTTTTTCTTTGTAATGCTCGCCAAAAACATCAGAGTTTAAAGCGTCGGTTAATGCATTGCGAACGTATTTGGCATTAATGGATTCGTTTTGAGGGTAGAGTTCTTCGATAGCCGCTCTCGCATCTTGCTGATCTTCAACCGTGCATGATTCAGCTATATTTTCAGGCTCATCAGCCCACGATGGTATGGGGCTAAAAGAAAGAATGCTCACTAAGGTTAATATTAGAATATTTGCATTAACGGTGCTAAAACTGGCCAGTCGGCTACTGATTTTTTTAAAGCCAAGTTCTATGTCCCAAGCTTCTAAGTGAGTGCGCTGATTTAAATATAAAATAAAACCGCAGCAGACATAGAACGGAGCCACGCACGCCACCGCAATCGTGTAGGTTAACAGCGTTAATATACTGATGGCATTATTTTTGTCTTCTAATAACTGGAAATCATCCAGATGAATTATTCCACTGGGTAATAAAAAAATAGGCAGCAGTAACAGTGCTATTTGCAGCGCGCATTCAATATGAATGCCGATAATACTCAACCACGCAGAGCCATTTTCAGTATGATGCAGTGTGTATAAACGACGACTTAAAGCTTCACCTTTCATTCCTTCTAATTGCACGGCGGGAGCATTGAATGAACGACTGATACTCACGCGCTGAATAAACAATGTTTTAAACCATAAGCGATCGACCATGCTCGTTAAACTGAGCAGTGATTGCTTAAGGCTGGGAGCATCGGAAAAAATAGCGCGACTTATATAAAACAGTAAGGGACGTTCGATAATGGGCTTAAACCAAAATAATAATGCGCAGGCAAGAATTGCATTCTGGCTCAAGGCGAACAGAAGTAGTGCTAATACACTGGTGATGAGAGCGCTGATTATCAATAGGCTTTTATAGTGCTGACGCGCCACTTGTAAACCAAGGTCCATGGCCTGCCAAGGCGTACGTTGGGCCAAAGTAATTTGTAGATTTTCTAGCTTCATGATTTTCGGCCTGCCAGTAATAAATAACTGAATACGGCGAGCCAGGCTGCGATGCCTATGGCGTATTTTATTAGGTTTGGAATACCTGGGGTGGCTGACCAAAAACCTTCAACGAATGCGGCTAAAAATGTCATGAATCCTGCACCGCAAATAAGTGGGAATGAGTCGATACCGGCTTGTTTTAGCGCTAATCCACGAGTAAAATCTTTTGGATTAATTAAGGAATACCCCAGTTTTAAACCAGCTGCTCCTGCGATGGTGGCTGCGGTAAGTTCTAATGCACTATGTCCTGAGACGAAGGGCCAGAAAGTCTCTATGTAACCTTTATTGGTTAGGTGGCCTGCAATACCACCGATATGGAGGCCGTTGAATATCATGAAAAATATCGAGCCGATGCCCAATAATAATCCGGACGCATAGGTTTTGAAGTCTATGCCTACGTTGTTAAAAATATAATAACCAAACATCATAAAGTCGGAATCAGATTCACGGCCTTCGGGTCGTGCCAGTGTTGCGTTAGATGGGTCGTACATATATTCCACTTGTTGAACTTGCTCGTAAGTGACAAGGCTGTACAAGAATTCACTGTCGAAGTAACACATTAATCCCATAAAAACCGCGGGAATATAAAACAGGCCTGAAGATATTAACCAGACTCGCCATTCGCGACGTAATGCTTGGGGAAAACTTTGGGTAATGAATGTTGCAAAGGCCGACCACATGGCAGGCTTTTGTCGATAAAGGTATCGATGGCCACGTAATACTAGCTGGTGTAAAAAGTCGATTAACACAGGGCTGTATTGTCGGCTCTGAGCCACGGATAAAAACTGACTCATTTTACGATAATGGGCAGGAAACTTTGGCCAATTATTGGCGAATGTATTGTCTTTTATTTCTACCCCTTCTAATTGATCAAGTAGGTGTGAGAATTCTTGCCAAAATTGTTGGTTTTGGGTTTCAAAGGCTATCTGTTTCATTGCTTCGCCTCTTGAGCGTCTGCCCCTCGAACCCAAGCTGCGTATTGATTGAGTATATCTACAGCTTCTTGATCTTTATGATTAATGACAGGGGCTAAAATATTTGCTAACTCAATTTTTCGACTCTCTGAAATATTGTCATGACGATCTTGGAAGTGCAGCAATATGCGCTGCTCGCGAGCAGTAAAAGGCAATGGTAGGGCCTTGGGTTTATAGACATTTTTTTCTGAATGTAATTGTTTATCTTCCTCTTTATAGACCACTAATGACCCAGCGACTAAATCACCAATACGCTGAAAGTTTCGATTACATAATGAGCAGATTAAACCAGTAATATAAAGAAAGGGAAGAAAATCTACTGCGCGTAATAAGTTGCGGGTAAGACCCGCTTGCCAAGTGAGCGCTGTGCCATCATCCATGGTGACATACAGGCCCATGATCATTTTTCCTGGAGAGGCGCCTTTCATTACTTCAAATATTGTAGGGTACAGCCATTCGCCAAAAAATAATCCGATCAGCAGAATGCCTTGGCCCACTTCACCTAAGGAAGATAAAGCAATGACTGCAATAATATAAACAACACTACGAATCAAAAAGTCGATGAGCCATGCGAGACCACGTATAAGGGGGCCCGCAATTGGCAACTGGATTTGAATGCCTTCTGGAGTTTCATAACTGATGGAGCTGTCCAGCATGCGGCATGTCCTTTGCATTTTTTGGAAGGTATATAGATTAACGCAGCATGATATAGCAATTGAAACAAATTTTCAGGTGCTTCTAAATATCTTTATGCCGTATGTTTGTTCAAAAGGCTGATCGTTTTATGGATATTTAGTCCGGTATGCTTCATTTTTTAAGATTTACGGTATTTTTACCCCTAGCAAGTGAAGCGATACACCCAATTAATCATGGGATTGCGGCTTAAAGCACTGTGATTCATCAGGAGAGCCGAAGATTTACCTTTTCTTGCGATAGTTCGCTATACTGTGTTGTCCTATAAATGAATTGTTAACTTTACAAGGAGCACCTTGTAGTGCAGAACAAAATTACCCTGATAGTCGATTACATCAACGAAGTAAAAACACGTTGCACATTCAATGCCGCAGCTGAGGCGCTAGGTATTACACCACAAGCGTTTAAAAAAGAGTTAGGCGAAGCTCGTCCAGAAGCATCTTGGTTTGTTAGCCCTACGTCAGGCGAACCTATGCGTTATGCCGACAGTGAGAAACATCCAGAATTGTATCGCACGACGCGAATCATTACATCTGGAAGAGTTTTAAAGCGAAACCTAGATCTGTAGCTCATTAATGTTGAGTTAAAGAGATTGGCTATTTAGCCATCGCTTTAACTTGACGTTAGTAAGTATTGCTATACACCGCGTTATTCTAAAATGCGTGTATTTTTCTCTTGTTAATCTATTCTTTCTGCTTTTATCAGCGTTACTAATCCTTCTATAAGCCTATTTGAACGCACTTAATTGTGTGATTTTTATGTGAAATTTACCGATAACATGTCATGAATCAGTGACATGCATTACAAATGTTGTAGAGTTTGTAAGTCGGAAGGCTCATCTATTATATATAAGGTTAAAGGTGAATTTATGAAATCTATTTCTTATCGCGCAGTTTTTGCAGCGACGTTGGTAAATTTATCGATATTGAGCTTAATGGTTTCGTCGACGGCTATGGCGGAAGAAACCGCAGAAATGACCCTCGTCGGTGTAGAAAATTTGTCTACAGAAGTTCGGGGCCTGTTAAAAAAAGAGATGCTGGCGGTTGAGCGGGCGATGAAAGATATAATCTCGGCCAATGCCGCAGGTGATACGCAAGCAATTGCGTCTATTGCAAAGCAGGTCAAAGATAGTTTTATTCTAAAGCAAAGTTTAACTAAGCATCAGAAACATGAGCTGCACTCTAAGTTACCCGAAGATTTTATCCGTCAAGATCAAGAGTTTCATTATATGGCGGGTATGTTAGCTCATGCTGCGGAGATGAAAAAACCTGAGTTGATCAATTTTTATTATTCAAAGTTGTTTGAAGCCTGTTCTAGCTGTCATAAAGCATACGCACAGCATCGATTTCCTCAGTTTTCTATAGCGACCCACGCGATTAGTCATGAACATTGATACTCGTTACAACATGGCAGCTCTGGGGGGCAGGTCAATATGCCTGCAATGTATTGAAAGAAATCTGCTCATTGTGAGATTAATTTGGTAATCTAGCCTGAAAGTTATGGTCATTGAGGCCGTGCAAAGGATTTTCGCTATGAATTTAGATAAAGCAAAAAAGCGCATCGCTAAGCAAGTTAAGAAAGGCTTCAATGGTTACCCTCAGGTCTCTCTAGAATATTTTGGCGAGGTTTCAGGCGCAACGGTTGATATTGCGACTGAAGTCGTTATCTCGTTCATTATGGAAGAGGGCGCTGAGCCACAAGAGCAAAAGTTTGTTAGTAAAACAAATGTGCGTGAAGATGAAGCCATTCAATCAATTATGTTGAAAATTATTGAGCGCGCTGAGGCTAATACGGTATCTGAGGTCGAAGGTACTAAGCCGCTAAAATAAGCCGCTAAAACACGGTGCTTATTTAATCTGGCTGATTATTCGCTATTTAGAGTGTTACTTTCAGCATCATCATTTGAAACCTGTTAAATTTAGGAAAAAATCTATGATCACTCGAATGCAACTCATGAAGGTGCATGCCATATTGGCCGCGTTTATTTTCCCGGTCGCGATTATGTTTATGATCACAGGTGCTTTGTATACCTGGGGTATTAAAGGCGGTTATTCAAATGAGGTGTACAGCATTCAGTATACTCAAGAATTAAAACCAGAATTAACAACCTTGAAGGCATTGGCAGAGCGAGAATTAGATAATTTAAAGTTAAGTTATCCAACGGGTGAGGCCAAAATTAAAAGTATCGGCAATGACTTTATCTTGGAGTGGACTGGTTCATCAAAAGATATCAGCTTAGAGCCAAGCAATGATACTAGAGTGGCGAAGCTTACGATTAAGCATACCAGCTGGTACCGAAACCTTGTTCAGCTTCATAAAGCGAAAGGCGGTATTGTTTTTAAAGTTTATGCGGCTTTTTTTGCGATAGCGATGGGGTTTATATTGTTTTCAGGCTTTATGATGGCATGGCAAGCACCTAAGTTAAAACGACTAACAATAGGTGCTTTTGTTGCGGGTATAGGATCTTTTCTGATGATGGTCTGGTTAAGTTAATCTCTTTAAAAGAGGTTAGCAGAAAGAACGTTGATGATCAGAAAATACACACGCATCGATTAAGCATAATCGTAATCGCCGCCTTTTGCTAAGGCGGCTTGATAGGCTGGTAACGCTTGAAAACGCTTTACGTAGGCCAAAATGTTAGGGTATTGATCAACCATGCCACGGGCTGCACTGGCTTCTAACGGGAAGCTCATTTGTACATCGGCTCCGGTTAATTGATCGCCGCAAAACCATGTGTTTTTACTCAAATGCTCTTCAATAAATTCTAAGCTGCGTTTTATATTTGGCCCAGAGAACTGCTTAACGATTTGATCGGCAATCTTTTTGGCAATCGGCTTAACAAAGAACGGCATTGGGCTGTCTTTCACCTTTGATAGTACCAAGTTCATTACCATAGGCGGCATCAAAGAACCTTCGCTAAAGTGTAGCCAATAAAGATATTGCCAATAGGCTGCTGAACCCTGTTCAGGCATTAAGTGTGCACCATAGGTTTGCACCAAATATTCAATTATTGCGCCGCTTTCTGCCAGTGTCATTCCCGTTTTATCATCACTAATAACAGGGCTTTTTCCTAACGCATGGATTCCTTTTAAGCTGTCTCCTGCAAGATAGGTTTTAGCATCGCGTTTATGAAATTCAATAACATACTCTAGCTTTAACTCTTCAAGCAGCCATATGATTCGTTGAGAGCGTGAGTTGTTTAGGTGATGCAGTGTGATCATGTGAGAACCTAGGGAAATTATTTACGTCCTTTATAAAATTAATTGCTGTTAAATGCAAATGAGAAACATACTTGTAATAAAGACGCTCATTATTAAACGTCTATGACGTAGGATGAACTCTTCTTATCTTCAACAAATTTGGCCGTGTCCTGTTGATTGTTTAATGTACTGCTTAGTTGCGAGTTTCTAACACAATCTTAGTCAGCGTGCAGATAATTAGATGAAAAACGATACGTTGATCAACCACTGCTGTTTCACCTAAGTGGTGGCGCACTATTAAAAGGCAATGACGGATTTTAGATTTTTTAATGGCCTCAAATGTGTGCATTTTATTTTTATAGGCACATGATTATTTTCAATAATCGCCTTTGTATCTTAGTATTTTAAGGTATTAACGTAAAAAACTTTCTTTGGCATAGCGCTTGCTCTACAGAGATTAATTATTTAATCCTAACGAAAGAGAGAAAGACTATGTCTTATCTGGCCCCCGCTGAGTTTGCTACCAAAATGGTAGATGCTGGTGAATCTAAAATATTCATGTCAACCCGTGATACCCTTATTCGTGCTTTTATGGCAGGTGCCATTTTGGCATTGGCGGCGGTATTTGCGATTACTATTGCGGTGAATACAGGGAGCTTTTTATTAGGAGCTATTCTGTTTCCTGTCGGTTTTTGTATGCTGTACTTAATGGGGTTTGATTTATTAACGGGAGTCTTTGTTTTAGCACCCTTGGCATTACTTGATAAAAGACCGGGTGTGACGGTTGGCGGCGTATTAAGAAACTGGGGTTTGGTCTTCCTTGGTAATTTTGCTGGCGCATTAACAGTAGCCTTTATGATTGCCTTTATTTTTACGTATGGTTTTAACGTAGACCCTGGTGCTGTAGGCGCTAAAGTAGCCAGCATTGGCGAGGCTCGTACTTTAGGTTATGCGGCTCATGGTGTTGATGGTTGGATAACCATTTTTATTCGCGGCATGTTATGCAACTGGATGGTATCGCTGGGCGTTGTGGGTGCATTAATTTCTACTTCTGTTAGCGGTAAGGTGATTGCTATGTGGATGCCTATCTTCTTGTTCTTCTACATGGGCTTTGAGCACTCTGTTGTTAACATGTTCCTTTTTCCATTCAGCTTGATTATGGGTGGTGAATTTTCTTTCATGGATTATATTGTTTGGAACGAGATTCCAACGGCATTAGGTAACCTTGTAGGTGGCTTAGCCTTTACGGGTTTAACACTTTATACGACACACGTTAAAACGGCACCCAAGCGTACGACTGAGTCACGTACTGCAGCACTGGCAAAATCTAATTAATTCGGTAGCACTTAAGAAGAGAGCACCATGACAGCAGTATTGAACGTTTCCATTGGCCAGTATTCAGATAAGGGCCGTAAAGCAGACAATCAAGACTGTCATGGATCTTTTATACCCCAAGATTCTTTGCTTACATTAAAAGGTATTGTTGTCGCAATGTCCGATGGCATTAGCTCAAGCGATACCAGTCATATTGCCAGTGAAACGGCCGTTAAAACATTCATTGATGATTACTACTGTACGTCCGAAGCTTGGACGGTAAAAAGCTCTGTTGAGCGTGTTTTAAAATCAATCAACTCATGGTTGTATTCGCAAACCATGTCAGGCGCCGGCCGTTACGATAAAGATAAAGGCTATGTTTCTACGTTTAGTGCGCTGGTATTAAAAAATCACAGTGCGCATCTCTTTCATGTGGGTGATACCCGCATTTATCGCCTTAATGATCAGGGCTTGGAACAGTTAACCAACGACCATAGATTGTGGGCCAGTGGTTCTAATGGAGAGGCTAAAAGTTATTTAAGTCGTGCCTTGGGTATTGAAGGCCAATGCAGTTTTGATCATCAAACAATAAACCTTAATCAAGAGGATGTGTTTATTGTTTGTACTGATGGTATTTATGATTTTTTGCCATCAGATGAAATAATTAATACCGTTAAAGAGCAGGCCGATGATTTAGATAAGGCTGCTCAAACGCTAGTAAAAAAAGCCTATGATTTAGGCAGTGATGATAATTTATCCATTCAAATAATTCGGGTTGATCAATTACCTGATAAAAATCAAGCTAATATATCCCAACACATGGAAGCGTTAGAGCTACCGCCGGTATTAGAGGCACGGATGCAGTTTGATGGTTATACCATCTTGCGAAATTTGCATGCTAATAGCCGTAGTCGTGTTTATTTAGCAGAAGATAACAATACAAAAAAACAAGTAGTTATTAAAACTCCCGCGAGTGATATTGAAAGCGATGCAGAGCATCTAGAGCGTTTTTTATTAGAAGAGTGGGTGGCGAGAAGAATTAATAGTGCACATGTGTTGAAAGCGGTTTTAGCCGAGCGACCTCGTCATTATATTTATACTGTTTTTGAATACATAGAAGGGCAGACATTGGCTCAGTGGGCACAAGATAATCCCAACCCTAGCTTAGAGGTTGTACGTGGTTTCATTGAGCAAATCGCAAAGGGTCTAAACGCGTTTCATAAAATGGATATGTTGCATCAAGACCTGCGTCCTGAAAATATTATGCTAGATAAAACGGGAACATTGAAAATTATTGATTTTGGCTCTGTCAGAATTGCTGGTTTAGAAGAAACCCGAAACGATTCTCCTGCGACATATTTATTGGGTACTGCATTATACAGTGCTCCTGAATATTTTCTGGGCGAGCAAGGTGATGTTCAGTCTGAGTTATTTTCATTAGGGGTGGTTAGCTATTATTTATTATCAGGGAGCTATCCTTATGATGCGAAAATCGCTCGAACTAAAACTATTTCCGAACAAAGAAAGCTACACTATAAAACTTTGTTATCTGATGATAGAGGAATCCCCTCATGGGTTGATTCAGCTGTGCGTAAAGCGGTAAGTCCATTACCTGACCGTCGTCAGCTCGACCTATTTGAATATCTTCATGATTTACGCAAGCCCAATAAAGAATTTTTGAATAAAACTAGACCGCCTTTAATCGAGCGTAATCCTGTGGCTGTATGGCAAGGCATTTCATTCGGTTTGGCGGTCGCTGTGGTGTATCTATTACTTGAAGTTAAAAACCTATAAAGAAACCCGTAAAGAGGAGTTCCAGTATGATTTATAACCGTGATGAAGTAACTCAGTTAATATTAGCCAATAAAGTCTCTAAAGGCATTAAGTGGCACCAGGTAGCGGATGCGATAGAGCTCTCAAATGAATGGACCACTGCTGCGTGTTTGGGGCAGATGACTTTAAATAAGAAGCAAGCAGAAATTGTTGGGAAAATATTCTCTTTACCTGATGATGCGATTGCATGGTTACAAATTCCACCGTACAAGGGATCTTTACCCACGGCGGTACCGACCGATCCATTGATATATCGCTGGTATGAGATTGTTAGTGTTTATGGTTCAACTATTAAAGAATTAATTCATGAAGAATTTGGCGATGGCATTATGAGTGCCATCGACTTTTCAATGGATATTAATCGAGAAGAAGACCCTAAAGGTGATCGAGTTAATGTCGTTTTATCGGGTAAATTTTTACCCTATAAAGAGTATTAAACGAATTGTTAGTTAATAGAGTCCGTTATTTAAAAGGGCTCGTTATTAACGTGAGGTTTTAATAATCGTAAGGGTGATATAGCCAACTTCTATCCCATACTTGGTCATTACCGATTCATTGATAATGACATCATCGTTAATGAGATACATTCTGTCATCGATGTTTACGTCTATGTCATCACCTTGATAATTAATCATTAAATCATAATTCATAAAAAAGGCATTGCCGCTAAGGTCGATCATGGTCGGTGCTAAAGTATCATTGGCGGTTGCTTGATATTGAATACCACTTCCAGTTTCTATTGGGGTAAATGTCCAAGTTCTAAACTCTATACTATCATCGTTAAATATAAACTTCTCTGCCAAGGTGCCAACACCTTGATCGTCCCAAGTGCCTGTCATTGTGACATTAAAATAACGTGTTACTTCGCCGCTACGATTTTTCAGAATACCATGAGCGGTTAGCTCACCGTTAAAAAATTGATCAAGCACCAGTCTAGGTTGGTTTTCTTTATATTGAGTAATATCGACTGAGCTACAGGCAGTTAAAAAGAGCAGAATAAAGAAAGAAAATGAAAAAGAGTATACTGATTTCATGGTATTGGTCCTTAGTTTTTTATGGTTGTAACTAATCGTATTAATATTGATAAATAATATTGACGTCTTGATAGTTGCCTTTACTATCAGAAATGTTTGAACGTCCTTGAAACCCCATTAATCTGATGTTTTCTCGGTTGTTATCTTCACTGTTGTTTTTCGTGCTGCTGTTTTTACTGTAGCTCAGTTTTAATTGATTCGAAAATAAGCTGATAAAAAAACTGGATGCAGAAATAGAAAAGCAATACTGGCTTTCATTCTGAAATTTAGACTTACAGGTCTCTTCTTTTATCGTCAGTTCATAATAATCTTGTGACGAAGGAATTAAGTAATCAATGGTCATTTCTTTCCCTGAGCTCAATACTTGCCAGTTTTCTGTAATGAAATAATCAAAGCCAGCATCAATAATCAGCTTTGGGCTATAGTTAATCGTTTCTTTCTGTAAGGTCTCTTTTGAACTTTCTTGATATTGAACTTGATATTGAACTTGATCTTTATGTTTGGCCCCATTCTCAGATCGAGCCTTTCTTTTAATATCAATTTTTTCGCCATTTCTTAGATTATGCTGAGTAAAGTCTGGAGCGAAATAGCTGTGTTTGTAATCGATAGTTTTCGTGGCGAACAATTCTC
>Ga0115551_1002241_pt1 | contig 11856 bp, 7 predicted proteins | sample COGITO_mtgs_1103_FD_87179 | JGI IMG/M metagenome (GOLD analysis project Ga0115551, IMG submission 87179) | Pelagic marine microbial communities from North Sea - COGITO_mtgs_110321 | ecosystem: Environmental > Aquatic > Marine > Epipelagic | place: Germany:Helgoland, sampling site Kabeltonne... | reverse complement strand
TAATTAACATCTATTTATGACGAGGTAGGAGTGACTGTGATGACGTTAACTCGTTTACTACCTTTTTATTTGCTTCCCCATTCCTTATTCATCCATTCTTTGTTTTGCATTCTATTATATCTTGCTTTCAGTTTTTCTAATCTAAGCCAAGCTGAGGCTCTTCAGGCAAGTCAATTTAGCCATCCTACGTCGAATAAGCACACCTCTAAGAATCGAGTAACTAAGAATCGAGTAACTAAGAATCGAGCAACTCGTAAACAGACACTTAGAAAAATAGGCTTTTGCGGCGATACCCAATTTAAACGTTATAAAAATATATCTGAAATTCAGGGTGCGCATACCGCCTCAATAGTGAACAAGCGCTGGACAAGTCCATTCATTAACCAGTGGGTTGTGGTTGAGGGTATTGTGACTCTGGATAAGAGTAAAGAGTACCAAGGATTTTGGTTACAGCAGGATGACTCATTCCGGTCTGTTAGCAATGCCTCAAGTCGGACTTCTCAAAGAGCTTCGACAGGTATTTTTATTTATCATAAGCGTGCGACGATCCAGCGCGGGCAACGTATTCGTTTATTAGCGCAAGTAGCAGAGTATCATGGTTTAACAGAGTTGAAACGAGTGAAGGCCTTAACCGTATGTGCAAGTAATGTAACGCTGCCTAGCGCCTCTCTACTAAACTTGCCAATAACTTCGTTGGCCGAATTGGAAGCGTTAGAGGGGATGAGAGTTCGTATCAATCAGAACTTAGTGGTGAGCGATTTATTCGGTGCTGGCTATGGCTTAGGTAATTATGGGCAATTTGCTATTTCTTCGCGTTTGCATTTTCAGCCAAGTGAATTAGAAAATGCGCAACGTATTCGCTTTGTTAAAGAACATGAGCAAATAAACAGCCAAATTAAAAGTAGAAAAAACACTAAAAAACTAGACTATTTATTGGTGGATGATGGCTATTCAGTACGTTCACCCAAGTTTATTCCTTTTCCTAATAACAAGGGTTTCTCTGCCGATAACCCTTTGCGAATAGGAGATAAACTAAAAAAAATCTCCGCCATATTACACAGTTATGGCGAACATTATATTTTGATTCCTGAGTCGCAAGCAGGCGATATTATCATCAATACACAGCCAAGACCCAAGCGGCCAAAAATTTCTGTGCAGGCTAATATTGTGGTTGCCAGTATGAATGTTGAAAATTATTTCAATGGTAGCCCACTATCACACTCTAAAAGAAATGTTGGCTTTCCTACGACGCGAGGCGCGAAAAGTTATCAACACTTTGTTATGCAAACCCAAAAGTTGGTCGCAGCATTAGCGACTATGAATGCCGATGTGGTTGCATTAATGGAATTAGAAAATGATGGTTATGGTGAGCACTCGGCTATTGCAGATTTAACCCGAGCCTTAAATAAACAATTCAGTATTGACCAGCAGTATCGTTATATTGTTTCTAAACTAGGCGAGAGTGATAAAAAAGACTCGGGTTATAAAACAGGTCCGCTCTATAAAAAAAACCTGCTTGGTCAAGATGAAATCAGTGTTGGTATTTTATATCGCAGCAGTAAGGTTGAACCTATTGGCGCAGTAAGCATATTGGATTCTACGTCATCAGATAAATATCACGATAGTCGAGAGCGGATGCAAGCTTTATTTAACGATGGTTATAATCGGCCTAGTTTATTGCAGCAGTTTTCTATAAATAGAGATGATTTTGATAAAAGCTCTGCTGATGAAGAACAGACATTTTATCTCGCCGTTAATCATTTTAAATCAAAAGGACGACCTTGCCGCAGCACGATCGATACTATACAAGGAAACTGCAATGAGGAGCGTACACGAGCGGCATTAGCATTGGGAAAGTTTATTAACAAGCAAGTAGCGGACACGATACCCGTATTGATTATGGGAGATTTAAATAGTTATAGCCAAGAGGATCCTTTGTTGGCGTTAGTGGCGGCAGGCTTTAAAAATTTAAATACGTTTAATACTCTAAATAAAAACCGTGCGAATAGTCCATTTTTTTCCTACAGTTTCCAAGGTTACTTAGGTAATTTAGATCATGCGTTAGCGAATAAGGCTATGTTGCCCTTTATACGCAGCATTGATAGCTGGCATATTAATTCTGTCGAAGATGCGTTGTTAAAATACGATACAGCGTATGCAGAGCCAGATGCCTACCGCTCATCGGATCATGATCCGCTGGTAATAGGCATTCAGTTTTAGCCGCTTTTCAGCTAAAAAAAGTCGCCATTGAGTTTTTATAGCACTGAGTCAATACGTCTTCGACGGTTATGCCTTTAACTTCTGCAATCTTTTCTGCAATAAACGGCAAATAGCACGGAGCATTTTCTTTACCGCGATAAGGCATAGGGGTTAAGAAAGGCGAGTCGGTCTCTAATAGCAGCTTTTCTAGCGGTGTATCCGCAACGACTTCACGTACGTTATCAGCTTTGCCAAACGTCACTATGCCATTGATGCCAAGATTGAATCCTTGGCTAACACAGAAGCGTGCTAGCTCCATTCCGGAAGTAAAGCTATGAATAACTCCCTTCTTGGCCATAAGCGGCGCAAAGTTGCTTAAAATCGATTGGGTATCTTCATCGGCTTCGCGGGTATGAATTACGACAGGTAACTCATAATCTACCGCAATTTGTAATTGGCGTTCAAATACATCACGTTGAATCTTTCGGTCGGCGTTATCGTAGAAATAATCCAGGCCAATTTCTCCCACCGCTCGTAATTTTTTACTGCGATTCTCGGGTGCAAGTTTTTGGCGAATAATAGCTTCGACATCATTATTGTAGAGTTCGGCATCGTGTGGGTGAATGCCTAGAGTGCCATAAACATCATCATGATTTTCAGTCAGCGCGATGACTTTTTCTAGATTATCGGGAGAGACTGCAATCGTCATAAAGCGTTCTACGCCGAGTAAACGAGCCTTTGCTAGGATTTCTTCCGTGCTGCCTTCTTTTAGATAATCTAAATGAAAGTGGGTTTCAATGATGGGAAGCTGGAAATTTGGAATGTCGCGTTTATTTTTTGCCATGATGGTATTTGCTACAAGAGCTATCTCAGAAAAACGTAAAAATAGATTGTAGCAAAAATAGGCCTGCTTTTTAAGAAGTGACTGTGCTTAAGGAATAACAATGTTGAAATCGCCCGTCGGGCGGTCGAACAAGCTTAAAAAAGATAAAAGATCCAGCTTACTACCATCAATACTTAAATCATCGGAAAACAAGGTTTTCTTCAAGCCTGCTTTGCCAATCAGCATGTCGATAAACAGTTCATGTTTTACATTCAGCGCGGCATTAATGTTTTTTAGCCCGGTATGACTGTTTGCTGTTTTTTTGCCTTCAGTCAATTGCCAATCTTTCTCTGTTGCATAGTAAAGAACAGAGTTTTCTAAATACAGCACATAACTTAAATCTTTATCGGTAAAATTCACTTTAATGGTATACGTTTCACCCTCAGCCTTGGGGCCATTTAAGCGCACAGACATCGTATCGAAAAAACGCTCGACGGGAGTTTCTAATAAAATATCGCGCATAAGGGCGATATCAATGCCTTTATCAGGACCACCATGGCGTAATTCATAAGCCGCCGATAAGTAAACATCTCGCCAAGGCGCAGATTCTGCTTGATAACCAAGTTGATCATAGGTTTTTGCTAACAGTGCTTTAGCCGCTTTATGGTTAGGGTCAAAGAAGACCGCTTTGTTGAGTAATTCTGCCACCCAGCGATAGGCTCCTGCATCGTCATCTGCGTTATCAAAAGAAATCTGAGCTTGGGCTACTACCTGCTCAATGCCGCCCATCATTTCAATATAGCGGCCAGCGCTTTCGGTATTAGGTAGTGGGTCTAAGTTGGCTGGATTGGCGTCGTACCAGCCTAGGTAGTTTTGATAAACTGCCTTGGCATTGTGCTTTAGTGTGCCGTAGTAGCCGCGATTTGGAAATGAAGTACGTAATGATTCTGGCATCACTATTTCTTCCGCTACTTCGCTTGGAGTCGCGCCGCCATTTAATAAGCGCACACTCTGATCATGAATGTACTTATAGCTGTCACGCTGCAACTTTAAGAAATTTTGAATGTTATCTTGTCCCCACATCGGCCAGTGGTGACTGCCAAAATAAATATTTGCGGCGGCGAAGCGAGTGCGCGCTTGCTCGATATAACCACTCCATTTTAAAGCATCACGTACTTTTGCGCCTCTTAGGGTATATAAATTGTGCATGTTACGAGAAACAACCTCTGCACCGCAGAAAGCATTGTGATCGGGCAGGTAAAAAGTAAACTCGGCGGGCGCTTCTGAACCCGGCGTAAATTGGAATTCAATATTAACCCCATCAATATTTAATACAGGTGTTTGATGGTTTACAATTTCGGTGGGTTTTAGTATTCCAAAGCTACCAAAAGCAGGGCCTTTGCCTAGGCCAGAACCAATATGACCACGCTCAGTTCTGGAGAGACGTTTGCCATACATATACATAGAGCGACGGCTCATAGCAGTACCCGCAATGATATTTTCGCTGGTCGCTTCTTCCATAAAGCCTTCAGGTGCAATGACTCGAATACCTTGTTGTTTAACTTGCGCGGCCGTTACTAAGCCCAGTGCGCCGCCAAAATGGTCAATGTGACTATGAGTAAATAAGATGGCGGTAATGGGTTTTCTGCCAAGGTGCTTTTGGGCAAATTCAAACGCAACTTTTGAGGTTTCTTTTGCGGTTAAAGGGTCAACAACAATCCAGCCCGTATCGCCTTCAATTAAGGTCATATTGGCTAGATCAAATCCCCGCAGCTGATAAATGCCATCGCTGACTTTAAACAGTCCATGAATATTATTTAAATTGGCTTGGCGCCATAAGCTTGGATTAATACTGACGGGAGCATCACCGTTTAATCCGCGGTATTGCATGAATTGATAATCGTCCATATCCCACACCCGCTTACCCTTGGCATTGTAAGTGACGAGAGAATCTAGGCGGGCAATTAAGCCTCGTTGAGCATCTTTAAAATCTTGCTGATTATCAAAGGGAAGTTGTTCGATTACTGCTGAGTTTGCTTTTAGGGTGGCCATGGTCGGTGCAGAGTGACCGTCTTTGTCGGTATTTTGATCAGTCATAGAGCCTGCATTGTTATCGCTGCAGGCGGTTAATTGAACAATGGCCAGTATCGAAATATAGGCGGCTACTAAAGGATTCATCATATTGGCTCATGTCATAATTAGTTTTGATAGCCGTAGATACTGGCTATTGAGCATCTAGTTTTAATTAAATTGATTATGAAATCCTGTTCTAAGCAGACAGAGATCAGTCAGAACTGGACAAGGTGATATCAGCATCAGGATCGTAAAAGACATAGCGACCTCTGCCGTGGTCTTTTGCTTGGTACATGGCGATATCTGCACGCTTATTCAAGCGAGAAACATCAGTACCGTGTGTAGGATAAATAGCAATGCCTATGCTTGCACCTATCTGGATTAGGTGACCATCGATAATGATATCTTGGCTAATCTGGTGGATGATTTTTTCAGCAATGAGTCCTATGGCAATGGGATCATAATGGTTGTTCATATTGGGTAAGATGACCGTGAACTCATCTCCTCCCAAGCGTGCGACTGTATCGGACTTACGCACACAGTGCGTGAGAATCTCAGCCACTTTAACTAATAATTTATCACCGACTTCATGGCCATAATTATCGTTAACGAATTTAAATTTATCTAAATCCAAAAAGAAAATAGAAAATTGTGATTCATTCCGTTTTGCAAAAGCAATCGCTTGATTTAGACGATCGCTATACAACATCCTATTAGGGAGCTTGGTTAACGGATCGAAATAAGCCAGCTGCTCTAGTTGCTCCTCGGCTTTTAGTTGTTCTGTTATATTATAAGCAATGCCTAGAAAACCGTTGATATTACCGTGTGCATCATACAAAGCAGTGATAGATAGTCTTACGGGAATTCTATCGCCATTTTTATGAATGTAGGTCCAGTTATTTTCATCTGTTTGACCGTTTCTCGCTTTAATAACAAACGTTTCGAAGCCGATATCAATAGAGACGCCTAGCTCAATCGATAACTTTTTATTATGTGAAACTATCTCTTCTACATCGTGAATGATAGCCGGAGATTTTTTATTAATTAGTTCACTTCTTTTGTAACCTAAAAGCCTTTCTGCACATGAATTAAAGCTGGTGATGATGCCTTGGGTATCGGTAGTGATAATAGTGTAGTTTGCACTTTGTATTATAGCGTCATTGACTTGTTGATTAAAAATAAGAGATTGCTCGTCGCTGGCAAACTGTTTGACTAAGTCATTAATAACGTTGCCAATATGATTCAGCTCATCATTACCGTTAAATTTAATTTGTACATCTCGATCGCCTTTTGACCATAAATCCAGTGTGGCTTGTATTTTTAAGACTCGACCTGTCACCCAAAAATGTAAAATAAGCATTAATAACAAACCCACCAAGGCACTGCCTATTGCAATATAAACAGATTGTTTTATAAGCCAAGTGCGAGCTTGCTTCTGTCTTAAATCTACATCCAATTGGTAATATAAAAAACCACAAGAAAAGTTTCTTAAGCCTTTTGATAAATCTCTAACACATAGATTAATATAACCATTTAATAGATTCCTATCTGGAGAAAATTGAGTATGAATACGATTTGATTTAATGGTCTTCTCTACCAGATCAGCTTGAATGTCGGTCTTGCTGGCTTGCCAATGATTGAGTAAATCTTGTTGATTATTCGATGCCGCTACGATGCCATTTTCGGCGACGACTATCATGGCTTTATTATCAAGCTCGTATGCTTTGGATGATTGCAGCGATTTAATCGCTCTCATATCTTTTTTGGCAAGCAGGGGTTCATATAAAGATTGGAATTTACTCAATTCAATATTCATATATTGCAAAGATTCTTTATCGATCGCTTCTGTCAAATCAGTGCGTATCGCCCAATAGCCTATTAAAGTGACCAGTAGGGAGAATATGACTAATAGTGTGGGAATTAAGGCTCTAAGAGACATGGTATCTGCTAAGGAAGAAAGGAAGGGTTTAGCGTAGCGTTGGCAGAGCTATCAGAGTTTTTAGAATCGATCAAACCATTATCTATCATGTGTTGGGTTAAGCGATGCAGTGTTTGTGTTAGCGGTGCTGGGGAACCAGACAATAACATTCTATTTTTTTCAAGTGAGGGTAGGGTCAAACCAAAATAGCTTTCTTTAACGCCTTGCTTGGAAATTTTCATGCGTGAAGCAATAAATGCATAAGAATCGTCAGGCTCATTTTTTAATTGCTGCAATGCTTTAAACCAACCTTGCGTTATATCATAGAGCGCTTTGCGATGAGTCTTTAGTGTTTTTTTATGAACGACTAAGACATCAACGATTTCCCCTGGAATTTCTTTTGAGTTAAAGAGTTCAATGGCGCCTTCATTCAGTAACTGCGTTCGAACAGGTTCATAGGTAACCACGGCATCAGCCATATTATTCATATAAGCCTCTTTATGAGTACTGTTTTCAGCGTTCACTAATGAGACTTTATTGATATCAATATTGTGTATTTCCAGTGCGCGACTCAGCGTATAAGCACCAACGGCAGTACTCTCGACTGCGACTCTTGCACCGACCAACCCTTGTATATTTTTTAATTCAGGACGACCCATAATAACATCAGCACCTTCTGATATATCTAGAATTAAGATGATATCGATGGGGATATCAGATTCTGCCAACAGTACAACCTCATCAAGGGTTAAGGCGGCTGCTTCTAACGTATTATTTCTGAACGCTCGCAATACTTCACTGGTTGAGGAGTAGTGAATCATGCGGATCTTTTGTTTATAAGCATTGATTTCTTCTGCTAGATAAAGCGGCTCATAACCTGGCCATAGCGTTGTGCCCACCCTTAATGTTTGGCTGTAGCTAAGCGAGCAAAAAGACATAGGAAGTAATATAAGCAGTATTTTTAAAAAAGCGGCTTTAAAATTAAAATGACCGCAGATTTTTTGCATAGGTTTGTTATGCATGGAAGTACTCAAAATCAATAATAAAAGAATCTTTAGAGTTTAGGTCAGAATTTATAAATTGCAGAAATTACATGAAAAATGCATAAAAAAAGCCCAATGAAATCATTCATTGAGCTTTAGTTTCATCGAATAATGGCATTAATTACCAGTCGATTAATTAAGCACCGACCAATGACTGACCACAAACACGCACAACGTTGCCAGTAACGCCGTTAGACGCTGGGTTGGCGAAGAATGCGATGGTTTCAGCAACATCGACAGGCTTGCCGCCTTGAGATAATGAGTTTAAACGACGACCCACTTCACGAGTCATGAAAGGAATAGCATCGGTCATAGCGGTTTCGATGAAGCCAGGAGCAACGGCATTAATCGTAATTTGCTTTTCTGCAAGCTCGTCTGCCATGTACTGAACATAACCAATCACACCGGCTTTAGACGCTGCATAGTTAGTCTGGCCCATTTGCCCTGCAATACCGTTCATAGACGATACGCAAATGATGCTGCCGCCAGCATTCATCGTCTGTGTGGCAAGTAATTCGTTATTGATGTGCTCTTCTGCTGATAGGTTGATCGCAATCGTCATATCCCACCAATGTTGAGGCATGTTTGCTAACGTTTTATCACGAGTGATGCCTGCGTTATGAACCACGATATCAGCGCCGCCCATTTCTTTTAATTTGGCTGCAATTTTTGCTGGGGCTTCTTTTGACGAGATATCCGCTAAAAGAGACTCACCGCCAATCTCGTTCATTACTTTGTTAAGGTCGGCTTCTGCGGGTGGAATGTCTAAACCTAATACAATGGCGCCATCACGAGACAATGTACGTGCGATAGATTCACCAATACCGCGTGAAGCGCCGGTCACTAGTGCAACTTTTCCTGCCAAAGGCTTATGCCAATCTGGATACTGAACGGCATTAGATTTACGAACATGAACCACTTGGCCAGCAACGTAGGCTGATTTAGCTGACGCTAAGAAGCGAATCGTTGAATCCATTTGCTTCTCTGCGCCTTCTTCAATATAAGCAACTTGAGACGTAGAGCTCTTTTTGCCAATTTCTTTTGAAACAGAGCGAGTGAAGCCTTCAAGGGCACGCATTGCCGCGGCTTTCTCACCATTTTTAGCTTTCATGTGTGGGCGACCCAATACGATAACCCGTGCGTTAGACGTTAGGCTGCGCATGATTGGGTTAAAGAAAGTATAGAGTTGCGTTAAACCTTCGCCGTCTTCAATGCCAGAGGCATCAAAAATAACCACGTTGAATTTTTCTGCCATGCCTTTTGCGCATTCAACTTGAGTCACTTTTACTGAATGATCAGCGCCTGCTTTAACAATTTCGTTGGCAGTGATTGCGGCTGAGGGAAAAAAGATATTCGCGTCAGAGTCACCTAAATTACGCACGATATCTGAAATCAATTCGCCATTTTTGGAGGTGCCTACTAAAACATTACCTTCTAAAAAGGTTGCTTGGCTGGCGCTATAACGGTTCAGTTCAATTGGTGTTGGTAGACCAACGGTGCTTAATACTTTGCGGCCCATGCCTGAATTCAACATGCTTTCGTAAAAATTGCCCATGATATCGCTTCCCACTCTTTAAATATGTGCTGTATAGGGTTTGTGTGTACTCACTAATCTGTGAGGTTGGCAGTCATTAGACCGCATCGAGCAAAAACCGCTGGATACATTACTGCCAAAGTAGTTGGATTAGAGCAGCTATCCTACAACAATTAATTGACCGCTTGAATGCGAATAGCGTCACTTCAGCCAATGCGGGAATGCATTGAACAGGTAGACTCAAGCTCTTAAAGTATTATTAGTGGTGGCGAAGCCTGTACATCTAGGCTCCAGCCCAGTATTAGATAGCCCAATTTAATAGCCAGTTTAATAGCCCGGTTTAATAGGAATACAACATGACTCAGCAAATTCGTCGAGTAGCCATCATTGGCGGTAATCGCATCCCTTTCGCACGTTCGAATTCCACGTATTCTTACGCGTCTAACCAAGACATGCTAACCGCAGCATTGAATGGCTTGATCAATCGTTATGATTTGCAAGGTAAAAAAATCGGTGAAGTCGTTGCTGGTTCAGTGATTAAACACAGCCGTGACTTCAACCTTGCGCGCGAGTGTACTTTGAGCACAGCATTGAGCCCAATGACGCCTGCAACAGATATTCAGCAAGCCTGTGGTACGGGTTTACAAGCGTGTATGCAGGTTGCTAATAAAATCGCGTTAGGCCATATCGATTGTGGCATCGCGGGGGGGTCAGATACAACATCTGATGCACCAATTGGTGTTTCTGAAGGTTTACGTAAAATTCTATTAGATGTTAATCGCGCGAAAACGACAGGTCAGCGTTTGAAGTTACTGTCTAAAATTCGCCCTAGACATCTAGCGCCTTTAACACCTCGTAACGGTGAGCCACGCACGAATATGTCGATGGGTGAGCATACTGAAATTACGGTAAAAGAGTGGGGCATTACACGGGAAGAGCAAGACGAAATAGCTTTTAACAGCCATAAAAATCTTTTAGCCGCTTATGATCGTGGTTTCTTTGATGACTTGGTGACACCTTTCCAAGGGCTAGAGAAAGATAATCTAGCACGCGAACCTAACTTAGATAAAATGGCGTCATTAAAGCCAGCGTTCGATAAAAAGTCGGGTAAGGGGACGTTAACTGCAGCAAACTCTTCGGCGTTAACCGATGGTGCTTCTTGTGTACTATTAGCCTCAGAAGAATGGGCAAAAGAAAATAACTTACCTGTGCGTGCTTATCTTTCTTTCTACGAAACAGCCGCGGTTGATTTCGTAGGCAAAGATGCAGAAGGCCTATTAATGGCGCCTGCTTATGCCGTATCAAGTATGTTAGATCGTGCCGGTTTAACCTTGCAAGATTTCGACTTCTACGAAATTCATGAAGCGTTTGCTGGTGTTGTTGCCTCAACACTAAAAGCATGGGAAGACGAGACGTTCTGTAAAGAAAAATTAGGTCGTGATGGCGCTATGGGATCTATTGATCGCAGCAAGCTGAACGTTAATGGCTCTTCTATCGCGACAGGACACCCATTCGCAGCAACCGGTGGTCGTTTGGTTTCATCTTTAGCTAAAATGCTAGAAGAGAAAGGATCAGGCCGTGGTCTAATCTCAATCTGTGCAGCAGGTGGCCAAGGTGTTGTTGCCATCTTAGAAGCTAAATAGAAGACGCTAAGAAGTAAATTAAAAAAGAAGCTTATATCAATAAGTCGCGCATTCTCACCGATGCATTAAAACCCGCAATCGAGTTTATCGATTGCGGGTTTTTTTATAGGCATCTAAAAAATATTAATAATCCGCAGGCACAGATTTAGCCAGTAGTTTACTCACAAATGATTTTGGTAAAATCCTTGCTAATCGAATTAAGCTCGCAGTCATAAAGGGGAAAAAATAGTCTGCTTTTTCTGTCTCTAAGGCTCGAATAATATGCTTAGCGGCATTGATCTCACTAATAGTGAAAGGTGATGGAATGCCATCACCTTGTACTCTTTCTGTTGCAACAAAGCCTGGGTAAATAGAAACAAACTTAAGGCCGAAAGGTTTCAATTCGATTCGACAGCTGTCCATTAAGATTCGTCCTGCTGCTTTCGCTGCAGAGTAAGGACCTTGCATCGGTAAGCCTAAAAATCCTGCCAGAGAATTAGTATGAGCGATTACGCCATAACCTTGTTGCTTCATTTGAGCAATCAACGGCACTAAAAAATTAACCTGAGTACCATAATTTAACTGAGTATTATTATTGATGTCGGCAACCGTTGCGGTACTCATATTAAAAGCAGGCCCATCAC
>Ga0115551_1002239_pt1 | contig 11864 bp, 21 predicted proteins | sample COGITO_mtgs_1103_FD_87179 | JGI IMG/M metagenome (GOLD analysis project Ga0115551, IMG submission 87179) | Pelagic marine microbial communities from North Sea - COGITO_mtgs_110321 | ecosystem: Environmental > Aquatic > Marine > Epipelagic | place: Germany:Helgoland, sampling site Kabeltonne... | reverse complement strand
GAACTCGCTTTGTTTCAGCTTTTTGTTTTTGCATTTTAATTGATTTTCCAGAAATAAGATTTGCTCGTTTCCATTTTCTGAAACCATCATAAGGTTAGTATTCTGCAATCTCATTCTGGATAGCACAGAATCTTTTTTGACCAGTAAACTGTCCTTCAGCTTCATTGAAAAGTCAAGCTTTCTAATAATAGAATCCTGAAACTGAACGCGCTCTAATCTTACGGCTATCTCGCGCGATTGCGTTAGGTCAAAACAGAAATACTTTTCAGTTTTTATATGCTGTACTATCGGTTTTAAATCTTGCGAAATACCGAAAAAGTTCTGCATCACTATAACCAGCAATAGTAGTAATCTTTTCATTGAGACTTGTTTTTAGGTGGATAATGGTAATCTTATTCTTGCTCAGTAAATTTGTCAAGCTATCTACCTGCTTCTCTAAATCTGCAATTTCCAGATCTAGAGATTTGTTCTTTTTGAGTAAAGTGCCATTTTTCTCTTTCCAATCGCTTGGTGTTCTGAGTTCATAGCCATCTTCCATTGGGATTATTACTTGAGTAAGTACAACTACAAGAACTATAAAAAAGAAAATGGCAAAAATGACTTTCCACTTATTCATCTTTTTCTGTCTTTTCAGGTTTGAATAGTCGGTTTATTACGCTTTCTAAAATGAGCTTATGAAATACCAGTGCAAATACAAAAGACTGCAAAAGCATCTCCACCTTATGTAGCATAGTATCTCTAATAAAGTAGATTATAATGCCGTAGATGAATCCTACGATAAGCACTCGATAGCGTGTTTTGATTTTTATACCAGTCACGTCTGCAAGCCAATCGGTCACAGGTTTCTGGTTAAGGCCAAAAGCGATGATGATAAACGTAAAGATGTACGCCCAATCTAGGCTGGATAAATAGTGAACTAAGTGTTTTAAGATGTCTGTCATTTCAATTGTTTTTTAAGGGTTTCTTTGATGGTTTTAATATCTGCGGTAAGCAGGGATAACTGATGATTTGGGAACATATTCTTGGTCAAATGCGCAACCAAAACGATGGTTGCTCCAGACGCGAGTAATGAGATAATCACTTTGGTCAGCGTCTGATTGGTCATTGTGAGCGTGACTTCGGTTTTAATGCCGTCATCATCTACAAGGCTTGACACAATATCTTTAATACTTTTTCCCATTAGGATTGCTGGTTAGTAATAGATTCATTCATATCTAGGAAATTAAATAGCGCTTCACTTACTGATGTCACTTTCAGGTATTTCATCACGCGCTCTTGAACTTTATCATCATAAATTCCTGTTACGATTCCAGCCCAACCGTAATTGCGTAACAAATAAATTTGCAGTCGCTCTACGTTTTTTCCTTTGCTTCCCAGTTGCAAAGGGAACTCATCTGCTACTGGTTTTTTAGGTTTTGTTTGGGGCTTTGGTGCGCTTGGCTTTACTTCAGGAACAGGCTTTTTGGTTTTAACCACTTTCATTTGCGGTTTTGGTGTAGCTGGTTTTGGTTTTAAAATTTCAGTTTCTAAAACTGTGGCGACGGCTTGCTTCTGTTCTTCAGCATCTTCTCGTTTACCTTTAACTATTTGATGTGCGATGATGCCTATGCCTATTAAACCACCTGCGATACAAACTATTTTTACGACATTCTCTTTTTTCATTTGCCCATCATTTTCAGCGCTTTGCGCATTCCTGCAATGTCTTTTTCTGAAAATTCAGATTTACTCAGGCGCTTTTTTGCAGCCTTTAATGTGAGCGGTCCGAAAACACCATCCACGCCATCACGCTTTGCTCCGGACTTTCCAAGGTTCTCTTTATAAATCTTCAGATAAGCCTGCAAAATTTTTACATCTTGATGGCGCGTTTTATACTTTAAAGGATAGCCAGTTTTCACATATTTTATCCGTGGCTTTGATGCACCACTAGATGATGACCCAGAGCTACTAGGCACTGGAATAGTTGTATGGACAGGAATAATTTGCGGCGAGCTGTCCTTATTCTGAGCCAGATCAATTTCTTTGGCTTCTTTCTTTTTCTTGTAATACATATATGCGACCGCGCCGCCAGCTAGGACAACAATTACGCCACCTACAACAATGAGATCTTTATTCTGTTCAAAAAATGTATTCTTGGTTCTGGTTGCTATTTTCTTCATAGTTATTGAGTTTGATAATTAGGTAATTGGCGCACTGGATTATGCACATATTGTTTCATTTCTGACGCGCTCAGAAAGCTTGAAAGATGTTTCCATAAATCTTGTTTGTATAGCTTCCAATATGCTCGTGATAAACTTGCAACTTGTGTTTTATCACGTAATCGTTTGGAAAAAATATCTTTTACAATGGCTTCATCATCATTAAAAGTTCCTTTAGCGTTTTTTAACTTTTTGGCAAAAGATTGAGCCGTGCTTTCATCCAGAATTTTAATTTTCCGTGGCGCGATCCATTGCTGTACGTTGATCAGGTAATTCATATCAAATGGCTTGTTCCAGTTAGGCTCTCGCTTAATGGTTGCCTGATTGCCTGTGGACACTTGTATTCCAGATCCTATGTCTTTTCCGATGGTCTGTTGCGATGTTTGCTTTTCCTTTTTCCGCTTTCGCGAAAGCGTAACAAATACACCTACCGTAACTGCCGCCATTGTAGCGCCACCTATCATCCACCATCCTGTTTTGGTAATTTTCATTCTTTAATTTTTATGCTGTTCTATAATTGGGTATTTGCCCGATGATGTTCAGGATGATTTTAATTTCATCTTCTGAAAGCCTGTCTTTAATAGTATCAATCAAGTTCTTTGAATACGTACTTTGATAGGCTTTAGCCGCTTGAGATACTTGAACTTTGTCTTTGAGTTTTCTGAAAACCGCATACACCGCATCTTCATCATCGCCACCTTCATACCACGCGCCCCAAGCTTTATGAATCTGTTTTGCATAGCTGGTCGCGCTGCTCTCGCTCATCGCGATCACTTGGCCATTTACATTTTGTAAAACCTTTGTGAGATAGTAAATGTCAAAGGCATTTTCTGAGTCCAGATTATTTGCAGTGGTTGCCAGTTGTTTTTTGATTTGGATCAATAGTTTGCTTGTTTTTTGATCGCGTTTCCGCTGGCGTATGGATAGAAATGAGCTTCCTACAATTAAAAGTCCCACAGCGCCACCACTTATTTTATAGATGAGCTGTCTGTTCATTTGCCCAATAATTTAGTAGCACGTCCAGCTGGTGTGAGCATTGCGAGATCTGTGATGTCTGCATCTTTAGCTGAGTTTCTCAAAACAACTACAATGAGAATGAGCGTAATCGTGAGAATGACAGGAACACCAATCGATAAAATCTTCGTCAAGCTCTTGCCCAGACCAAAAATGTTACCGCCTATTTCAGAAATATCTGCAATAGATCTGGTTGCCATATTACTTACATCCAGCTCGTTTTTAAGCAACCATTTATTGAATGATGGACTCGTGGTACACAATGCCGATCCATTCGTTTTCCAAGTAACCAGCCATAACATTTTAGCATTATCTTGTCCTACTTCCTTTTTAAGTTTTGCGTAATAGCTTGTCCAGAAGTCACACGGATCGTCTGCTTCTGGAATCAAAAAGGATGTGTTCTGTATGGTTACTTGTTTTGCCATTTAATTGCTCAATAAATGATCGGCTTGCTTTTGTGCATTTTTTAGATCCAGGTCTTTTTCTTTTAAGAATGAGACCAGACGTTGTTTTAAGCGTGTTTCTCTTGCTCGTGCGACCCGCTTATCGTGATTGATATAGAGCTGTCTTCCTAGCCAAAATCCAACACCTAGTGTGATGATTGTTCTCATTGATATCCTTGATAAATATTACACTTTGGGATGTCCAGCTCTTCTAGCCATTCCTTGACGCTAAAACCAGGTTTATCACTATCTTTTTTAGTTGCGATCTCGTTAAAACCGACGATGATAATTTCTGGAAACCTAATAGTATAGAACTTTACCACGGCTTTTAGCGTGGCGGTTTGTTCTTCGGTACGTGTGTCTTTCCACCACGCTTCTTTAAGCGTTCTACCGCCTACATAAGCTAGATTTTTGACATTACCTGAAATACCAAAACGACCTTGTGAGATGCCCCAAAGATCTACTTCGGTCGGGCTGTGCTCTGGAATTATGGTTTCTAAAGTACCATCCTGCAATACGAGATAATCAAAGCCTGGACGGTTCCAACCGAAACCACCGCTACGTTTATCAGTGGTGTGTTTATCTATGACTGTTTTCGCCTTAAGATCTAATGCTTCACTAGTATCGGTACTGTGTATAACTAGAAAATCTACGTCTTTCATTGTGTTGGATTTTGAATGTTTGAATTATTAAGATGTCTAAAACCAAGTAGCCTGTAGACAGGATATGCTTTGATATTGACTTGGTTGTTCTGATTGCCACCAAGACAGTAGATGTATTTTTTATCTTCAGAATAGCCTACGAAAAAAGCAACGTGACCTTTCCAGCTATTCTTTTTACTACGCCAAAAAACGACGATATCGCCTATGGCTGGTGTCTTGATTTCAGTTCCCACTTTAAGCCAAGAGCGTGCGGTCAACTGGTGGCTCATCTCTTTACCACATTCCAAGGCAACCCAGTTTGTAAATGCGGAACACCAAGCCGTTTCATCTGTCGCGACCCAAGTGTGCCCAATCTTATCAAAGTAATCTAGAATGATAGGATTATGCTTTTGACCAACCAGTTCCGTTACGCCATACTGGCTCAAAGCCGTGTTGATTATTGTTCTCATAAGTTGGACTTAAATGGATTTTTAGGAACTCGTTTCGGAATCCCTTTACTCATTTGCACGCCATAGGCAAGCGATGCTTTTTCTGGAAGTAGGTTGTACATTTCCATCTTCTTGTAGTACAAGATGAAAGTGATGGTTTGTAAACCACCAATCTTAAAACACCAACTGTTCTGGCCATCGAGCATAGAACCATCTACACCAAAAACTTCAGACACATTCTGAAAACTCTGCGGACTTTGATAATTACCTAGTGATAGCGTTTTACAAATTTCTTTCCCTGCAATACTTTTCTGTAGCAATTGTAAAGCGTTGACACGTCGCTCTCCAGATGCTACAATTTTGAGATGCTTGAGCATTCCAGGACTAAATTTGAAATCTTCTCTCTCTTCGTGGTACTCATCATTGATTGTTACCGTAGGGCTTCTGGAAGCGTTAAATATGGTAAGCAGGTTTTTTCGAGTGGTTACTTTAGCAAAATCTGGTTTTGTTTCCACTTGATCATCTAATCTGAATTGATCCAAAATCCCCCAAGGTGTCTCTGTTTGTACCTGTGTCTGAGCATTGATGCGCGTGGTACTTTTTGAGACCAAGTTCTTAATCACAAGCTCGTTAGACTCATTATCAAACCTAATTTCCGTAGGTCGTTTTCCAGTTCCGTTGATATCAACGACCTTATGGTTTAAGCTAAGATGATACATATTGTTGCTTACAGAGCCTATGACATAGACCATTCCGTAGAAATAACCTTGATTTGTATTTACAGCAAGCGCAACTGGCGAAACTGTCCCAGGCATTGTATTTTCTGTTAGTGGAATAGTTGTCACTACAGTGCCATCGCGCTCAACTACCGAAACGGAATCTGACAACTGATTTGCCACATACAATAAATTATTGGCAGGATTAAAAACCACTTGTTGTGGATGCGTTCCCACCAAAACATCTATACTTTCATCATTCTCTATAAACAATGGATCAGTAATCGGCTTATCACTATTGCCACCCCAAAGACACACGTCTCTAATTTCTGGCGTGTGGTTTTTGACCACAACTTGCATCACATCAAACTCTTTATGCAAATACTTTTGATAGTTTTTAAAGGCTTCCTTTTGCTTCTGATCTTTAATGAGATTACGCTTTCGCGAAAGCGGAACAGCGCTACAATCTGAGATTTCCATCACGCCTTCATCTGTTGCGTAGAATTGAGAATCTCTTGTGGTGTCGCAAATGGGCTTTTTAGTTTCAGGCAATGCAATGTGCATCACACCAGATCGTGTACCCCATTTTTTAAGTTGGTTGCGATATTTTGCAGAATTATTATTCATATAGGCATCTTCATTTGAGTGGATCGTTCTTTTGATAACCGAAGGGTCATCACAGCTATCGCAGGCTATATCGTCTGTTTTGTTTGGCGCAAATTTTATCGTCGCACCCATTGTAAATACTGCCATTGTGATAAAAAGTAGTTTATGCATTTGCTCTATAATTTTCTATGAATGCCACCACATCTTTAGTGCGTTGTAGCTGTGATGCTCCCACGTGATGGGGATTATTTCCAAAAACTTTGGTCACTGCATAAATGGCTTCAATGGTTGGAAAACCGTAGTCCAGATATTTTTTGATTCCGCAGAGATCTGCTGTTTTCTGACTTCTGGTATTTAGGAACCAATGACAACCTTCGTGAGCCAAAATCGCCACACGAATGGGAATGGTGTAGCCAATAAATAATCGTTGTGAAATCTGTACACGTGGCATTTTGCGGTGCGTGCGAGCTGGTGTAATCAACTCTTTACCAAATGCATCAGTAATCGACGGTAAGTATTGAAATAGGAACTCGTGATTTTTAGAATCATAAAACCCAGTAGGCGTGTGTCCTGCTTTTTGTGCAAAGTCAATGGCAAAATCCATAAATCTATGCTGGTCGCTGGTTGCCCAGACTTCAGCAGGTTTCATTTTTTCTACTTTGAAGTAGCTCATATCAAACTGATAATCTTCGCCTGAGAGTTTATCAAACAATTCCATTTCCAAAACCTCTGGAGTTACAGGTAAAGAGATCACAAATTCGCGTTTCTCATTGCCTTCATAAAACTGTGCCTTCCTTCTGAAATAATAGGTATTTGGATATCGCGGATCATACACTCGAATACCTAATTGTACCGGCATTTTGGAAGTAATCCCAAGCCTGATTTTGAATCGCTCTTTATTTGATGGAATTGGGACTATCATTGCTGGTAGAGTTGTTTGTTATTTTTGTTTTTGATAACCACTAATCCCACAACGCCTACTACAACGACACCACCTAAAACAAACACAATCGTCGGTATGCCTTTTTTCTCTTCTTCAGGAACTTCTGGTTCGCCCAGGGAAAAGTCATAATCTGATGGTGCATCGGCAGCTCCTCCAAATCCAGTCGTTGGTTTTGGTTGTGCAATAGTGTCAATCGCAGCACCTATCGCAGTCGCACCGCCCATATCTTGAACAGCAGTACCTAGTTTAGAAAAGAAGGCTTTGCTTTTTGCTCTACGAGCAATCCGCTTTGGCGCACTTCTTCTAGCGGCTCTTCGCGCTTTTCTTTTGGCACGACGCGCTTTGCGTTTCTTCTTATTTCCGAAGAAATCGTCGTAGTTATCGTCCAGTATGTATTCTGTTTCTCCTGTAATCATAGATTATTGTACTTCCAGAATACGCAAGGTGCTTCCGTTGGGTTCGTAATTAATTTTCTTGTATCCTTTGCCCACAAATGGGTAACTTTTCGCCTCGCCTGGATTAAGAGAAACGCCATTCACTTTTGCTGATTTCTCTCCTATGTTTTTGACAGATCCATATAGAAATCCTTCTTCAAAAATTCCATTTTCAGAAACTTCACTTTCCTTTATTTGCGCCAGTATGTCCATTGCTTTTCTTTTTTATTTGAATGTATTTATAGATGCCAAAACCCACTGCGCCAGTAACACCAACGATGGCGATTACTTTTACTATTTTTCCTGTTTTGCTATCCGATTTCATTGCCTTTTCAGCAGCTTCTTTTTCTATGGCAGCAGGAACTTGCAAGCTTGCAATTTGTGCTTTCGACACTTTGGTACTGGTCGAAATGGGTTTCCCTTTTTTCACTAGCGTAGGTTTAAAAATGGGTTTGTTCGGTACTCTAGATTTTATGGGCGTGCCCTTTGGGATCAGAATACTTACTGGAACCTTGGACGGTAGCTTTTTACGTACCACTTTCTTTCTCTTTACTGGTCGCGGTTGTCCTTTAATAATTGGCGGTCGTCTCAAAATTTTACGTTTCGGTGCTCTTTTGATTTTTCTCTCAGAGCGTCTCGCAAGCCTTCTGGACTTCCTACGTTGTCTTCTTATTTTCCTGCGACCACGCTTAAAGCTATCATAGCCTTCATCGTCGTACACGTCATAATCTGTCAATCCAAATGTGTTTGTCATAGCTGTTGTGGCATTTGTGCACGCTGACCGCCATAAGGCATCGGTGGCTGTTTAGACTTCATTAATATTGCCGCGCCAATCCCAAGAACTACTACGCCGCCACCTATCATCAGCATCATATTGGTTTTCTTTTTGGCTTCGGCTTCCTTACGTTTTTGCTCTTCACGGCGACGCGCTTCTTCTCGTCGTCGTTCTTCATCGCGACGTCGCTGTTCTTCGCGCATTTGTTGCATACGACGCTCCATATCTCGTTTTGCAGCAGCGGCTTGTGCGGCTGCCGCAGCTGCACCACTATTACTACTACCAGAACTTCTGCGTTTCTTCTTTTTGAAAAGTCCGCCCAGTATTCCCACTGCACCTTTAGCAACGGCTCCCCAGAATTCATCTTCTCTTCCTGCTAGTCGTGAAATGAGTTCGGCAAGCGCTTTCGCGAAAGCGGAATTTTCATCCTTCATCAATTCTACGGTCTCATTGATAAGCGCTTTGTGCGATGGTCTATCACGAAACGTGATGCCATAAACGCGTAAGAGCTGTTGCAACTCCAATGGGTAGTGAAGGATCAGGTAAGAGATATCATCTATCGCCTGATTGTATTTAAGTTGTTTGGTTTTATTTGCCATTTTTTAAGTCAAGTTTTATGCTCGCACCTACCAACACGCCAGCGATGAATACTACTCCGAAAAGCAACATTTCATCTTTTGATATATGAATTCCTTTTTGGTCTTCCTGTGTTGCGGTTTTGGGTTCTGGCTTGCTTTCCTTGCGTTTGCGCAGCTCATTCCAGACCATCTGTACTTCTTGAGCAAGATTTTTATCTTCTGGCTTATCGTTTGAGCGTTTTACGATGCCTTTATAATAATTCTCTAATCCTTTATCATCGTAGGATGAGAACTGGCTCAGGAAACTATCTTCATCTCCAGAGCCTGCATAATTGGAATGACCGCAGGATTTACAATAGTTTTCCGCTTTCGCGAAAGCGTTATTACTACAAGCAGGACATTTAGCATCAACTACAGTATTTACCTGAAGAATCGCAGCTTTGTCTGGGTGGATGGCTAAAAGATCTTTTATGACTTTTCTGCCTTTATTTTTAACCAGTTCTTTAACTGCCTGCGACAAGTGTTGCTGACTTTCTATCTTCTCAAAGCCATAGTCAAACAGCAGATTATTTGCTGCATCTGTATTGTGGAACACGATGTAATCTATCCTGTTCTGTGCGAGATTTTTGGGGTTATTGTTACGTTTCATAGGGTGTCGTTAAAAAAGAACAGCCAGAGCTAGGTTTGGGGGAAACCGTGACTCTGGCTGTCTCAATTAGGGAAAGAGTCAAGACTCAAGTCGGAGCTCCAACTAGCGTCTTTTACGTCTTACTAGGCGTGACTTGGACCGTCTCGCCACCGGTTTTCTGACATATCGACGACGGCTTACAGGTCTCCTGCGAGAACGTCTCACTCTGCGTCTAGGACGCCCTAATCTGGGATTTCTACGACTGCGTATGAGGTCTAATTGTGGCAGCCCTGTTGTACGAGGCGCACGAGAGAGTTCTGCAACGTTTTGACCTTTAAGCAAGTTGCCCAGGTTTGCTCTTGCCTTGATGGTAAATGTGAATACGGCTGTTACACCATCTTCTACCATTATCTGAAGGGAATCCTGTCCTGTCACGTCCATCTCGAAGTTGTCATCGTCAATGAGCGTTTGGGTAAAGTTTTGAGGCGACGTAGCATTACGCGGTTGATACACTCTGGTCGTTTTTGAACCTGAAGCTGTTCTTCGCTCTACACGCAATACATTATCAAACTGTAATGGATTGCTCACGGAATATTTCATCCCAGCAATCTTAAAAGGGTTTGCCTTACTCTCTTCTCGTACTTCTTTATGACTGGATTCTTCGATCTCTACGGTCACGCCATTAGGCTGTGCTGCTTCACGGTTTCCACCAAATACATTAGCCTCGGCCGCTGCACCTGATTTGTTTGTGATCACAACCGTAAGGGTACGATCATTAGGGTCAATCTTACCTACAGATGCTGCGGTGTAGTCGTCATAGTCATCTTCAAACTCGCCTTCATCTGCATAATCGTCATAATCATCGTACTCGTCTTCGTACTCATCATCATAACCATCTTCTAGGCCTTCAAAGCCTGTATCGAAGTCGTCCTCATCATCGTAATCGTCAAAGTCTTCTCCGTCGTCGTAATCGTCGTATTGGTTTTCTGCGTCTTCTTCATAGCGCATTAACTCGTCGTTATAATCTTTCATTATTGTGGGATTTGTCCATTGCAACAATGGAATGTTGTGTTGTCAAGAATAAATAGCCCTTACTGGCGCATCTCTAAATGCTATGCCTTTTTTGTAGGGGCTGCCGCAGTCTTCTTGTTTTTTTCTGCGAGCTTTTTTGCCTTCATTTTTTGAACCATCGGTGCTACGATAAGCGTTCCGATTGCGATGCCGGCGATTCCTGCACCTACGCAATACATTATAGGTTGCCAGGCGATGTCATTTTTCTGTGCCATTTGTGGGTTGTTTTTATAAAACTGTTTATTATAGTTGGCAGGTCTCTAAACCTTGTGAATACAAAGATGTAGGGAAGTGGAAGGTTTACCGCTGTGCAGAAAGGGACTTTGGGACGATAGCACAGATACTAGAGAATATGTTACAATTGATATTAGAGAAACAAGTATAGGAATAGTTATTGCTATATATGTCAAGTAAATGAATGTAAAAACTTGACATTATAAAGAATTAGAGTATCTTTGTAATGTTTTAACTATGAATATAACAGCATACATAAAAGATAAGATAGCTCGTATAGATGCAGGAGACGCATTTACATACGATGATCTTGCTATACCTGAAGGTGAGTTTACTGCTGCATCTAAGTCTCTAAGTAGATTAGTAACTGCTGGTGCTATTAAAAGATTTAGAAAAGGTGTTTATTATAGACCTAAGCAAACGGATTTTGGTGAATTGAGACCTAGAGATACTGAGCTCTTAAAAATATATCTTTTTGAAGGAAACAAACAAGTCGCTTATGTTACTGGTGTGAGCCTGTACAATCAATTAAGATTAACCACACAAGTACCGAGCATCATACGTATCGCAAGTGATTCAAAACAAGTACGTGGTAAAGTGGGCAATACGATTGTGCGGCCTGCCAAAAGCTATGTGAAAGTGTCAAAGAAAAATATCCCCTTATTACAAGTTCTGGATGTTGCCAAGGATTTTAAAACCATTCCAGATGCTAATAGGTCTCAAATACTTACTTTCTTAAAAAATGAAATTGCTCAGTTTTCAGGAAAAGATTTGGAGCGTTTTACCGCTTTCGCGAAAGCGTACCCACCTAAAGTCGCCGCGTTAATAGGTGCTATTTATGAGTTTATGGGATTAGAAAAACAGAGCAACGCATTACGTGAAAGAATAAATGCACTAAGTACCTACACCTTTGGAATAAGCAAAGATTTATTACCGACAATCAACAACTGGAACATCGCTTGATGAAATTGCACGAATATAAAGAGCCATTTAGAAATGCCATACGAGCGGCCGCAGATCATTATGGCATTGCCGAAATTTTTATAGAAAAGGATTATTGGGTAACATTTGCGCTCAAGCAGATATTCAATGATCCAGCTTCTAAGGATATTGCCGTATTTAAAGGTGGAACCTCCT
>Ga0115551_1002234_pt1 | contig 11873 bp, 9 predicted proteins | sample COGITO_mtgs_1103_FD_87179 | JGI IMG/M metagenome (GOLD analysis project Ga0115551, IMG submission 87179) | Pelagic marine microbial communities from North Sea - COGITO_mtgs_110321 | ecosystem: Environmental > Aquatic > Marine > Epipelagic | place: Germany:Helgoland, sampling site Kabeltonne... | reverse complement strand
GGTTGGTATGAATTTTTACTATAATAGTCGTGATGATGTTTTTCAGCTTCATAAAATTCCTTCAATTCTACAACTTCAGTGACTATTTTATTTTTATATAAAGTAAGTATATTTTCAATAACTAATTTTATTTCTTCTTTCTGTTCTAAATTTTTGAATAAAATGATACTCCTATATTGGGGCCCTATGTCATTGCCTTGCCGATTTAGTTGTGTTGGGTCGTGAGAAGTAAAAAAAACCATTAATAATTTTTTTAATGATATTATGTCAGGATCAAAACTCACTTTAACAACTTCTGCATGCCCTGTTTTCTTACTGCAAACTTGCTCATAGGTTGGATTTTTTAGATATCCTCCAGAATATCCTGGAGTGACTCTATTCACCCCCTTAAGTCCAGTCAAAGCCCCCTCTGTACACCAAAAACAACCTCCACCAAATACTATCTCATCCATAAAATCATCTTCTATAATTGGGGGCTTCTCTAGTTATTTCGACATCATGGACATGACTTTCTGCTAATCCAGCATTTGTAATTTTTACGAAATTACAATTTTCTTTCATTTGTTCTATATTTTTATTACCTGTATAGCCCATCGAGGATCTTAAGCCACCTATTAGTTGAAAAATTACATTTTCCACAGGCCCTCTAGCGGGAACTCTACCTTCAATACCTTCAGGTACATATTTTTGTGTATCTCCTTGCTCCGATTGAAAATATCTTTCATGAGATCCCTCAGTCATTGCACTTACTGATCCCATGCCACGATAAACTTTGTACGATCTTCCTTGATAAAGAATATTTTCTCCTGGAGACTCATTGGTTCCTGCTAGTACAGAGCCAGCCATGACGCAATCCGCACCTGCTGCTATGGCTTTTGCAATATCTCCGCTATATTTTATTCCTCCATCTGCAATTACTGGTATTCCATACTTTTTACAAACATTAACGGCATTTATAATCGCAGTTAATTGGGGAACTCCAACACCAGATACAATTCTAGTAGTACATATCGAGCCGGGGCCAATTCCAACTTTTATTGCATTTGCACCGGCTTTAATGAGTGCTTCAGCGGCATCTCCAGTTGCAACATTGCCTGCAATAATTTGAACCTTGTCGCCCCCCAACTCCCTAATCTTCTTTACAGTATCTAAAACTCCATGGGAGTGACCATGAGCTGTATCTACTGCCACTGCATCAGCACCAGATGCAAATAGCGCTAATGCCCTATTCACTCCTTTTTCACCTGTTCCTGTTGCGCCAACAACTCTCAATCTTCCTCGATCATCTCTACAAGAATCTGGATTATCTCGATTTCTCTGTATGTCTCTGACAGTAATCATTCCGGCACAATTACCACTACTATCTACAACTAATAACTTTTCAATTCTATTTTTATGAAGCATTTTTTTGGCTATTTCCTTATCAACGCCTTCAGGGACAGTAACCAAATCTGTAGTCATCACTTCTGAAACTTTAGTTTTATCATCTTCAACGAATCTAATGTCTCTATTGGTTATCAAACCAACCAAATTATTGGAATTATCAATAACTGGAAATCCAGAAAATCCGTATTTTGATTTAATCTCTCTTAATTCTCCTATTGTAATGTCTGATGATACTGTAACTGGATCTAAAATTAGTCCTGACTCAAATCTTTTTACTTTATCAACCTCATTAGTTTGTTGGTCAATTGTCATATTTCGATGTATTACTCCAATGCCGCCGGCTTGTGCCATTGCAATCGCCATCCCTGATTCAGTAACAGTATCCATTGCTGCTGATATAATTGGATTGTTGAGCCTTATACTCTTGGTCAATTGCGTCTCAATATTCGCCTCAGCAGGCAGAACTGAAGATTCAGAGGGAAGTAGCAATACATCATCAAAAGTCAAAGCTTCTTGTATTTCGCCTTTCGCCATTAGGTATGGCCATCAACACTCATACTTGAATAATTCTATTTATTTAGATCAAATTTTTAAAGAGGAGATATAAAAAATAAAAAGGAATTCCGATGAAAATGATGTCAGTCGGATATGTAATTATAGGCTGGAGAGAATGGGTCAGAATTCCTGATTTGGAAACTAATCTAATAATGGCAAAAACAGACACTGGGGCATGGTCAAATACCCTTAACGCTTTAGATATTGAAATAATTAATAAAGAAAATAATCAATATGTGAAATTCAAACTAATCAAAGACGGTAACACATTTACTAGGGAAATAGTGAGATGGAGAAAAGTAAGAGATACTAGTGGCTATGCCACTTTAAGGCCAGTAATATCTACAAAACTAGAGATTGCAGGCAGATTCCATCAAGTAGAAATCTGTCTCCAAAATCGTTCTAAAATGAAACATCGAATAATTCTTGGAAGAAATTTCCTTAGAAATGGATTTATTGTTAACCCATCAAGACAATGTATACACACTAAGAATAGGGCCCAACCAGAGAAACTATCAAGAATATTAATTTAGTTGAATAAATAGAATTTTATATATGTTTATCTTGATTATGAAAAATGGAACACATCGAAACACCATATTCAATTCCTGAACCTTCTAAATGGTGGCTCAAAAGTCTAGCTATATTTATGGCTATAATGATGTTTTTAATGTTATTTCAAATAGCATCTGGAGTATTAACTCCTATTTTAATAGATCAAGTTCCTAGGGATTTTAATGAATTAGAAATTTATCCCGAAAACGGAACGGAGCAAGAAATAAATGATTGGGAGGAAAGTAATAAATTTTGGAATGAAACAATTGATTATCTAGATAATTTCAAAATTTTTTCTAAATTCTATGCAATTTACGGAATCATATTATTCTTTTTAGGATTAATGGCAGTTCCAACATTATGGAGCGGTCAAAGGGAACTTGGGTTCAAATTGACTATCTGCTGGTTTGTAATTTATGTAACTAGTCAAATACATCTAGTTATGATGTTTTACACTGGCCCAGGAATCACTCCAGAATACAATTTTGGTTATACTAATACTTATGGCGATACTATAGATTTAATGGAAAAAATATGGGTTTTAATTTCAGTTGGACAAATTATGCTCTGTAATACAACAATTCTTGCAGTTATTTTATTTATTTTTTCAAAATCAAAATCTCAAACATCATATGACATTCCCTCTGGATTTATAAAAGAATAATTCTTGTTACTTATTCAAAAATAAACATAACATAATACACAAGAGATACATAGGAGATATGCGAATGGACAAAAATTCCGCCTCCGGTTCAATAGGAATAGGGGCGATGATAATTTTCATTGCATTGATTCTAGTTGCTGCAATCTCTAGTTCAGTAATTATGGAGATGGCTGAAAAATTAAAAGAAGATGGAGATTCAACATCTAATGATGTTCAATATGAAGTATCAAAGAGAGTAAAATTAACTGGTGCATACATAAGGAGCGTAGGCGGGAATTGCAATGTAGTATTATTTCAACATGCTGGATTCGGTGGTTGGAGTGCAACGTTTGGAGTTGGAGATTTTTTGGTAGAGGATTTCATAGCCGCTGGAGCAGTTGACAATGATGCATCATCCATAAGGATCGAAGAAGGTTGTGCAGCAAGTATGTTCGAAGGTGAAAATTTCGATGGTGCGTGGGAGGCAGAAGTGGGCGAAGGAAATTATGATTTAGGTGATTTACAGGCTGTAGGGTTAGAAAATGACCAACTTTCTTCTATGAAAATAAAAGGATTTGGATTATTACTTATTATCGAATTAGCCGCAGGATCTCCTCCTATTCAAGCAGGAGATATAGGTTGGTCCGTGGCATGCAATCAGGAGGATGGTAGTTTCGGATTCGATTTTAACACAATAACACTCTCTGGATCAAGACTTTCTGACGGTTTAAACACATTTGGACAAGATTTTGATATTTTACCAACTGAACTTATTACTGGTGATATGGCCGTGCATACAGAATTAGATTTTATACAATGCGTTCCTGAAGTAGGAGAAAGAATTGAACTTAATTTACATGTGGAATTCGGAGCAACTACTTCTATTCAATTACCATTTGATATTGTACATGAAATAGGAAATGATTTATTGCATCAACCTTAGTATTTTTTCCATTTAAATGCCATAAAATATAAATAATTAACTATATGCAAGTGTAGATGTTAATGACCTATGTTGATATAATAATACTATGAGATAATACAATGGGAACTAAATATCAATATAGAAAATACTAAAGTAACAATGTGGAGATATATGAGGGCAAATCTTCTAAACTGAAATGATTAAATTTTACAATTAAATAATTTATAAAATTCAAACTATATTTGTAAATACAGATGATAAGTGGGATATACGACCCCCCGCTACGTCCTATTATGGCTAGAGCCAGCAGAGTGGTTAATTTCTTCTGCATTTTAATAGTTTCAGGCACAGTTTTTGCAGGGTGTTTTGGAGATAGTGAAATTGTTGAAAATGAAATTATAGATTGGGATTCCGGGTTGTTTTATATTGAAAATCCAGAAAATTTTGAAGATTCTAGGGAATTTATAGTGGGAAATCCATATGATAATCAAACATGGGGAAATGCTTCATGGGCAGTTTTTGGAAATGAAGAGGGAGGAAATTGTTGTGAACATTATTTGGCTGGAACCAAAGAAGGTTGGATAGTTAACTTTGGAGGAGAATATCCCACCTGGTCCGAAGATAGAGGGCATACATGGCAAGAATATATTCCAGAAATATTTTCTCAACTAGGTTGCTTAGAGCCTAAACCTACGGTCCCTGGGCAAGAAGGTCTCGGAGAAGGTAGTATTGTTCAAGCAACTAATGGCGATTTGATTTCAATGGGCTGGTTCCCCTATCCCAGTCTCAGTGGAGCGGATCAATTTTATGCATTTTTGTATGATGCGGATGATGAGGAATGGAGTTGGTGCTTCAATAGAACTCCTGAACCATTTTATGATCGATCTTGGCAGGTAGAAGTAATAGGGCCAATTAATGGAGGAATATATGGAAATGGTGATTATGCTACTATTGTGATATCAAATTTTTGGCATCAAGTACAAAATATAGGAGGCCAAATATCTACAGATGGATTAAATTATGATTATATCAATTTCCCTGACAGAGATGGCAGTCTAGCATCTATTGAAGTAGATTTAACGGCTTCTTCTTTGGGTCCAGAGTGGGACTTCACTAAACCACATAAAGAAATGCGTGCATTTCCAGTCCCTTCAGGAGGATTGTATTTTCCAAATTATTTTATTGATGGTACAGATGCCTTCTTGGACACCTCGTTAAATTGGTGGTCGGCCACTTCATTAAATGGCTCTACATTACCATCTGAATATTGCGCTATAGACTCTTCATCTGCATTGCATTGCGTTATAGCAGAAGGTACGGAAATAACTCATCTTATGTCGTGGGATGGGGGAGAATCTTGGAGTAACAATACCTATGAATTGTCTGGTTTCGCAACAGAAATAGAGGAGTGGGAATTCCACTCTAATGGGGTGCATGATTTATTTGTTCTTAACGTTAGATATCAAAGCGCTTCAGGACCAGATGTAGATATTGCATGGCACGTAAGGGATTTCTCAGACAGCCTAATTCCTGATTCTAAAACTTATCTTGGACAAGGTGACTTAGATTCTACTTCTGGAGCTGGTGCCGACATCAGGTTTGATTTTGCAAGTATGGGAATTTTACCAGACGGGGGCTCATTTATTGCATATCATGATTCAACAGATCCAGATCCTTTATTTGGAGTGGAGTTATTATTGCCAGAGATTTATGGTATCTCTACATAAATGCCAGCAAAATACTTGACCACCTCCTATCTAGCGTTAATATGGATGTAGATGATTATGCCATCCGTCCACCTAACTCATTTAGAGAAAAAATCCATGAAACTATATTTGAGGCAGATACAACTTACGGAAAATATTTTGATATTGCGCTCTTAATTTCTATTTTATTATCAGTAATTGCAGTTTCATTAGAAAGCATTGATTCTGTAGATTCCAAGTATCATAGCCAGTTAGTAGTGACAGAGTGGATTTTTACAATATTATTTACTATTGAATATGTCCTTAGATTAATTTCCGTTAAAAAACCAGTAAAATATGTCAAATCTTTTTTTGGGATAGTTGATTTAGTTGCCATACTTCCTACTTATTTAGCGCTATTAACTGGAATAGTGGGTTTCCAAAGTTTACTTACTATTAGGGCTTTAAGACTTCTTCGCATCTTTAGAGTTTTCAAACTTAGTAGGTATTTGGATGAATCATTTGTACTTACTAAGGCGATTACTCAATCCAAATCTAGAATAATTGTATTCCTATCTACTGTCTTAGTATTATGTTTCATAAGTGGTGCAGGTATGTATTTACTCGAAGGTCCTCAAAATGGATTCACATCAATCCCACAAAGTGTCTATTGGTCTATAACGACAATAACTAGTACTGGATACGGCGACACTGTCCCTTCCACACCTCTGGGAAAAATATTGGCAATATTTATTATGATTATGGGATATAGCCTAATTATCGTTCCAACAGGAATAATTTCTACTGAACTAGCAAAAATTGGCCCAGTAAGTACTCAGGTATGTCCATCATGTTCTAAAGAAGGACACGATCATGATGCAAAATTCTGTAAGTACTGCAGTGAATTGATCTAAATGTTATAATAAGTCCATTGACGAAATAACTAAATAATTATCCATTATTGCTTTAATTATGAATAATGGCCCTCCATATTAGTAATATTGGGTATCGTTTTAGTGTTTTTATTATTAGCAGGCTTTGGAATCACATTATAGAATAATTATTAATAAACTATATTTTTAATAACTTATCATTAAGTATTTCTTTAAATTTATCTACGGATTTTTTACATATATCTAATTCTTCTGAGGTAATTATAATTTCTAACTTATTATTAACTTTGGATACTATACATGGAGTTTTATTATCTGAAACTTCCATTAATTCATTACTTCTTTCATTTAAATGAAGAAGTTCTATAGGGGCTCCCAGGTTATTTACCAATTCTTTCCACTCTTTCTTTGCTGATATTTTGTTATGTGTTATGTCACATAAAGAGCAATGAGCGGTTCCTCTAAATTTACCAATCACATATGATAATTCACCAATTATGCCCCCATCTGCATGATATATTCCATAAAGCCTAATCACTGATTGTTTCACGTCCTTGGGGGTAAGTCAGGTATTATGAAGTTGTGTTAAAGAAAATATTTACGCCATCTACACTAAATTTATCAGAATCAATAGGTATTTCTCCCTTATTTAGGGATGATGTACCTGCTCTGGTCTCAGTCAGAATATGGGTCCAATCTTCAGCATTTAATTCAAGTCCTTGAATCCATACATCCAATTCTATCATTGCTTCAACATCTAAATTCATATCCTTTCTCTTTGATTGAATCCTTCTAATAATATCTCTTGCCAATCCTTTAGAAAGTAAGTTTGAATCAGTATGCATATCTAGAATTAACGTAACATCTCCTATATCCGTATTTGAAAGTGTAGAAGCAGAATAATCATCTCTTTCTACCCGTTTTATTGTAATATCTTCCATAGATATGTCGTATCCGGCTAGTGCAGCGATACCGGCTTGAATTTCTAATAAAAATGAATCCGGTTCGACTAATTCTAACTCTCTCAAAACTGCAGGTAAATCCGATCTACATTTTGATCCTAAGACTTTTCTATTTGGTAGTAAAACCACTTTTTGAAACTTATCTAAATCACTCTCAGTAGTTAAATTCTGAACATTCAATTCTTCAGATAGGATATCATGAAATTCAGATATGTCTGGACCTCCAATTATCCATCCATTACGGCAAGGTAGTCTCTGTCTTCGCTCAGAATCGACTCTTATGCGCCGACCTGCTTCAGCCATATCTCTGACTAATTTCATCTGCTGCTCAAGTGCATAATCTTGCGGAGGTAAATTTCGCTCAACTAATTCGGAGCCAAGGGGCCAATCTGCTAAATGAACAGAAAATCCATTTAAGTCACGATGAATTCTATCTGCCATAAATGGAGAAATTGGAGCCATTAATCTTGAAACTACTGTTAAAACCTCATGCAAAGTATGTTGACATGCACGTTTGTCATTACTATCAACTTCGTCCCATAATCGCCTTCTAGATCTTCTTACATACCAGTTAGATAAATCATTTACAACAAAGCTTTCTAATTCTCTTCCTGCTTTGTGAAATTCCCAGGTAGTAAAATTATCATCAAAAGTCTCGGCAACTCTACTAATTTTGGACAATATCCATCTGTCCAATTGGCTTCTTGAATCAACTTCGATCCAACCATCTTTATTTTCAGGGTCAAAACCATCTAATGCCGCATAGTCTGAATGAAATCTATGAACATTCCATAAAGTTAAAAACATTTTACCATAAGTCTCTCTTACTCCATTTGGGTCAAAATTCATAGGATTCCAAGGTGCACTTTGAGTTACCATATACCATCTAATTGCATCTGCACCTTCTTTGTTGAAATGATCCCAAGGATTAACGACATTGCCTTTTGATTTACTCATCTTCTTTCCTTCATTATCTAAAATATGACCAAGAGATAAACATCTTTTGTATGAAATACTATCAAAAACTGCAGTAGATACTGCTAATAAAGAATAAAACCAACCTCTAGTTTGGTCAACAGCTTCACAAATATAATCCACTGGAAAACTACCTGCAAATTTATCTTCATTTTCAAATGGATAATGCCATTGTGCAAAGAAAGCACATCCCGAATCAAACCAGCAATCCATAACATAGGGTTCACGAATCATCTCACCATTACAATTCGGACCAGTGCAATGTAATTTGACTTGGTCTACAAAAGGGCGATGTAATTCTTTAGGTGTAGGAGATTCTGATGTCTTCAAATCATTCATTTCTTCTATACTTCCAATACAATGTTCGTGACCACAGTCTTGACATATCCAAACTGGTATGGGTGTGCCCCAGTATCTTTCTCTACTTATTGCCCAATCTTTGAGATTTCGTAACCATTCTCCAACTCTCCCTGAACCAGTCCAATCAGGAGCCCATTCTACTTCTGAATTATATTGAATTATTTTGCCCTTAACGGCTGTCATACGAACAAACCAACTATCCATTGCATAGTAAAGAAGTGGATGATCTGTGCGCCAACAATGAGGATAATCGTGTGTATATATGTGTTCACGATATAATTTATCCTCTTTTTCAAGTAAATCAATTATATCTGAATCACATTCTTTAACATATCGTCCATCCAAAATATCATGAGTCCCAGATATAAATTTACCATCCATGCCAACTGTGTGTTGCGCCGGAAATCCCATTTTCATCCCTAAATTATAATCATCCTCACCATACATTACTGCAGTATGAACTACTCCAGTACCATCCGTAGTAGTCACGAAATCAGCACCTACTACAGTCCAAGCAGTATCTGAATCTCCTCTTTCTATTGCATCTGGAAATATCGGAGAATATGATTTACCAACCAAAACCGATCCTGGAAATTCTTCTATAATTTCCATATGGTGCCTTAAAACATCACCAAGTAAATCTTTAGCTAATATCAATTCTTCACCAATCTTAGCGCCGCCTCGACCTTTCCACGAGTCAGAAGGATTGGCATTAACTCTAATTCTACAGTAAGTTACGTCTGGCCCCACTGCCAAACCAACATTTCCAGGAAGTGTCCATGGCGTAGTAGTCCAAGCAAGTATAGATGCATCTTCACCTACAAGTTTGAATTTTATGAAAACTGCAGGTTCTGATACTTCTTTGTATCCCTGAGATACTTCATGGGTTGAATAACTAGTCCCAGTTTGTGGGCAATATGGGAGAACTTTATGTCCTCTAAAAAGTAATCCTTTGTCATGCATTTGTTTTAGGGACCACCATGCAGATTCTATATATTCATCATGAAGAGTAATGTATGGATTATCCATATCAACCCAAAAAGCCATTCTTTCGGTCATCTCTCTCCAGCTTTCTTCATATTCCCAAACACTTTCTTTGCATTTTTGATTGAACTTTTCCATTCCATACTCTTCTATTGCCTCGTTTGACATCAAATCAAGTTTTTTCTGGACTTCAATTTCTACTGGTAGGCCATGCGTATCCCATCCACCTTTTCGCTCAACAATGTGGCCCTCCATCGTTTTCCAGCGGCACACCATATCTTTGTAAAGGCGGGATAAAACATGGTGTATTCCTGGCTTACCGTTTGCAGTGGGAGGGCCCTCTAGGAAGGTAAAAGGAGAAGTATTCACCTTTCTATTATCAATTGATTTCTCAAAAGTTTTCTCTTCATTCCATGTCTGCATCAGGGAATTCTCCAGTGCAACTGGATTGAGCTCTCCAGGTGAGTTAGGTACTACCATCAAACGGTGCGGAACAATTCATTGTATTGAACATACTCTTTTAATTGGATATATGTTTTTAGTAGCATTGAATAACCATCATATGTACGGGTAATTATGACCGAATCGATTACCATATCGATTCAAGGAATGACTTGCGACGGATGTTCAAGCAGAATTAAAGAATCTTTGGAATTTTTAGATGGAGTTTCTGATGCGAATGTTTCTCATGAAAGCGGCATTGCAATAATTACACATTCAGGAGTAGAAAAAGAAGTAATGATTAATGAGATATTAAAAATTGGGTATTCTGTAGACGGAAAAATCTCAAATAGCAATTTTGATTGGTCAAATATGGCAACTTGGAAACAATCTGCAAACAATACCAAATGGTGTTTAATTGGTTGTTCCATAGGAGAATTTGGAACATTGGCATATTATTCCTATTCTGGAATTACGGAGGGACTAACTATTGGAAGTAAGATTTGGATTATGTTTGCTATACTTCCATTAATAAACGGTCTTTCTACCAGTGTAATATTGGAAACTCTTCTACTAATGAAGGGCCAAATGGATTTTAGAAATGCTCTTTCAACAGCATTTGGGATGTCATTTATTTCCATGTTATTCATGGAAATATCTATGGAAATAACGGATTTATTATTCACTAAGGGCGAATTAGGATTAAATTATTTTGCAATTCCATTGATGCTAATAGTTGGATTTCTTACTCCTTGGCCATATAATTATTGGAGATTAGAAAAATATGGCGTATCTTGTCACTAATATTGTCCACTAAACTTAATTAGTCCACATACTATGAGGCAGATATGGTGAATGATTCAAATGAAATATTTTTGGATGCTGGATTTTTAGATGTGACAATTCCATTAAAAAATTGGCATATATTAATTTGGATTTTAGGAATCATACTAGTCATGATTGGATTAATACTACATGCTAGCATATATTATCTAATCCATATAGAACAGGCCTCATTTACTATAGATTCACTAATAATGCCAATATTAATATTAATTTTAGGTAGTACTTTGATATTGTGTGTAGCCCCAACACAATTAAAAAGAAAATTACAAGAGATTCGTCAGAATACAAAGCCAAGAGATTATTTAATTAGATCAGAAGCAGGCTCCGAATTAACTGACTTTTGGAAGCGAGAATGGATTCACAAACCAACTTCAGATGATAGAGGTTGGGTATTCAAATCTCCAGGAGAAAAATATTGGGATAAAAAAAGAAAATATGGCCCGGATGACACAGGCCCCATACTAGAACATCCCAATTTGATAGGAACTCCAAAACCAGCTGAAATTTCCACCTATGGGATAATTTCTATAATGATATTAGTAAATTTATTTCCAATTATTTACTTAATAATAAGTGAAGGATTATCATTGGAATATATTGAATGGAAATTAACAGAAGATTCCGATGATAATATATATAAATTTTATTTAATAAAATATTTTT
>Ga0115551_1002231_pt1 | contig 11895 bp, 10 predicted proteins | sample COGITO_mtgs_1103_FD_87179 | JGI IMG/M metagenome (GOLD analysis project Ga0115551, IMG submission 87179) | Pelagic marine microbial communities from North Sea - COGITO_mtgs_110321 | ecosystem: Environmental > Aquatic > Marine > Epipelagic | place: Germany:Helgoland, sampling site Kabeltonne... | reverse complement strand
CATTTCCTGTATGGGCAGTATCAACAATACTGATGCGGTTTGTAAGATAGTTTAGCAGAACCATCACGGATGGCGGGAGAGTGGATAATTTAAGGGAGCAGTTATTTACCGGTTATCACGAGTGGTAGAACCGAGAGGTGTTTCAGACTAATCACTTACCTGTGTGCTACAGGTAAGTGATTATTGGTTGGTATTCTATCAGCTAAATCAAACTTGAAGACTAATAGACTAATCACTGAAAAAAATAGTTAATGCGTAATGTTATCGAATTAACTAATCCTGTTTCTGAAATACTAAGGTAGCGTTAGTTCCACCAAACCCAAAACTATTAGACATAATGGTATGTAGTCCTGCATTGTCAATTCGATTAAATGCAATAGGCATTTCTGCTGCACCAGGATCGAGATCAGTAATATTTAAAGATGAGGCGATAAAATCACTTTCCAGCATCAATAGACTATAGATCGCTTCGTTAGCGCCAGCTGCACCGAGACCATGCCCTGTTTGAGATTTAGTAGCACTGATCATTGGCATGTCATCTTTGAATACTTCTTTTATTGCATTCAACTCAGCGATATCGCCAGCAGGTGTGCTGGTAGCGTGCGCATTAATATAATCAACCTTGCTATTAATAGACCCCATCGCTTGTTGCATACATCTTACCGCGCCTTCCCCTGATGGTTTGACCATGTCGGAACCATCAGATGTTGCACCATAACCGATCACTTCAGCATATATCTTTGCATCTCGTGCTAACGCATGTTCCAGTTCTTCGAGAACTAGGATTCCGCCACCACCAGATATGACAAAACCATCACGACTTGCATCATAAGGTCGAGAAGCTGTAGTCGGGGTATCATTATACTTTGACGAAAGCGCTCCCATACTGTCGAACAATAATGTTGAGGTCCAGTGGATCTCGTCACCACCGCCCGCAAAAATAATGTCCTGTTTCCCTAATTGAATTAGTTCATAAGCATTCCCGATACAATGAGCACTGGTTGCGCATGCAGAACTGATAGAATAATTAACACCTTTTATTTTGTAGGCAACAGAAAGACAGGCACTGTTAGTGCTTGCCATTATCCGAGGTACCATAGTAGGTCCGATTTTACGTGCACCGCGTTCGCGAAGAGTATCAATCGACTCCTGTAAATTAGCATTTGAGCCGCCGCCGGAACCAACAATAACACCTGTACGAACGTTCGATATATTGTCTTCTTTCAGTGAGGCGTCTTCAATTGCTTCACGCATGGCAAGATATGCATACGCAGCACTGTCGCCCATAAACCGCTTAAGCTTACGGTCGATTAATGAATCCATGTCGAGATCAATTGCGCCATGGATATGAGAACGGAATCCCAATTCAGCGTATTCATTACAATGTGTGATACCAGATGTCCCCTGCTTAAGAGAATCCAATACCTCCGCTTTATTATTTCCAATACTAGACACGATACCCATGCCTGTTACGACAACTCTTTTCAATTTGTACTCCTAAAAATCTTCGGTTGATTTAAATAGTCCTACTCGGAGATCCTTTGCTGCATAGACTTCTTTTCCATCTACAGACATGGTTGCATCGGCGACCCCCATGACCAATCTACGTAATACGACTCGTTTCATATCGATGTGATAGGTTACTAGTTTGTTTTTTGGGGTAACTTGCCCGCTAAATTTAACGTCTCCAGCAGCCAAAGCTCGACCACGTCCTGGCGCACCGGACCAACCCAGAAAAAAGCCTACTAGTTGCCACATCGCGTCTAATCCAAGACAACCCGGCATCACGGGATCGCCAATAAAGTGGCAACCAAAAAACCAAAGTTCAGGTGTGATATCAAGTTCAGCAATTATTTGTCCTTTACCTACTGAACCGCCATCATCAGTAATATCAACGATGCGATCGAACATTAGCATATTTGGAAGTGGTAGCTGGGCATTCCCTTCTCCAAACATTTCCCCTCGTCCACAAGCAAGTAATTCTTCATGTGTAAAACTATTTTTCTTATTCATTCTTGGCATTATCTCATGCTGATATTAATTTTTCCTAACAAATTAACAGAATGATTCAAAAACTGTTTGCTTGACAGCGTTTTCCCGCGGATTAGACTGCGCGTAATATTCATTACTAACATCAAGGTTTTCAGAATGTCTACAGGTTTTGGTCCACTCGATAGGCGTGATAGCGTCGCTGTAAAAATTGGCTCCGTTGTTGTTGGCGGTTGCAATCCTATTGTCGTTCAATCAATGACTAACACAGATACTGCTGACGCTGACGCAACTGCAAAGCAAGTTCAACAGCTTGCCGCCGCTGGGTCTGAACTAGTCAGAATAACGGTTGATACGGAAAATGCAGCGGCAAAAGTATCGACTATTCGTGAAAAACTTGATGCTGTTGGCTGTCTCGTTCCATTAGTTGGTGACTTTCATTATAACGGACATAAACTATTAACTGATTATCCAGATTGTGCAAAGGCTTTAGCTAAATACCGGATTAACCCGGGAAATGTTGGATTTGGACGAAAGAAAGACAACCAATTCTCGACCATGATTGAGAAGGCTATTGAATACGATAAGCCTGTTCGAATTGGTGTGAACTGGGGCAGCCTTGATCAAGTGCTTTTGACTAAAATGATGGATGATAATGCCAAATTGGCAAACCCTTTGGAAACTGACGATGTTATGCGTGAGGCATTGATTGTTTCTGCCTTAAACAGCGCAGAACGTGCCGAAGAATTGGGTTTAACTCGCGATCACATCATTTTGTCATGCAAGGTGAGCGGTGTTCAGAAACTAATTAGAGTTTATCGGGATATTGCCAATCGTTGTGATTATGCATTGCACCTGGGATTAACTGAAGCTGGAATGGGCTCAAAAGGCATTGTCGCATCAACAGCGGCAATGGGCGTACTGCTGCAGGAAGGGATCGGAGATACAATACGTGTCTCATTGACACCTGAGCCAGGTGGCAATCGAAGTAATGAAGTTATTGTGGCCCAGGAAATATTACAGACAATAGGCTTACGTTCATTTACGCCATTGGTTACAGCCTGTCCTGGTTGTGGACGTACCACCAGTACGGTCTTTCAGGAGTTGGCTGACAGTATACAAGCATATGTGCGGAGTCAGATGCCAATCTGGAAAAATGATTATCATGGTGTTGAAGAGATGACCCTTGCAGTAATGGGTTGTGTCGTGAATGGTCCTGGCGAGAGTAAACATGCTGATATTGGTATTAGTTTACCGGGAACAGGCGAAACGCCAACCGCACCTGTTTTTATAGATGGCAAGAAATCAATGACACTTAGAGGCGATAATATTGCTAAGGAATTCCGTGATATCGTGGACAAATATGTTCAAGAGCGGTATTGTCCTAAGTAGACTGTGAACCGGGGATTGCAATAGTGTGGCGCAGTTCACATAATCTAAGAATCGTAAGGTTTTTAAAATACAATAAATATCGTGAATGAAAAGAGGGATTAAGATAATGAATCAAATAAAATTAATCTGTGTGCTGATGATGCTTGCTTTATTGTCAGCTTGTGCGGGCACAGGAAATGGTGGAACAGGTGATGGTAATGGTTTCGTTACAACATCAGGTGGTACAGTCTGGAAGAATTCGTTCGGAGAGTGTTGGGGTCATAGTGGCAGATCTGCAGACTCTGTATGTGGTGTTGCACCTTCAGTTGTTCCAGAGCCTAGAGAAGAAACCGGTTATTTCTGGCCGGACGACCAAGATCGTGATGGTGTCGTCGATGCTAAAGATGGATGTCCTTTTACACCAGATGGTATCAAGGTTGACAGTAGAGGTTGTGCTTTAGATGATGATGGTGATGGCGTTCCTAACCATTTGGATGAATGTCCTGGTACACCAGCAGGAGTTGTTGTAAATACCGATGGTTGTGCAAGAAAGGTTGTCTCACTTAGTGGTGTAAACTTTGGTTTTGATAGTGCAACCTTAACGAGTGAAGCAAAATCAATTCTTGATAATGCCGCTAACACTATCAATTCACGTTCTGAAGATAGTGTCACAGTAGAGGGTCATACAGATAGTGTGGGTCCTGATAGTTACAACCAGGGATTGTCAGAACGACGTGCTAATGCGGTAATGAAATATCTTATTTCAAAAGGTGTTTCTGAATCTAATCTGAGAGCAGTCGGCAAAGGCGAAAGTGACCCTGTTTCTTCAAATGATACAAAAGAAGGAAGAGCGGGCAATAGACGTGTTGATGTATTAGCTGACTAATACAAATATCAATCTAATTTGATATGTAAGGGATCAATCTAACGATTGATCCCTTTTTTTTACTTCGTGGTTAGCCAAATAGCGTGCACAACACCAGGGATTAACATAAGTAAGCACAGGATAATATTAATAATTAAATCTTTACCTGCCCCTTTTTTTAGAAAAACAGCAACTGGTGGCAACAGGATCGCAATGATTATTAGCACAACTTTATTCACAGTTATTCCCCTATTTATTGATGAGATATGCTACTCAAATTAGTTTTTATACTCATTAGTAAGAATATACAGTCTGATTTATAAATGAAAGCGAGGCCCTTTTTTGAATATCAAATCTAGTTTAAAGCCTTTCTCGTTGCTGCCTCTACTGGTAGGACTGTCTTTGCCTTGCTATTCAGCTTGGGATGATTTTGTTGAGTTTTTCAAAGAACAAACACCAGCAGCATTGGGCCAACCAAGCCTTAGTCAGGCTGATGTTGTCTCTGGCTTGAAAGAAGCATTGATAAAAGGAAGTCAGAGTGCAGTAACTACTTTGGGGAAGGAAAACGGATTTTTTGCGCATCCAAAACTAAGAATTCCAATGCCAGAAAAACTGCAAACTGTTGAGACTGCATTGAGAAAATTAAAGCAAGATAAGATTGCCGATGAATTTGTACTGTCGATGAATAGGGCGGCTGAAAAAGCAGTACCCAAAGCAATGTCAATCTTTAGTAATGCCATCAAGACCATGTCTATTGATGATGCCTATGGCATTTTGCAAGGACCTGATAACGCGGCTACTGAGTACCTGAAAAAAACTAGTGGTAGTCAATTACAACAACAGTTTTTACCAATAGTTAAGCAGGCTACTAATAATGTCGGTGTCACTGAAAATTATAAAGCGCTTATAGATAATCTTGGCATGATGTCAAAACTAGTAGATATTGAATCATTAGATCTGGATGAATATGTTACTGATAAAGCAGTTAGTGGGTTATTTGATGTTGTTGCTAATGAAGAAAAATTAATTAGAGCTGATCCAGCCGCTAGAACTACCGATTTATTGAAAAAAGTATTTTCATCTAATTAACGCTACAAGAAAGATAATAATCTCAAGGTGTTTTGAGAAAATCATAAAGCATGGTCAATCATGTGCTGTGTTGCAATATGCAACATAAGTTCTGAATATATAAAAGAAAATATAAATAATTTAATCGACGGGTATATGATGTGAGCTGTTATGAGAAAAAATATTTAGATAAACTATTTGAAGAATTGATATGGATCAATACTTACATTTTTTAAATTATAAATAATTCACTGGCAAATAAAATCGGTTGGGGGACTACTGTGTCTGAAGAAAAAACTTATGATGTACCTGAGAATATAGCTGAATCTGCGCATATCAATGCAAAACGATATCGTGAGATGTATCAGCAATCTATTAATGATTCTGATGCCTTTTGGGGTGAACAGGCCGAAGAATTCCTGAGTTGGTCTTCCAAATGGGACAAGGTCCAGGATTGGGATTATAACGAAGCAAATATCAATTGGTTTGTTGGTGGTAAATTAAACGTTTCATACAACTGCTTGGACAGACATCTTGAGACACGCGGAGATCAAGTCGCCATCATTTGGGAAGGCGACGATCCTGAAGAAGATCGCGAAATCACATACAAGGAATTGCACGAGGAAGTTTGTCGATTTGCTAATGCACTAAAAGCACGCGGTGTTAAGAAAGGGGATCGAGTCTGTTTATATTTACCCATGATTGCTGAAGCATCAGTTGCGATGTTGGCTTGTACCCGGATAGGCGCTATTCATTCAATTGTCTTCGGCGGTTTTTCTCCAGATGCTCTACGTGATCGTATTAATGACGCAGATTGTAAGGTGGTGGTTACCAGTGATTACAGTCTCCGTGGTAAGAAACACATACCATTGAAGGCCAATGCAGATAAAGCTCTGGCTGACTGTCCTAATGTGCATACATGCATTGTTGTCAAACGCACAGGTGGTGATATTGCATGGCATGAAGATAAAGATGTTTGGTATCACGATATTGTAGAAGCCGCATCAACGGATTGTCCTCCTGAAGAGATGGATGCAGAAGATCCATTATTTATTCTCTACACATCAGGTTCAACTGGCAAACCAAAAGGCGTTGTACACACAACGGGTGGTTATTTGCTATATGCAGCGATGACACACAAATACGTTTTTGATTATCAGGAAGGAGAAGTTTATTGGTGTACCGCTGATGTCGGATGGGTGACAGGCCATTCATATATTGTTTATGGCCCTCTTGCCAATGGTGCTACCTCAGTCATGTTTGAAGGGGTACCAACCTTTCCTGATGCCAGCCGTTTTTGGCAAGTCGTGGATAAATGGAAAGTAAACTCATTTTATACCGCACCAACAGCCATTCGTATGTTGATGGGGCAGGGTGAAGAGTTCGTAACAAAAACAGACCGATCGAGTTTACGCATACTGGGGTCTGTGGGCGAGCCAATCAACCCTGAAGCATGGCAATGGTATTACAATGTAGTTGGTAATGGGCAATGTCCTATTGTTGATACCTGGTGGCAAACGGAAACGGGTGGTCATATGATCACGCCACTGCCTGGTGCTACACCACTAAAACCGGGTTCTGCAACACTTCCTTTCTTTGGTATAGAACCTTGTTTGGTTGATGACCAAGGTAATGAACTGGAAGGTGCAACCGAAGGTGCATTATGCATTAAGCGGCCATGGCCAGGTCAGATGCGGACTTTATATGGCGATCATGCTCGTTTTAAAGAAGCGTATTTCACTATGTTTCCGGGAAAATATTTTAGTGGGGACGGAGCCCGCAGGGATGAGGATGGGTATTACTGGATCACTGGTCGTGTCGATGATGTCATTAATGTTTCTGGTCATCGTATGGGAACTGCTGAAGTTGAAAGTGCTTTAGTGTCACATGCTGATGTTGCTGAAGCAGCGGTTGTGGGTTTTCCTCATGATATAAAAGGTCAGGGTATTTATGCCTATGTCACCTTGATGACTGGAGTTGAAGCAACCGATGAATTACGCAAAGACCTTGTTAAGCACGTTAGGCAAGAGATTGGACCTATTGCTTCACCCGATGTGATTCAATGGTCGCCAGGGCTGCCGAAAACCCGTTCAGGAAAGATTATGCGCCGTATATTACGTAAGGTCGCAGCCAATGAACTGGATACTTTAGGCGATACGAGTACGTTAGCCGAGCCCGCTGTGGTTGACGATCTTATCGAGCACCGCGCTAATAAATAAACTTTAAGGAATATTTAATGAATCTTGATAGAGTTACTGTGGGTAAAAACCCACCACATGAAGTGAATGTCGTTATTGAAATTCCGATTCATGGCCCACCCGTGAAATATGAACTGGATAAAGAAAGCGGAGCGATGTTTGTGGATCGTTTTCTAAATACTTCAATGCACTACCCATGTAATTATGGATATATTCCCAAAACTCTGGCAAAGGATGGCGATCCGGTAGACGTGATCGTTATGACACCAATGCCCATCATTCATGGTGCAGTTGTTCCATGTCGGCCAATAGGCGTTTTAAAAATGACAGATGAGGCCGGCGATGATAGTAAGCTTATGTGTATACCACTTGATTCAGTTTCAAAATTTAATACGAATATCAATTCTTATAAAGACGTACAACCAGCCTTACTTGACCAAATCACCCATTTTTTTGAGCATTACAAGGATCTGGAACCTAATAAATGGGTCAAGATCGATGGTTGGTACGAGGTTGAACAAGCTAAAATTGAGATTTTAGAGGCGATGGAAGCTTTTTCTGCTTCACCTGAGGAATTACATTTTTAACAAGGGCTTACAGAAAAAACTATATTTTTAGATTTGAGTATTGTCTAATAAATACTGTTGTAATCAATTCTATCCCTGACGTAGTTAGTCCACGAAAAATAGTTGACATAGCGTATTAGCTAATATATGTTGCATTGCAATATGTTGCGCTGCACAATTATTTCGACGGCGCTAATTTAGGAAATGAAACTTAACGTCTTACGGGAGATTTAGAAATGCAAAACGAAATATTTGAAAAAATGACAGAAGCCGGTAAATCATCATATACCGCTATGCAAGAATTAAGTGCTATCAACAGTGAAGTATTCAAAAATTTAGCAGAGTTGCAAATGGGATTTGCGACGTACAGCATTGAATCTGGTGTTGAATTCGTAAAAACACTTAGCTCAAACACAAATTATAAAGATTTGATCGCTGCTGAAACGAAATATGCAACTGAATATGGTACTAAAGCGATGGAGCTCGGCAGTAAAACTGCTGATATTTTGAATGGGTCACGTGATGATATCGTAAGCTTTTTCGAAAAAAATATCGAAACTGCAACGGTAGAATTAAAGCCTGTAGCAAAGAAGCCTGCAGCAAAGCGTAGTAGTAAAGCGGCTTAACCATTTAAATAACCTCCTCCTCTAAATGTACCCGCATAACTTACTCAGTTATGCGGGTTTTTTTTTGAAAATATTTTAGAATACTCAACGTTTATAAAATATCTGTAGTAATTTGTGAAAAGAGTTAATTTTATTTGCTAAGCTGATAATGAAAATAAAAAACTGAATGCTGAGAAATTATTATGAGTGATAAATTTAAAACACCATTTGATGGACTTGATTGGTCTGAAATGCAGAAAAAATATATGGATGCATTGATGGCATTTAAATCACCTGAATCGACAATGGATTCAGTCTGGATAAATGCGATGGATGATTGGTGGAAGTCTGCCAAGACAGATATGCCTTATGAAAGCTCAAATATATTTGAGAAGGTACTTGACCAATGTCGTAATTATTATTTTATGAGTGAACAATTTTCAAGCCTACTTGATGGGATGAATGGCTTAGAAAATGATAAAGATCGAATGACAGAATTTATTAATAAAAGTTTTAAAGAGATCGAGTCTGCTTTTTCTAGAGGTAAGAATACATTTAACTTGAATGGCTTTCTGGATAATTTTGAACAACCAATAGATTTAATGAAATCAGCCTTTTCTAATTCAACGTTTGATCCCGGTAAAATATTAGATGGTGTGAATCCTGATTTGGGTAAATTAAGAGATCAGATGTTGTCTATTCCTGGTCTGGGCTACAGTCGTGAATCCCAGGATAAATCAAATCGAGCTATTAAACTATGGGCTAACTATCAGGAAAACTACCAGGAATATCAGTCTGTGATGTTGCGCTTAAATCAAGAAGCACTTGATTTAATGCGTGACCGAATAATTAGTACATCGAAAGATGGTGAAAGCATTGATTCAATGCGACAGATATATGATCTCTGGATTGAATCGAATGAAAAAGTTTACGGCGATTATGTTTATACAAAAGAATATGCTGAGTTGAATGGACGATTAGTAAATTCAATGATGGCATTCAAGAAACAAAGTCATGAGATTACCGAAGATGCGCTATCAGCGATGCATATGCCAACAACTAAATCTATGGATGAATTGGAACGCAGGCATTATGAACTACGTAAACAAGTCAATGAAATGCGTGCAGAGATAAGTAATCTTAAAAAACAGTCACAACAAAAAGATAGTAATACTGTAGTTATTAAAAAAGAATCAAAACCAGTTATTAGAAGAAAAAAGAAAACAAAAAAGAAAACAAAAAAGCGGGTAACTGCAAACTCTTCAAATGTAGTTGAGCTTAAACAAGTTAAGAAGAAGCGGGTAAATGCTGTAAAAACAGTCAAGAAAAAAACAAAACAAAAAACTAAAAAAAAATCCGCCAATAAAGGCATGATAGAAATAAAATTCTGAAATTTGGAGTAATTAATGAACCCATTCAATTTAAATTCTGAAGATGTTGTGAATGAAATTCACGAATTCAATTCAAAATTAGCACAAGGTTATAAAACATTAGCTGATCTGGGTGAGATTGAAGTGGGTGTTTCTGAAAAGGAAGCTGTCTATCATGAAGATAATCTGGTTCTATATCATTTCAAGTCACGAACTAAAAAACAAAATTCTGTTCCATTGTTAATCGTTTATGCCTTAGTAAACAGACCTTATATGGCTGATTTGCAAGATGGGCGTTCAATGATACAAGGATTGCTTGACGAAGGCGTTGATGTTTATCTTATTGATTGGGGTTATCCAGTTAGTGCTGACAAGTATCTGACTCTGGATGATTATATTAATGGCTATATAGATCGTTGTGTTGATGTTATCTGTGAAAAACATAATAGAAAAAAAATTAATCTATTGGGCATTTGTCAGGGAGGGGCGTTCAGTCTTTGTTATACGGCATTGCATCAGAAAAAAGTAAAAAATCTTATTACGACAGTAACACCTGTTGATTTTCATACCAAACAAGATTTATTGAGTCACATGGTAAGAGAAATCGACATTGATCAAATCGTAGATACATTAGGTAATATCCCCGGTGAAATGCTTAATGCAACATTTCTTACCATGAAACCTTACACCTTAATGGGACAGAAATACGTTGATCTGGTAAATATCCTGGATGATAAAGAAAAAGCGATGAATTTTATGCGTATGGAAAAATGGATATTTGATAGTCCCGATCTGGTAGGTGAAGCTTATCGTCAATTCATCAAACAGTTTTATCAGGAAAATGGGCTTGTTAAGGGGACAGTGAGGATAGGCGATGATGTAGTCGACCTGGGAAAGATAACCATCCCTATTTTAAATATTTTTGCCAGAGACGATCATTTAGTACCACCCGATGCTTCCAAAGCTCTAGAAGGTTGTGTGAGTTCCAAAGACTATCATTCTCTGGAGTTTCCTGGAGGGCATATTGGAATCTATGTCAGCGGTAAGGCACAAAAAATGATCCCGCCATCTGTTGCTAAATGGTTGGCAGAACGCACAAAATAAATATCAAACTGAATAACTTTTAAGTAGCAATCCGTAACAAAGCTTTTTCTGCATGTTCATCGCCTTGGGCAGCAGCGAGGCCGTACCATTTCTTTGCCTCATCTATATTTTTTGTAATGCCCCGTCCTTTTGCATAGATTACACCTAAATTGTATTGAGCTTTGGGATGCCCTTGTTCGGCTGCTTTTCTAAACCAATGAAAGGCTTCGGTATCATTACGTTTTATGCCATGGCCCTTGCCATACATATAAGCCAGTTTCATTTGAGCTAATGTATGATCTTTTGCAGAGGCTTTTTCATACCATCCAAATGCAGCCTTAACATCTTCTTCGATACCAATACCTTTATGTAACATCTCAGCAACTTTAAATTCCGCATTAGTATTTTCCTGTTTAGCAGCTTTTAAAAACCAGAGGTAGGCAAGTCCGTTGTCCTTTTCTGTACCAATACCCTTGCTATACATCATGCCAAGAGCATATTGTGAGATCCCATCACCTTGTTCAGCAGCCAATTTATACCATTTAATAGCTTCATGATAATCCTGTTTAACACCTCTGCCTTTTGCATAAATGAGTGCAAGGTTATACTGAGAATTTATGTGGTTATTGTTCGCAGCTTCTAGATACCATCTTATAGCAGCAGCTTCATCTTTCTCAGCACTTATCCCTTTTGCATACATAAAAGCAAGTTTTGATTGCGCACTGATATCACCTAATTCAGCAGCTGCAATTTGTTTTTGAATTAATGAACTATCATTTG
>Ga0115551_1002226_pt1 | contig 11911 bp, 9 predicted proteins | sample COGITO_mtgs_1103_FD_87179 | JGI IMG/M metagenome (GOLD analysis project Ga0115551, IMG submission 87179) | Pelagic marine microbial communities from North Sea - COGITO_mtgs_110321 | ecosystem: Environmental > Aquatic > Marine > Epipelagic | place: Germany:Helgoland, sampling site Kabeltonne... | reverse complement strand
ATGCATAATTATCTTCAGCTGGAAAAAGATCTAATATTAAATTATGGCTCGCTTCTATTAATTTAGCGGCATCAGGGGCGTTTGGATTGCCTAAAGAAATCACCACCCCGTTAATCATACCTTCAGCGCTTCTTCTATCGCAACTTGATCAAGACCCTTTTGACCTATAACTACTATCTTTGTTTCTCTTTTCTCTGTTTTCTGAAACATTCGGTCAAAATATGTTTCAATCCTTGGTCCAACAGCCTGGATCGTCATTCTTAAAGGTTTGCCGTTAACAGCCATAAAACCCTTTAACCTGAGAATGTCGTGCTTATTAATAACTTCTGAAACTGATTTACAAAATTCTTTGGGGTTATCAATTTCACCTATTGAGATTACAAAACTTTGAAAATCATCGTGATCGTGGTGATCATGATCGTGGTCTTCATGATCGTGGTCTTCATGATGGTGATGATGAACTTCGTGGCGCTGCTCGATATCTTCTTCAGCCACAGCTTGTTGTCCTAATAAAACATCTGTGGGTAACATACCCATTTCAGATTTAAGTACTTGAACACCTTCTCTACTATCTTTTTTAAGCTGATTTAGCAGATCATCAATTTGAGAAGATGTCAAAAGGTCCGATTTGTTGATTACAATCATATCAGCACACGTAATTTGATCTTCAAATAACTCAGAAAGCGGCGTTTCATGATCTAAATTTTCATCAAGTTTTCGTTGGTTATCAACCGCCTCAATTGAATTAGCAAAACGACCTTCTGTTACGGCTTTCCCGTCAACAACAGTTATAACTCCGTCCACAGTGACTCTTGTTTGAATTTCAGGCCATTTAAATGCTCGTAATAGTGGCTGTGGTAATGCCAAACCACTTGTTTCGATCAATATATGATCAAGCTGTTTATTACGGTCTAAAAGTTTCTCTATTGTAGGGATGAAATCATCAGCAACAGTGCAACAGATACAACCATTTGATAATTCAATTATATCCTCTTGATTGCACGCTTCATCATTGCAACCTTTCAAAATGTCACCATCAACTCCCAAATCACCGAACTCATTAATAATTAAAGCTATTTTTCTATCACCAGCGTTATTTATCAAATGTTTGATTAAAGTCGTTTTTCCAGCTCCTAAAAAACCAGTTATTACTGTCGTTGGTATTTTATTTAACATTTTCTTTTCCCTACCATTTTGTAAGTCGATGACAGAATTAAATGAAGCTATCACCTTTAATGAATTTATTATGATTGTTGCTATTCAAAGCAAGAGTGGTTTTGTTACTAACTACTACAGAGCCCGAGTGATACCAATTACTATACAATCTACTATACTTTATACCGTCATCGAATAAATGAACCTGGTTTTCCCCATCAGAATGATATTTTTCTTCTTTCTCAGGACAGAAGCTTAATCCTTTTGAGATTAATAAAAGTTTCCAATTATTACTATTTTCGCTAGTGAGCTCAAGATCACGAACTATATTCTTGTAAGTTTCTAAGGACACATAATTTGGACCCATGTCTATATTACTACTTTCCTTATGGTCATGGCTATGCTTATGCGGTGAACTGCATTCTCCAAACTGAAGAGCTAAAATATAGCCAACACCAAACGTAAAAAAACCAAAAATCAGGGTGAAAAAAACGTATTTATTAAGAATTTTCTTTTCTCCAAAAATACCCACTTAAGTATCCAAGAAGAACCCAACTTGCAGCTCCAAGTGCTAATGTCCGTGATGCAAAATGACTTGCTAATTCAGGTGGGGTAGGTCCAACAAAAAATTCTGGCTCTGGGGCACCAACAATATGGGGAACAAGTATAATAATGATACCAATTAAAACGTATGGTATTTTTTGTGAAAATGAAACTATCCATATGCCAAGGATAGTTACTAACACACAAAAGAACCACCAAATTTGGCGAGGAAATAACTCAGCAGCGGCGGCTCCTGGAAGTTCGGGCGGTAATCCAAAAGCTGGAGCTAACTGAACCGCAAAGAAACCACAAACACCAAAAAGGATAGATCTCACATTATCTATCTTCAAGTTGAGAGAAGAAGCGTATGCTATCAATGATACTAAAATAAGAGCGTAGCCAGTGTAGATTAGAGCACTAAATAAAATGCTCAAACCATTACGTTGAAAGTCAAATGCACTATTGTGATGGGCACCTTGGGAATTATTCTCACCAAAATGTGTTAAACTGCCAGTCTCATACAACTCAGCGTGTAAAAGAATTGGCTGTACATAAATTAACTGTAATAGTGCTGAAACCACACCAACGATAAACCCCGCAAATAGGGCTGTTATAATAATTTTTTTAAACATGAAACATCTCGCTATAATCTAAAAGCAGACAAATAATTAATGAGTAAAAAACATACCAATTAAGATATTTTTAATCATGAATAACTTGCTGTTGTTAATTCAATAAATCTTAGTGGCAGGGAAACCCAGCTGTGTGACGCACATCGTGTGCTGCATCATGAAGTGCGCTGCCTTGAACGTGACCTGACACAGTAATTATAGCTAGACCTAAAAGGGCTGCACTAATCATACTTAAAAAAGTTGATTTGATTTCTAAATTATTTTTTGTAGCTGTTATCATTTTTTTCTCCTTTACCGTCACACCCGACAGTTTGATTTTTCCTTCATGCTCTGGCTGGTCTCCTGACTTGCGTTTCTAGGCTCTCCCCAACCTTCCCAGCTTTCGCCAGTGGTAATTTGGGGGAACTCTCCGCATACAGTCGCGGGGGCGGTTGAGGCATCAGGTCCCGGTTCACGGTTGACCTTAACAACATTCCCATTTAATCCCCATAAGCTTTGCTCGTTTGTGGGGAACCTTTGCCGTTCCTTTGTGCGCAGTTAAGGTAAGGGACGTCAAGTAGATATACGACATAACGATTACTTTAACCGGCTTTTTATTTTCAAATCCAAATAAAGTTATTAGACAATATATCAATATGTTGTATAAAGGTAGAAGTAGGTCGCGATATCGTGTATGGTAAAAAACGTGTATTTTACGAAAAATAAACTAGGAATATTATAATAAATGGCAGGTACGTTTTGCGATTTTCACGGCTAAGGCTAAATGGATTTAAAAGTTTTGTAGATCCAATTGATCTTTTAATTACAGACGGTCTAACTGGAGTGGTTGGCCCAAACGGATGTGGTAAATCAAATTTATTGGAAGCTCTGAGGTGGGTAATGGGTGAAAATAGGCCTAAATCCATGCGTGGAAGTGGAATGGAAGATGTAATATTTGCAGGAGCCGCAACAAGACCAGCACGTAATTTTGCCGAAGTCTCAATACACATTGATAACACCAATCGACTTGCACCCTCTCACTTTAATAATCAAGATACCTTAGAGATTGTGAGGCGTATAACAAGAGACGCGGGATCAGCCTATAAATCAAATGGTAAAGATATTAGGGCGCGAGATATTCAAATGCTATTTGCTGATGCTTCCACTGGGTCACATTCTCCAGCTCTAGTAAGACAAGGTCAGATTGCCGAACTAATAAACGCGAAGCCAAAGTCTCGGCGCAGAATACTTGAAGAAGCCGCAGGAATTTCCGGATTATATCAAAGACGCCATGAAGCAGAATTAAAGCTTAATGCAGCCGAACAAAATTTAGCCCGAGTCGAAGACGTTTTAGAGCAATTAAAAAACCAACTTAGCACCCTTGCTCGTCAAGCCAAACAAGCAATTAGATACAGAGAGATAAGTGAAGAACTTAGAATCTCTGAAGGAACTTTATTATATGGTCGTTGGAAGGAAGCTGATCTAGCTTTAATCCATGCCACGGCGGAATTAACAAACTGTGTTAAGACTGCCGCAAACGCTCAGTCAACAGCACTAAAAATTACAAAAGAACGCGAAATTGCAGAAAATAAAATACCACCATTGCGTGAAAATGAAGCTACTTCTAGTGCTCTTTTCCAAAGATTAAATATTCAAAATGAGACTTTAAAAACTGAAACTGAAAGAGCACATCAAACTATCGAAGTACTTCAAACCCAAACAACCCAATTGGGAAGTGATATAAGTCGAGAAGAAGCTTTAAATCGAGATGCAGAAAATACAATAAAAATATTAGAAGACGAACAAGACAGATTGAATATTGAGCTTAGTGGATTTGAAGATAGATTAGTTACAGCAGAGCAAAATGCACGCAATGCTGCTGATATATTAAAAAACGAAGAAGCCAAGTTTGACGAAAAAAATGAGGATATTGCAAGATTGTCAGCAAGGCACCAATCGGTACAAAGGCTTATTCAAGATTCAGAGCAGATGCTCAGACGAAACGAGGAAGAACTTACAAAAGCAAAGGGGTTGGTAGCTTCATCAGAGAAAAATTTGGAGCAAGCATTATCCGATTTTGAGCAAAGCAAAAAAGATCAATCAGAGCTTATAAAAAAAGCTGAAGCAGCCGAGAGAAATCTGATTGCAGCTGAAAATAATAGAACTCAGATTCAGGAACGTGAGGCAATTGCAAGAGCTGAAAAATCTGAAGCTGAGGGATCAGTAAGCACCTTAAGAGCAGAAGTTACAACTCTTGAAAAAATGCTTGAAAGAGACACAAATGAAAATGAGCGTCTCTTAGATAAAATTGATGTAACTGAGGGATATGAAACTGCACTTGGCGCAGCATTAGCAGATGATTTGAGTTTACCAGAAGTTAGAGATTCTGGTTTAAGTGGATGGTTTTTACTACCAACATATAAAACAGGAATATCTTTGCCAAAAGGAGTTAAATCTCTAAATGAATTTGTTAATGTTCCAGAAGTCCTCGCTAGACGAATATCACAAATTGGATTAGTTGACCAAGCTCAAGGTCATAAATTACAAACTTTATTAGAACCAGGGCAGAGGTTAGTTTCCAAAGAGGGGGATTTATGGCGTTGGGATGGCTATTCCGCGCGCTCAGAAGATGCACCAGGATCTGCAGCGTTGAAACTAAAACAGATTAATAGACTTGCTGTGTTGAAACAAGATTTAGATGAGTCAAACGCACTAGCAGAAGGTTCCAGAAGGGCCCACGAATTACTTCACAGTGAATTAAACATAGCAACAGAAGTCGACAGAACCGCACGTGAAAATAGACGAAAAGCAGACAACGACTTAACTGAAAATAACAGAAGTTTATCAAGAAGTGAGTCTGACCGTGATATAGCTATTGGAAAGTTAGAAAACTGGAAATTAGCTCTATCACGTTTTCAAGAGGCTGCCTCAAGTAACAAAAATGACATACAAGATGCCGAAAAATCTTTTAAAAAATTAGAGGACTTAGAATTAGCAAGATCCGAATTAGAAGATTTGAAAATCTTAGTCGAAACAGCAAGAATCAGCATGATCGCTGAAAGATCAAGTCACGATGAGATAAGACGAGAGGGAGAAAATCGAAATCGGAGAATTATTGAAATCACGCAAGAGCTCAACAATTGGCGACAAAGATTGATAACAGCTGAAGAGCGCATAAACGATTTAATAATTAGGAAGAAAGAATGTGAGGCGGAACTAAAAAATGCTAAAAACGCTCCAGAAGATATCCGCCACAAAAGTGAATTACTTCTGAAAGAAATGGGAATTGCAGAAAAAAAGTGTGAAGAAGCAACTAATATTTTAACTAATAGTGAAACTGAACTGCGTGAAATTGAAGTTACAGAGAGAAAGTCTGAACGCTTTGCTTCAGATGCTAGAGAAGCACGAGCTCGTGCCGAGGCAATTTCAGAAGGAGCACAAACCACTTTGGACGCTGCATATTCGAGAATTACAGAAGAATTAGATTCAACTCCACAAGATCTACTAGAAAAATTAAACATTGATCCAAGAAATTTACCAGAGGCGGAAAAAGTAGATAATGATGTTCAAAGATTAAAAAGGCAGAGAGATGCATTAGGTGCAGTTAATCTTCGAGCAGAAGAAGATTCAAATGAGGTGAAGAAAGAATTTGAAACTTTAGACAGTGAAAGCTCAGACCTCAAAGAAGCAATAGGTAAACTTAGGGATGGAATCTCAAGCTTAAACTCAGAAGGTCGAGAGCGACTACTTTCAGCATTTGATGAAGTTAATAAGAACTTCGGAGTGCTATTTAAACATCTTTTTGGTGGCGGTGAAGCTAGTTTGATGCTGGTGGAAAGCGATGATCCACTTGAAGCAGGATTAGAGATTATGTGTCAACCACCAGGAAAAAAATTAAGTACTTTATCTCTGCTCTCAGGAGGGGAGCAAACTCTAACGGCATTATCTTTAATATTTGCAGTTTTCTTAGCAAACCCGTCACCGATTTGTGTTCTCGATGAAGTCGATGCGCCATTAGATGATGCTAATGTAACGAGGTTCTGCGATCTTTTAGATGAAATGACCAAAAGAACTGATACTAGATTTTTAATAATTACTCATCATGCCGTCACAATGGCTCGCATGGATCGGCTTTTTGGCGTTACAATGGCAGAGCCAGGAGTGAGCCAATTAGTTTCTGTTGACTTGAAAAATGCAGAAAAATTGGTTGCCTGAGTAGTGAATATTTATTTTCTAGGTGAATGTATCAAATTCTAAAACACTAACTTGATTAAATACACCTGTTTTTAAAAGCTTACCTTGTACTGTGTCATCAAGTGGCGCGTCTAAATACAGCAAAGCAATTGCCTCACCACCAACTTCCGAACGGCCTAAAGTAAAATTGGCAATGTTAACACCATTATCAGAAAGAGTTTTACCCAAAATCCCTATAATGCCTGGGGTGTCTACGTTGGTTGTGTATAGCATATGTTGACCCACCTCAGCATCGATATTAATGCCTTTGATTTGAATGAATCTAGGCTTATTATCGCTAAAAACTGTGCCGGCAACTGACCGTTCTCTAGATGCTGTTACTATGGTTACTTTAATATAAGCTTCAAAAACACCACTTTTATCTTGTGTAGTTGTTGAAATTTTAACGCCTCTATCTTTTGCCACGATAGGTGCAGAAACCATGTTAACATCTGGGTTTGAAATACTCATTATTCCAGAAATTGCTGCACAATTTAACGCATCAAGGTTCATTGATGAAACTACGCCATCGTATAAAATATTTATTGCCTTTATTGGCTCTTGAGTAAGCTGACCAACAAATTTTCCAAGATGGGTAGCTAGAAGCAACCAAGGATTCATAATCTTGGCCTCCTCGGCTGTTATTGAAGGCATATTTAAAGCGTTTGTAACAGCTCCTGTTAGTAAATAATCACTTAACTGCTCAGCTACTTGGATAGCAACATTTTCCTGAGCTTCGGTAGTAGCAGCTCCCAAATGTGGAGTACAAACAACATTTGGTAAATTAAATAATGGACTATTAATAGCTGGCTCTTCAGAAAAAACATCAAATGCAGCTCCCGCCACTCTTCCCTCTTTTATAGCTATTGCTAGTGCTTGCTCATCAACAAGGCCTCCTCTAGCGCAGTTTATAATACGAACCCCAGTTTTTAATTTTCTAATATTTTCTGCACTCAAGATATTTCGAGTTTGATCTGTTAATGGTACGTGTAAAGTTATGAAATCTGACTGATGTAATAATTGATCCAACTCAACTTTCTCAACACTTAAGTTTTTAGCTTTCTCTTCACTTAAAAAAGGATCATAAGCTAAAACTTTCATTTTTAGCGCTCGTGCCCGATCACAGAAAACACCCCCAATATTTCCAGCGCCAATAACACCGACTATCTTATTAGTAAGCTCAACCCCCATAAATTTTGACTTTTCCCACTTGCCCGCCTGGGTTGATGCATTCGCTTCTGGGATCTGACGAGCTACAGAAAACATCATCGCAATAGCATGTTCAGCCGTGGTAATCATATTGCCAAAAGGTGTGTTCATCACAATAATACCCTTTTTCGAGGCCTCTGCCCTATCAATATTGTCTACCCCAATACCTGCGCGGCCGATCACCTTTAATTTTCTTGCCTGCTTTAAGATATTTGGTGTTACCTTTGTTGCCGAACGAATAGCCAAGCCATCATAATCACCAATTCGAGCAGCAAGAGCTTTTTTGTCCTTGCCAAGATCAGGCTCAAAATCAACATCTATTCCTCTATCTTTAAAAATTTTAATCGCTGCTGGACTCAATTTATCTGATACTAATACTCTTGGAGCCATTTTATACTCTTTCTTTACATCTAATTTAATTTTTTCATGATTTTCTAATCTTGAGCTATCAATACTACTTTTCAGGATTATTTTCTAACGAGCTTATTTCCATCTCAAATGCCCACTTAATCCAAATCACTAGAGATCTTAAACTATCAAGCTCAACTGTACCTCCACACCATATTCGTAATCCTGCAGGAGCGTCTCGATATGAACCAATATCAAATGCTACTCCCTCTTTTTCGAGCCTTGCACACAAATTTTTAGCGAACTGTTTTTCATTTTCAATTCTGCTGTCATCAAATACCAAACAGACTGAAGTATTTGATCTCGTGTCTAAGCTTTCCGCAAGATTTTTCAGCCAGCTGCTTTCTTCGATAAAATCAAAGATAACTCCAGCATTCAAATTGCACCTGGAAATCATGCCATCTAAGCCACCAATTGAACGAACCCATTTTAAAGAAAAAAGATAATCTTCTACAGCTAGCATCGATGGGGTATTAATTGTTGCTCCCAGAAAAATATCTTCATTAAGTTTATTATTTTTTGTCAATCTAAATAACTTAGGTAATGGCCATGGGGGTTTATAAGTTTCTAATCTTTTTACAGCTTTTGGACTTAAAACCAGCATGCCATGCGCTGCCTCACCACCTAAAACTTTCTGCCAACTAAACGTTGTTGCATCGAGCTTTGACCAAGGTAGATCAACAGCAAACGCCGCAGATGTCGCATCACAAATTGTCAATCCTTCTCTATTCAAAGGGATAAAATCTGAATTGGGCACTTTAACCCCGGAAGTCGTGCCATTCCAAGTGAATACTACGTCATCATCAAAATTGATATGCTCCATAACAGGTAATTGACCATAATTTGCTTCAATTATAGTTGGTTTAAGCTGAAGCTGTGATGAAACATCTGTCGCCCATCCTTTGCCAAAGCTCTCCCAAACCACCATTGTAACAGGTCTTGCACCAAGTAGTGACCATAGTGCCATTTCAACAGCTCCTGTATCCGATGCAGGCACAATCGCTATTTTAAAGTCTGACGGAATCCTCAATAGCTCTCGAGTTTCTTCAATTGCTTGGACTAATTTTTCTTTACCAAGCTTTGCTCGATGCGATCTTCCTAAGAATGCATCCGATAAGCTACTCAGGTTCCATGAAGGTGGTTTTGCACAAGGACCAGACGAAAAACGCGGGTCTAACGGACGAATGTCCGGTTTAGTTACTATTGTCATTTATTATCCTTACAGATATGTGCCCTTCGTTGGGGAAGGGTGTCCCACTTCCGCGTTTAAGAATTGTTTTTACTAAATGCAAGAAAAATATTAAATAGGAGCAGTTTTTAAATAATCTGGAAAAATCCAAAATGTATGCCATCACTTTTCTTTGTAATCCCCTGCTCCCAAAATTAGATGAAGCCCTGATAACACCATATATAGAGGCCCTAAAAGGAGATTCTATAACATGGTTAGGAGACGGTGTTGCTGCTGAAATTTACGTTAAAACTCGTCCACGAAATATTAAAAAAATCTGGATGGAATTACAAAAGCTCAAAATTGATATTGTTTTTCAACAAAACCACATGAGAAAGAAAAAACTCTTAGTCGCTGATATGGATAGTACTATCATCAATCAAGAATGTTTGGACGAACTGGCTGATGAAGCAGGCTATGGAGAAGAAATTAAAAAGATAACTAGAAAAGCAATGGAAGGAGATTTGCATTTTGAAGCTGCTCTGCTCGAACGAGTTAAATACTTAAAAGGCATTCCAGAAAAGACTATTGACCAAGTTCTTAAAAATCGAATTCATTTGGCCGCTGGTGCTAAAACATTAATTTCAACAATGAAAAAAAATGAAAGCTATACCGCCTTAGTTTCAGGAGGATTTACACATTTTACTTCTAAAATAGCCAAAGATCTTGGTTTTCATGAAAATGTAGCAAATCAGTTGGAAATTAAAAATTGCCAATTAACTGGAAATGTAAAACTTCCAATTTTAGGCAAGGACGCCAAAGTAACAGTATTAAAATCGTTAATAAATCGTCTCAACCTTTCTTTATCTGATACGATCTCAGTTGGTGATGGGGCAAATGATATTGGGATGCTAAGATTAGCCGGTTTAGGAGTTGCACTGCATGCTAAAAATATTGTTCAAGCTGAGGCTGATATCATAATAAATCATTGTGACTTGACATCCCTGTTGTATATTCAAGGCTATCACCAGGATGAATTTCTTCATTAACAAATTCCCGATATGAACTGAACTAATATGATGATTCATCACAAGGCTTTTCGAACCAGAAATTTTAGTTTATTAAAGCGCTCTAACCTTCCGGAGGGCTGCTATGGTTGATATAGCTACAAGGGTTCATAATAGGAAATGGAAGATCGATCCAATAATAAGGTCTTTACTCGATACCGATTTTTATAAATTATTAATGTGCCAATCAGTATTTAAAAATAAACCAAATACTAAGGTAACCTTTAGCCTTATAAATAGGTCTAACCATATTCCTTTAGCTAAGTTAATCGATGAGGGTAGACTCAGAGAGCAATTAGACCATGTTCGGACTTTAAGATTAACTCGAGGGGAAAGCACTTGGCTGCGAGGTAACACATTTTATGGAAAAAGACAGATGTTCAGATCTGATTTTATGGAATGGTTTGAGAATTTAAAACTACCTCCCTACCATTTAGAGCGCATTGGCGATCAATATAAACTTTCATTTGAAGGCAGCTGGCCCGAAGTGATGTTTTGGGAAATTCCAGCTTTATCAATCATTATGGAGTTACGCAGTCGAGCCGTACTTCGTGATATGGGAAAATTTGAGCTGCAAGTTTTATACGCTCAGGCGATGACAAAACTTTGGGCGAAAATTAAAGACTTAAAAAAACTTGATAAATTATCAATAGCTGACTTTGGCACTAGAAGACGCCATTCATTTCTATGGCAGGATTGGTGTGTGCAAGCTATGCAGGAAGGCCTTGGGTCAAAATTCACAGGTACTTCTAATTGTCTAATAGCAATGAGGCGTGAAGTTGAAGCTATTGGTACTAATGCTCATGAACTTCCGATGGTTTATGCTGCGCTTGCACAAAATAATTCAGAGCTTGCCAAAGCTCCTTATAAAGTCTTTCAAGATTGGCAAGAGGAACACGATGGAAACCTTTTAATTCTTTTGCCAGACACATTTGGAAGTAATAAGTTTTTAGAAAATGCACCCTCTTGGATGAGCAAGTGGACTGGAATAAGGGTAGATTCTGGTGACCCCGTAAAAAACGCTAAATTCGCAATTGATTGGTGGAAATCAAGAGGTGAGGATCCGAAAGAAAAATTACTTATTTTTTCTGATGGTTTAGATGTACCTAAAATAAAAGAATTAAATAATGCATTTAAAAATCAAACTAAAGTAGCTTTTGGTTGGGGTACATTAATGACAAATGATTTCAGAGGACTTGTACCAGATAAAGCTTTGGACCCTTTTTCATTAGTATGTAAAGCAATAGCTGCGAATGGGAAAGCAACAGTGAAACTATCAGACAATCCTAATAAAGCTATGGGCTCAAAAGAAGAAGTAAATAGATATAAGAATATTTTTGGTGATGGCGAAGGTATTAAAATAGATTTAGTTGTTTAAATCAAACTGTATAAATAACTTTATAAACAGTAGTTTCTTTTACTTTACAGGTAACATTCCTAATGTTAGGGAACTCGGTAGTTGAATGCATCTAAAGCATAAAATTATATGCAACGATGGTAAGTTAAAGTATTGTGGT
>Ga0115551_1002222_pt1 | contig 11927 bp, 5 predicted proteins | sample COGITO_mtgs_1103_FD_87179 | JGI IMG/M metagenome (GOLD analysis project Ga0115551, IMG submission 87179) | Pelagic marine microbial communities from North Sea - COGITO_mtgs_110321 | ecosystem: Environmental > Aquatic > Marine > Epipelagic | place: Germany:Helgoland, sampling site Kabeltonne... | reverse complement strand
CGCCTCCTCCGCGGTGGCTCTCGCCTTCTCGGCGTTGCGGATGGCGTTGGGCTTGAGGAACCCGAAGAACGCGCAGATGGGTCCGTCGACGAAAGCCTCCGCGGAATCCGCCTTGGCCTCCAGGCGCTCGACGAGGAGATCCGCCTTGTCGCAGAGCTCCTCCTTCTCCTCGGCGTCTTCGCACTCGGCGAGGTCGTCGACGGTGGGGAAGCCGCGGGGGAGGAGTGAACCTTCCTCCGCGGACAAACGCGCGGGCATGCGCACGGTGGACGCCTGCACGGGGACGGGTGTATCCTCACGGGGTTCGCGGCGCATGATCTTAGTCGCGGCGACTGTCGCAGCCTTCTCCGCTCGGGCGGCTTCCGCGAGTTCCTTCCGTTCGGCGGCCAAAGCGGCGAGCTCCTCGCGCTTAGCGGCTGCCGCGGCGGCTGCCGCGGCGGCTGCTGCGGCGAAGTCAACCTTGGGCTTCTCCTCGACCTCCTCCTCGTAGTACTCCTCCTCTTCCTCCTCGACGACGGCGGCGGTTTTCTTCTCGGTGAATGACGCGAAGGGGTTACCCGCGGGCGCCGCCTCGGGCGTCGGCTCCTGGTAGCCGCCCTCGTCTTCGCCGTCCTCGTCGCTGGATCCGGCGCCAGCCTTGAACGCGGCGAACCCCGCGGCGCCGAGCGCGAGCACGCCGACGCCGCCGAGGATCCCGCCGCCGCCGCCTCCGCTCTTCTTGGGCTTGGATTGCTCGACGACGCGCTTGGCGGTGGATGAGTTGCCCCCCGAGCGGGTGGCCGCCTCGTACGCGGACATGGCGTCGTCGGAGCCCTGGGGCGCGGGCGCGACGTAAGGGGTCTCGTCATCGACGGGCGCGGCGGCCTCTTCGGTGGGCGCGGCGGCTTCCTCGGTGGGCGCCGCGGTTTCCTCGGCGGCGGGTGCGACGAAGTCGTCGTCCGCGTTGGCCAACCCGGGGGCGCCGATCACCAGGGGCAGCGCCACCAGGGCGGCCGCGAGCTTGGACCTGCCGAGCGCGACGCGATCGGCGATGGTCTCGGTGTCCTTGGCGGATGCGGAGACGATCACCTTGCGGCGCGCGGGGGCGGCGACCGCGCGGGCGGCGCGGGCGTCATTGCCAGACCGCGTCGCGACGGAGGAAGCCGACGTGGCAGCAGAGAGGGGAGCGGCGAGCATGATGATGGCCGGACGATCGGGGTCTGGGGAGGGGTGAAGGGTACGCTGTTCTCGCGCCTTCCTTGGGGTGCACGAACGGTGACGAGTCGCGAAATGCGGGCTCGGCGTTCGAACGCGTGTGTCGTAATGCCCGGGCTGGCGCTGCAATCCCCCCGATCCGATGGGCGGGCGATCCGGATAGCTCTGTTCCGTGATGACTGCGCACTTTTTTGGGCTCGATCGAGGCCGTTCTGATTGGTGGACGCGTCGCCCGTGTTTTACTGCTGACGGACGTAATTCGCGGTTAACTAAATTCACACCCGTATGAGATATTGGAGTAAACAAAATTAGGAAATACCAAATCGATCAACCAAAAAGCGATATTTGACTCAGCGACGTTTGAACCGATTGTTAAGGGTTTCAACCGTCTCTCCACCACCACCAGCAGACCGAGCCGCACGACAGGTGCCCTGAACCGTCGCGATGGCCTCGGCAGCGCTCCAAGGGACCGCCAACGGCGCGGCGTCCGTGCCCCGCGGTGGGATCCGCGCGCGGCCGGCGCCCGCCGCGGCCGGCCCGAGGCTCGACGCCTCGCGAGGAAAACCCAATGGTGACGCCAGGTTGACACTTTTGAAGCCGCGACGATCGGCGCGGTCCGCGGCGCCGCGCGCGTTCGAGAGCACCTACGGCAACCCCGAGATCTCCCCCGACCTCAAGTTCACCGAGGAGGCGTTCAAGGTCGAGCTCGAGCACGTCGCGCCCGGCGCGTACATCTCCGTGGGCGTCCAGGCTGCGGCTGCGAACGTTGACGACCTCGTCGCCGTCATCACGGCGCACATGCCCGGCGATCTGCAACTGCACTGGGGGCTCGGCGAGGAGAGCCAGGCGCAGCCCGGCACTCTGAGCAACACCCCGTGGGAGTGCCCCCCCGAGGCTGTCATGCCCCCCGGGTCCTACTGCGTCCAGTCGTGGGCGGTCGGCTCCGCGGTGCGCTCCCCATTCGGCGCGTACAGCGACACGATCGAGATCCCGCTGCCCCGCCGACCGGGCCACGGCCTCGCCTTCGTCATCTTCGACGCCGGCAAGCAGTGCTACTACGACCACAGCGCGAACGCCTTCTTCCTCGACGAGCGACTCTCCATGGCCACCGCCGCGCGCGCGCAGGCTGCCGCCGAGAACGCCGCGAGGTCCCAGACGGACAAGATCAGAGCGATGGCCGAGGCGGAGGCGGCGGAGGCGGCGCGAGTCGCCAACATGCAGCGCGAACGCGATGCACAGCTCGCCGACGCCGCCGCGCACGCCGCGTCCATCGCCGCCGACAACGTGCCCAGAGGGAACGCCGACGTCAACGGCAGCGCGTTCGAGCGGATGATGGCGGACGACGGCAACGTCTTTGCCGGCATGTCCGTGTTCGAGAGGTACACCAACGACCCGGGGAACCCTTTCAGGAACTTCGCGCCGCCACAGCCCCAGCTGGCCACCATGTCCGCGAGTGGCGTCAGTGCAGGTGGTGGTGTCACCGCCGGCGGGTTCCAGGCGCCCGCCTTCACTCCGCCGTCCAACGGGCACTCCAACGGTCATTCCAACGAGCCGCCGCACGGCTCGATGAACTCCGCCGCCGTCGGCTCCTGGCCCACCGCGGATACCACCGCGTCCTACGGCAGCGCGACCCAGTTCGAGCCCGAGCCCGTGTACCACGAACCGGAGCCCGTGCACCACACGCCCACGATGGCCGGGGGCGGTTCCAACGGCGCGGATGGCTCAGTCGTGGCCACGTACACCATCAACCTCTCCACCGAGGACGGGTCGAGCAGCGGCACCTGCGACGTCAAGTTGATGGCCACCTGGCCGCCGTCAGTCGCCATCAGGTGCCAGGCTGGCGGCGTCGCGACGGGCCAGCCGCTGCTGCTGCACTGGGGCGTCACCGACCGACGCGGCGGGTCGTGGAACTCGCCGCAGGATAACCTCGTGAGCGTCCCGGCCAACTCTCGAGCGCCGGATGCGCAGTCGTGCGAATCGGCGCTTCAAGACGGTGAGCTCACCCTCGAGTTTGCGCCGCACGACACCGGCACGTCCTGCATGACGATGCTGATCCGCACCGAGGACTGCAAGGAATGGCTTCGGGACAGGGACGGCGGCGACGTGTTCATCGACGTGTCACCCGCGCTCCAGGCGGTGGCTGGCGCGGGCGGCGGCGCCCCGCCCCCGATCCAGCAGCAGGCGCCGCAGCACCATCACCAGGCGCAGCACCATCACCATGAGCAGCACCATCACCAGGAGCAGCATCACCATCAGGAGCAGCATCACCATCAGGAACCTGCTCCGCCGCCACCCCCGCCCGTACAGGAGACCGGCGACCACATGGCCCTGCTCAGCAACTGGGCCGGCCAGGACGTCAGCCTGAACCAGCACAAGGGTAGTAACCACGAGCGCAAGAACCAGTGGAACACCGACGGCCTCCCCGACGCCGCGCGACGCATCGTGGAGAACGACAGGGACTCCCGTTCGTGGAGACAAAAGCTCCAGGCACTCGAGGGTGTCCTCTGCATGGACTCCAACCACGCGGACATGGACGCGCTCGCGTACTCGTCCATCTACCTCTTCTGGGTCGGCGTAGGCGCCATCGCGTGCGTCGAGGACGGCTCGCATTACCGACCCAACCACCACGCGAACGCGTCCCAGAAGATGTACGAGTCCATCGAGGCTGTCGAGCGCAACAACGGGTCACACGAAGTCAAAGCGCTCACCCGCCGCCTTCACCCGCGCCTCCCCGCGTTCACCGCAGAGTTTACCCAATCCGTACCCCTCACGCGCATCCGCGACATCGCGCACGGCAAAGGGGACAAACACGGGAAGTGCCGCGACGTTCGCGCCGAGATCAAGCACACGATCCAGAACAAGCTGCACAGGTGCGCGGGTCCCGAGGACTTGGTCGCCACGGAGAAGATGCTCGCCAAGCTCACGGCGCCGGGCACGGACTACCCGGAGGAGTTCATCGAGGAGTTTCGCATCTTCCACCGCGAGCTCAAGGACTTTTTCAACGCGAGCAGCGTCACCGACAGACTCGAGAAGCAGTGCAGGGAAGGTAACCCCCCGGGCGCCGTCACCGAGGGTGTCAACAGGTTCGTCCGCGCCAAGGCTACCGTGGATGGCATCCCGGGTGGTAACCAGTCGGATCCCACGCTCCTCGCGGCGATCGAGGAGTGCCTCCACGCTTTGTGCGACCTTCGCAGAACCGTGGACCACGAGATCAACCACGGCCCGATCGCGAACGAACCACCGGACCAGCGCCAGCAGTGGCGCCTCGCGGAGATTGGCCTGGAGGACTACGCCTTCGTGTTACTGTCCCGCGGGATCAACGCGCTGGGCGCCGAGTCGGATCCCCCGCGGAACGAGTTGTCGGGTGCCGAGATTGCCAGCGCGCTCCGGATGCTCGCGGCGGCTTCAGACGCGACGGCGCTGTCGAGCGGCGGCGGCGCGGGCGAGGAGTTTGGCCACATCGCGCACGAGGCTGGCGAGCTCGCGAATAACCTACCGGGCGGTGAGCAGGGTGCGCTGCGCGTGCGCGCGGTGGCTGAACGCGCGCGACGCTCCGCCGAGGATTACTGCGGTCTCCTCTCCGACCTCTTCGACGGTCGAGCGGCGGCGCTTGGCCGGTCGCTGGGTCTGGACGGGCACACCGTGGAGGTTTTCACGGAGGGTCAGATTCGCGCGTCCGTGGTGTTCCAGTCCGCGAAGCTCGCGTCGCACTTACTGCGCGCGGCGAGGACCGCCACCGGCGAGGCTGGCTGGGATTGCCTCGTCGCCGGCGAGGTTGTCGGCGCGAGGCTCGTGTCGGTGCCCCGGCTCGACCCCGCGGATCCCGCCATCCGATCCCTCACCGCCGACGCCCCCGCCGTGCTCCTCGTGCAGTCCGCGGACGGCGACGAGGAGGTGTCCACGTGCGGACCGGGCGTGGCGGGTATCTTACTCTGCCACGCGCTGCCCCACCTCTCGCACCTCGCGCTCCGAGCGCGCCAGGCGGGCGTGCCCCTCGTGGCGATTGAGGATCCAAAGCTGGTGCAACACGCGCAGTCGCTGACGAACGCGCCGGGGGTGAGATTCGTGGCGCAGCCCTCCAACATCTCGTTGGACGCCGCCGAGGGTGGGTTCCAGGGCGGCGGAGGAGGAGGTTCCATGGGTGGGGCTGCGCCGCCGCCGCAGAGGGCGGCTGCGGCGCTCGTCGCCGATACCAGCCGCGCCGGGTGGGTCACGCCGCTTCACGAACTCGGTCAGATGCCGTGGCACGCGGGTGTCGCCGTCGCCGGTTCCAAGGCGATGGCGTGCTCCGTCCTCTCAGCGCTGGCCACCGATCCCAACTCCGGGTTCGCGGCGCCCACCGGCGCGGTGCTCCCCTTCGGTTCCATGGAGCAGGCGGCGAACGCGCTGGGTCACGCCGAGCGCCTCAACTTTTTGGTCGACGCGCTCGAGTCGGTGCAGTCGCGGCCCGAGGAAGTCGCCGGGGTGTGCCAGGAACTCCAGGACCTGGTACGGCAGTTGCGACCTTCGCACGAGCAACTCGGCGCGCTCGCGGATCCCTTCAGGAACGACCCCGGGACCAAGGTGATGGTCCGGTCCACGGGCAACGCGGAGGATCTCGCCGGTCTCTCCGCGGCGGGTCTCTACGACTCCATATCCAACGTGGCTCCCGACAACACCCAAGTGCTGGGTTCCGCGGTGGCCGAGGTGTGGGCGTCGCTGTACACGCCCCGGGCAGTCGCCTCACGCGCCGCCGCGGGTGTCGGGCAGCGCGGCGCGCACATGGCTGTGCTCGTGCAGCAGATGCTCATCCCCGACGTCTCCTTCATCCTCATGACCAAACACCCGATGACGAACGATCCCAACACCGCGTACGCCGAGCTGGCGTTGGGCCACGGCGAGACGTTGGCGTCGGGCGCGGTGCGTGGCACGCCGTGGCGTTTGTCCATGAACCGGTCCAACCCGGGCGAGTCGCAGGTGCACACGTACTCGTCATTCGGTACCGCGCTCGTGCCCGACACGGATGGCGACGGGACCCTTCAGAGCGTGAGCGTGAACAGCGCTGGGCACTGGCTCTCCACAGACGACGGCGCCCGGGGTCAGCTGGCGGCGAGGCTGGTTCACGCGGGCGGGTTCGTCGAGTCCACGCTCGGTAGCGTGGACGGCGGGCAGCTACTCGCGCAGGATATCGAGGGGTGCCTCACGCCGGACGGTCAGCTGTGGGTGGTGCAAACGCGTCCGCAGCCGTGATCGATCACGTGTTATTTTCCAGCTAGTCGGTTCTATCATTATGTACTACGAATTACTTCTATTACTACGCAACCGCCGGCCCGGTGCCCTTTCGTCCCCACCAGTACGATACCGACAACGACACCGACGTGGCCCGTACCTCATGCCACGTACCCGCCGGCATGAACAGACACTCGCCGGGTGCCAGCGCCGCCGCGGTTCTTTTCGCATTGCCAAACAACGGGAACCGGTTCGCGTCCACGTCGTCGACGTCCTCGATCGCGCTGGTGTTCCTGAGGAAGCCGTTGTTCGTGAACGGATACATCTTATCTGTGTCCCTAGGTCCGTAGCACACCACGCGCTTGTGCCCCCACGCCTGGGCCAGGATGTTGTGGTACGGGTCCCGGTGCAGCGGCGTTTTAGTCCCTCCCGGCCCGAACCAACACCTTCTCATGGATCGTTCGCGTTGTGCATCGTCGCCGTCGCCGACGTGTTGGGGCGTGGGTGAGCATGCATTCGCGAGCGTCGGTATCCTCGCGAGCAGGTCGTGCTGCGCGAGGTACGCGCTGCTGCCGGGCGGGAGTTTTCTGCCGCCGAGCACGAACGCGTCGACGAAGTCGCCCAATCGCACCAAGTGATCCGCCTGAAACTTCCGCTCTGTCCTCCCTGTGTCCTCCTCCCTGTACGCGTCTCTGTAATCCGCGCCGCCGGTGGATACCTCCAGCGGTACCTCGACGTCACCGTGATCGTCCCTGAGCCGCTCGGGTCCCCAGTCCGGTCCCATCAAGGGCCACTCGTCGATCGCGTGTTCGATTATTGCGCAATCATCGGGATGCGCTCGCCGAAAATCCAGAAACTCGTCCAAGGTCCTGAGCCTAGCGGGCTCGACGCCCGTATCGGCCCCGAGACGATGCGTCGAGGTGGCGAGGGACCTCCAAAGCCTCGCCGTCGCGCCGGTGGCCCTCCGGACGCTGGCGGCGGCGAGCATGGAGGGCGCCGGTGTGTCTGGACCGACGGCGTGAGTGAGTTCGGACGGGACGACAAAGTTTTCCGGATCTGGCAGTCAGGCTCGCCCGCGAAAAGTACGTTGATAATTGCCCTATCCCCGACCGACATCAGAGGCGGGCGCGCATCGGTGCCGAAGCAGTGGGACGATTTGATCCGCTCCGTACTCACTTCGAGTGTATCGAAGGTGATTGAGAGCGCGCGAACGTCCAGAGACCGCCGAACGAAGCACCGGCCCACACGCCCTGCCGCATCAATCGGCTTCGATTTGTTGAATTGCTTGCCATGTCGGGGAGCCCTGAGAGGACGAGTGGGGAGGAGCACGGCGTGTTCGACAGCATCGATGAAGACGCGCCGATGAGGACCATACACAGGGAACGTTCGCTCAGGCGCCAGATCAGCGGCACCGGGTCGGACGGTAGCGACGTGGGTTCGAGCCCGAGCCAATCCATGCGGGGCAAGAGCGTGTTCGAGCGGCACGCGCACAGGAAAACCATGGACCACAACCGCGCTCGCGAGAGATACGAAATGAATCAGTGGGGAAACAAGCATTCCGTGGACGTCAAGATCAACGCCAACGTCATCGACGAGGAGGATCCGGCGCTGAAGCTCTCCGACGACGCGAGCATGAACCAGGCGCTGTCCAAGTGGAACAAGGTACGGAACATGATCTCCAGCAAATCCACAATCAACCTGTTGCGCAGCGATTCCTCCATCAGCAAAGAGGCCATGCTGTTCGGCAAGGACGTCGACTCGGAGGCCATGAAAGATCCCCGCTCGGAGCCCGAGCCCGTGGGACGGTGGTGGTACATCAACCCCGACGGCACATTTCGGAGCTGGTGGGATATCTTCCAAGTCGTCGTGCTGTGCTACCTCGCGTGCGCTACGCCGTACCGGGTCGCGTTCGACCACCCGGCGTACGGCCCGGCGTTCTGGTGGGAGTTCTTCATAGACTTTTACTTCATACTGGACGTGTTCACGAACTTTGTGACTGGGTACTGGGAGGAGTTGGAGACGACCAGTGTTTTGGTGTCCGAGCCGTGGCCAATCGCGGTTAATTACATAAAGACGTGGTTCCCGATCGACGCGGTGGCGTGCGCTCCGGTGGATTTGGTGACTAGGGCGTTGGAAGGTACGCTGACGTGCTCGTTCCATCCGAGCGGGTGCTCGTCGGCGCAGAGGTTCAACGCCAGCGTGGATGCGAACGCGTTGAAGCTGTTCAAGCTCCTGCGCATCTTCCGGCTGGTCAAGTTGCTGCGGCTGTTCCGGGTCGGTCGGCTGCTGCACCGGTACCAGAACCAGCTCATCTACTACCACTCGTTCATCTCGGTCGCGCGGGTCAACGGCCTGGTCATCCTGATCGCGCACTGGATGGGGTGCATATACGGCATGAACTACGAGGATAACCTGGAGTACAACAGCGGCAACCGGTGGCTGCAGTCGATATACTGGGCGGTGCAGTCCATCACCAGCGTCGGCTACGGAGACATGCCGGCGGATAACGAGATCACGATGGTGATCGCGATATTTACCATGCTCATGGGCGTCGTGCTGTGCTCTTGGATCATGACGAACGTGCTGGCGGCGATGAACCCGGACAGTTCGTCCAAACGGTTTCACGAGCGCCTGCAGTACGTCATAGCCTACCTCAAGAACAACCAGCTCCCGAACGGCGTGGCCAAGCGGGTCATCACGTTCTACCGGTGGCAGAACATGAACCAGTTCGACGAGAAGAGCGTGCTGTCGGACCTGCCCCCGAGTCTTCGAAAGGACATCTTCGATAACCTCTACACCGACGCGCTGGTGGGAGTGCCCATATTCAAGAGCATGTCCAACCAGTTCATCACCGAGGTTTGCCTGCGAATGTCGCCGATATCGTTCCCGCAGTTTCACTCCGTGTACGGCCAAGGCGAGCTCGGGTACGACATGTACTTCATCACCAAAGGCTCCGTCGCGGTGCTTCTGAACGAGATGCCGCACAACCCGAGCACGGAGGAGTTGCAGACCATGGTGGACGACGTCATCGGTTTAGGAAAAGGTTCCTTCTTCGGCGAACCCGCGGTGCTCGGCTTCGCGTCCCGGCTGGAAACGATCGTGTGCACCCAGTCGTGTACCATGATGACCCTGAGCGAGGGGCACATGGAGGAGCTGTGCCAGCTCAGTTACGAGTTCAAGGCTGAGCTCACGGTCATCGCGTGCGAGAGGATGATCAGGAACAGGGTCCCGAAAGAGGTTTGCGTGTGGTGCCTCCGGGACTTTGGCTTGGGCGACGACGGGATAATCATGGGCGAGGAGCAGATCCCGAGCGCGAGCGTGTTCTCCGAGTCTGAGAAACGGTTCAACGGTCGCACCACCCGGGTCACGTTCCACCCACACTGGAAGGAGACCATCGCCACGCGGGTGAGCAACGAGGGAATCGCGAGTTCGGGGAAGATGTTCGACCAGCTCAAGTCCCTGCACGAGATCGTGGCGCGCATGGAGAAGAGCGGGGCGGGTTCATCGGGCTCATCGGGAGGGGATTCATCGGGAGGGAGCCTGGAGAAGCGAATGGATTCCCTCGAGGCGAAGCTCGACAAACTAATCGAGCTACAGCTAGCAAAGTAATATTTTAATGGTGCGATCATCTCATCGTGAGAAGTCGAGTCGTCGTCTTTCGGTAGTTGAGTGGTGTTCAAAGAACACCGTAGGGTACAGAAGGTTCCATCCACACCCCTGAAAACAAAAAAAAGATCAGGGGTTCCGCTTCCCGACGGGCATCAGTCGCCGCCCGCCGGGGGTTAGTCGCTAACGTGAGTACAGAAAAAGAATACTAAATCGCCGCCCCGCCAAGCCGCGGCGGCTGTGACTGCCCGACCGCGTTTGGCGCCTTAGCGGAAGTTGAAACGGCGGAGCACGCTGGAATCGGAGGCGCCATCCTTGAGCTTCTTCGCCTTGCCCGCGTCCGAATCCGAGAAGCACTTCCAGAACCTGAGCGTCTCATCCGCCGCCGCCGACACCACGGTGGTGCCGTCGGGGGACTGCGCCATGTGCAAAACCCTGGCGCTGTGACCGGTGAGCTCCGCCATCTTGGTCATGGTGGGGTACTTCCACAGGCACAGCTGGTTCTGCGAGTATCCGTGCGACGAGAGCAGCTCGCGCTCGTGCTTGTTCCACTGGAGGGAGCACACCTGGGAGTGGGTGTCGACGCTGTTGAGCAGCGCACCCGTGTTGGTGTTCCAAAACTTGATGCAGCGGTCCGCGGTACCGCCGCCCGACGCGAGCAGGTTGGACTGGAAAGGGCACCACGCGAGAGCCTTGACAGCCGCCTGGTGCGCGTCGAGCCTGTGGAGGTGCGTGCCGTTGCCGATGGAGTTCTGGTCCCAGATGTGCAAAAGGTTATCGTTACCGCCAGACGCGAGCTGGTTACCGCTGGGCGCCCACTTCAACCCGCACACCTCCTGGGAGTGCGAGGTGAGCGTCGCCGTGCGGTGCTCGCGGATGCGAACGTCGTGCATCATCACGGTGTTGTCCCTGGAGCCGGTGGCGAGCTGCGTACCGTTCCACGCCAAGGCGCCGACGCGCGCGTTGTGGCCCTTCAGGGTACGCACCTGCTTGAGCCTGCTCACGTCCCAAATCTGAACCTCGGCGTCGTTGGTGCCGACGGCGATGTGCTTACCGTCTTGGCCCCACTGCACGCTGGTCACGTAGTCGTCGCTGTTGTTGGGGTCCGTCTGGCACAGCTGCTGGATGTCGCCGCTGTCCGCGTTCCACAGGTAAACCGTGCACCCGAGCGCCACGGCCACCTGGTTGGTGGATCCCCAGTCGATGAGGTTCAGGTAGTAGTCGTCGATGAGCTCGGGCGCGTCCAGGATCCGCTCGGGGGCGGAAGGGACGTGCCTGAACGTCTTCTTGGACTTGACACCCGCGCCCGCGTTGCCGGTGTACACGCCGCGGGCCGAGTTCTCCATACCGGCGGGGGGCTCGGGAGCCTTGGACTTGAACGCGAGGATCTTCGCGTTACCCGCGCCGCCATCCTGGCTCAAGAAGTTGCTCGCCAGCTGCTTCTTGTACTCCTCCTGTTGTGTAGATGAAATGGATTTGGATTGGCGGGGTTCTCGGTCAGTGCTCAGTCGAGGAAAGGTCAGCGGGAGAGAAGCTGCGCGATCGAGGGGTAAAGAATGTTTTGTTTGACTCGATCGATGATCTCGAATCGTCGCGGATAGGACGTTGACGGAGAAGGCGGCGTACCTTGCTGGGCGACGCAACCTCCGCCGCGAGGTCGAGGTCATTGGCGTTGGCATTCTCCTTCACGAGGTTGTAGTGGGCAATATCCAAATCCAGCGCGCTGCGGTTGGGGATGAAGCGGTCGGGCTGCGTGGAGGAAGCGGGGAAATAACAGTCAGCGGAGTGTTCGTCGGAATTCCCGAAACCCAGCCGCGATCTCGCCGCCGGAGACGGCGCCATCGGGGCGCGTCTCGCGGGGGTACGAACGTCGCGTCGGGTGCGATGATATCGGGGATGGATGAAATCATTGGAAACGT
>Ga0115551_1002210_pt1 | contig 11958 bp, 7 predicted proteins | sample COGITO_mtgs_1103_FD_87179 | JGI IMG/M metagenome (GOLD analysis project Ga0115551, IMG submission 87179) | Pelagic marine microbial communities from North Sea - COGITO_mtgs_110321 | ecosystem: Environmental > Aquatic > Marine > Epipelagic | place: Germany:Helgoland, sampling site Kabeltonne... | reverse complement strand
TTTTGGGTTGGGAAGGTAATGGCTCAGTAGGCTGCAAATAATAAAAGCGATGCCAGCAAACTGTAAAATATCAACCACCAACAATTCATAGATTGGATTGCCGTCGCCTAAATCTTCTTGGCTAACCAGACCGAATTCCAATGAAAGCCACATGGGTAGTGAACTGCGAAAGAAATTGAGTGCGTAGCCCGCTAAAAACAATATTACGCCACGTTTAATCGACAGTGATAAGTTCTTATTTCCTGCCAGAGTAATAAAAATTCCCATTAGAAATACGAAGCAGCAGACACTGAAGAGTAATACTTCATGAGTAATTTTTAACGGAACTTCGAGCCCGTGTACGTAACCTAGTATCAATGCATAGCCGAAGATGAAAAGAAATACGATGCGCTTCATATGTTGAGCACCCGTAGCGTTTGGAGTCAGTAGGATAAGTACCGATGATAAATAGAGAGTCGCGACAGTCCAAATCGTCAGTAATTCAAAAGATGATCCAATGACACTTTGAGTGAATTCTGGAGCGCCATAAAAATAAAGAAAGTGCACGATCAACATAAACATGACGCAAATTCCGCGGTAGAAATCGAGCACTTTGATTCTTGAGCTATCGCTGCGGGTATTAGTACGAGTGTCTGTAGATAATGTTTGGCTGTGTATTATAGAGGAGCCTTTCATCGTGTCATCCATTGTGTCATCACTCTCATCAGAAAAATTATTACGTCAACTTGTATATGAATTAAGGACAGAATTTTTCTACCTCAATGAAGGCGAAGGATTATTCCACAAATAATAATGGTTATCAATTGCATTTAATTGCTGGATAATCTAAATACAAACCATTATCATTGCTGTCATTGAATTGTAAGGATTAAGTCGTGCGTGATATGAAAATAGAACAGCAGGCTGAATGGGATATCGAGCGAGCGAAAGATACCTACGGCATAAAGAATTGGGGGAATGGGTATTTTGATATCAGCCCTGACGGTGAAGTAGTCATTAAAAATCCCAAGGACGCCTCTTCTTCTGGCTTGTCTTTGGTGGAGATTATTGAAGGCTTACGAGATCGCGACTTGCACATGCCGGCGCTATTACGTATTGAAAATATAATCGATCACAGTATCAGTAATTTGAATGACTCTTTCAGAAAAATTATAGAGCGACTGGGTTATCAGGGTTCGTATCGTGGTGTATTTCCTATTAAAGTTAATCAGCAAGCGCAAATCGTTGAGGAGATAGCTCAGTTTGGTGAGCGCTATAGTTATGGTTTTGAAGTGGGCAGTAAGCCTGAAATGATCGCCGCATTATCAACTCTAGATAATAACAGTGATCAGATGTTGATTTGTAATGGCTACAAAGATCAGGAGTTTATTGATCTTGCCTTGCAAGCCGTAAAATTGGGTACTCGTTGTTTTGTGGTGATTGAAGCTCTGTCAGAGTTGCCGATTATTATTGAACGCAGCAAGGCTTTGGGTATCGAGCCTTTGATTGGTGTGCGGGCAAAAATGATGACGAAGGTTGGTGGTCATTGGAATTCAACCAGTGGTGATCGCAGTGTATTTGGTTTGTCAGCCAGTCAAATTATTCAGGTTGTCGATGTACTGAGAGACAATGATATGTTGCATTGTTTGCAATTGTTGCATTGCCATTTGGGTTCTCAGATTCCTAATATTCGCGACATTCGTGGTGGCGTAAGCGAAGCCTGCCGTTATTACGCAGACTTGTGTAGCGAAGGTGCGTCGATGAATTATATCGATTTGGGTGGTGGATTGGCTGTAGATTATACGGGGGCACATTCACAAGAAAGCCAAAGTCGAAATTATTCTTTAGATGAATATTGTGAAGATGTTGTTGAAACTGTTATGTCGACGCTCGACGGTTATGGTATCAGCCATCCCACGATTGTTACGGAATCCGGTCGTGCCACCGTCGCGTATTCATCTATCTTGTTGTTTAACATCTTGGATGTCGCGCGTTTTGAGCCTGTCGAGATCAGGACGTCCGGCGATGAAGGCCATGAATTACTCGATAATTTGCGTAGCATCTTTGATTACTTAAAACCCGCCCGGGTGCAGGAGTGTTTTAATGATGCTCACTATTATCGGGATGAAGTGCGTGAATTATTTAAGCGGGGTCAGTTAGGGTTACGTATTCGTGCTGAAGCAGAAAACTTGTTTCTTAAGGTGTTGCAAGATATCAAATCTTTATTATTGAAGATGGATGAAATCCCTAAAGATCTGGAAGGGTTCGATGAATCTTTAGCCGATATTTATTATGGCAATTTCAGTCTGTTTCAGTCTTTGCCTGATAGCTGGGCCATTGATCAGATGTTCCCTGTGATGCCGGTGCATCGTTTAAACGAAGTACCTGGTCGTCGTGCTGTATTAGCGGATATTACCTGTGATTGCGACGGAAAAATTGATCGTTTTATCGCCACCGATAGAGAATATTCCCCGACCTTACCCGTGCATTCATTAAAAGAGTCTGAAGAATATTATATGGGTGTATTTCTTGTTGGTGCCTATCAGGAGACTCTTGGAGATTTACACAATTTGTTTGGTGATACCAACGTGGCGAGTATTCGTTTACACGATGGGGGAGGTTACGAATTTGTTAAAGAAATTCACGGCGATACCATTGAAGATGTCTTGGGTTATGTGGAATACCAACCCTGGGAAATGAAATTACGCTACCGTAATAAATTAGAAGCCGCCGTGAATGAAGGCCGTATTAGTGCCCGTGAACGCCAAGATATGATGAATACTTTCAATGCCAGTATGCAGGGCTACACCTATTACGAAAAAGACCACTTGCTTTAGAACTTAAATAAATAATTTAAGGAAAGCATTTAGAGAAACAATTTAGGGAAATCTGTTATGAAAAAAATAATTATTATTGGTGCTGGTGGGGTAGGTCAGGTTGTTGCTCATAAGTGTGCCCAGCTACCAGAAGTGTTCAGTGAAATTATATTGGCCAGTCGTACTCAAAGTAAGTGTGACGATATCGCTAAGCAAATTAAGGCAAGCTATGATCGTGATATTGAAACGGATCAAGTTGATGCTGATAGTGTGCCTGATCTTGTGCGTCTATTTGAGAAGTACGATCCGTTCATGGTGATCAATGTGGCGCTGCCTTATCAGGATCTGACCATTATGGATGCCTGTTTAGAAAAGAAAGTACACTATCTTGATACAGCCAATTATGAGCCATTAGATACGGCAAAATTTGAGTACAAATGGCAGTGGGAGTATCAGGATAAATTCAAAGAAGCGGGCTTGATGGCATTACTAGGTTCAGGCTTTGATCCGGGTGCTACCAATATGTTTACGGCTTACGCTGCTAAGCATTATTTCGATGAAATTCATACCTTAGATATCATTGATGTTAATGGTGGTGATCATGGTTATCCGTTTGCGACCAATTTCAATCCGGAAATTAATATTCGTGAGGTGACCGCTGAATGTCGCCATTGGGAAAGCGGTGAATTTATTACAACGCCTGCTATGTCCACTAACCAAGAATTTACCTGTCCTGATAGTGTGGGGACTTATAATATTTACCGCATGTACCACGAAGAGTTGGAATCGTTAACGAAGCATTATCCAACACTTAAACGCGCACAATTCTGGATGAGTTTTGGTGATAGTTACCTTAAACACTTAGAGGTGCTGGGTAATGTGGGTATGACAGGTATTGAGCCCGTTAATTTTAATGGTCAAGAGATTATCCCGCTTCAATTCCTAAAAGAGTTGTTGCCAGAACCATCTACATTAGGCCCTCGTACAACGGGTAAAACCTGTATCGGCTGTGTTGTTACTGGCATTAAAAAGGGTAAAGCGCGTACGGTGTATGTGTACAATATCAAAGATCATCAGGATTGTTATGGTGAGGTACAATCACAAGCTATTTCTTATACTACCGGTGTGCCAGCCATGATTGGTGCGAAGATGATGGTGGAAGGTAAGTGGCTAAAAGAGGGTGTTTGGAATATGGAACAGCTAGATCCTGATCCATTCATGGACGAGATGAATAAGCAGGGTTTACCGTGGCAGGTTATTGAAGAGCCAGGCTTTGATTTGATTTGATTATCAGAAATAAAATGCACATGGCTACATCCCTCAATCCATTCGTTCAGCTGAACTATGCGTCACTTGATCTTTTGAATGACAAAAGTTTTTCGACGCAGATTTTGGGCTGGCTGAGTTCAGAAGAGCATAAGCGCTATAAACGTTTTGTGAGTAAGCAGCAGGCTAATCAGTATTTGTTAGCGAGGGCTTTGTTACGCAGCCAGTTATCAAAACGAGTATTGGATGTGTTGCCTCATGAATGGATATTTGTAATTGATGATTATGGTAAGCCAAAGCTGGCTGATAGGTTTTCACATTTAAATCTTCATTTCAATCTATCGCACAGTGAAGAGTTGGTTGTCGTGGCGTTGAGTGAGGGATTGAAGTTAGGGGTTGATGTTGAATATATTCATCGCCCTGTATTTAACATGGCTTTGGCTAAACGCTATTTTGCTAAAACCGAATTGGCTGATCTAATAAAGCTTACCGAAAAACAAAAGATTAGGCGCATTGCTCAGTTGTGGACTCTAAAAGAATCTTATCTAAAGGCCAGTGGTTTAGGTATTAGAGTGCCTCTCGCTAAATTAGAATTTTGTTTTGAAGGGGAGTGTGGTTTGGACTTCAGTTTACCATCCTCTTTGATTCAACCTTTGCCAGCAGAAGACAGTCGTTTTATTGGTTTATTTAACGTATTTTGTTTCGGATCGGAATACAGTTTGGCGTTAACAATAGAAACCGATAAAGAAATTGATGCCTCTGTTATTAAAGTTAATGAATGGACTGGATTGAACGACCAGCTTGCGGGCTTGCCATGCGAGCTGATAAGAAAAACTGCTAGTCGAAAATTAAATTGAAAATCTTTATGAGATGTTATGAGTAAAAAATCGATCGATACCTCCCCTGATAGTGGTCCTATAGTGGCCACTTTTTTTCGTTTTGTTATTCCTTCTACATTGAGCTTGCTGGCTATTTCTACCGCCAGTGTCGTAGATGGTTTTTTTGTGGGTAATTATATTGGGGCAGATGCATTAGCGGCGGTTAATTTGTTGATGCCGTACTTTGCATTGTTATTTGGCGTAGCTCTGATGTTTGCTGTCGGAGGTTCAGTTAAGGCCAGTATTTATATCGGCGATAAAAAATATACTTTAGCTTCATCTCTGTTTAGTCAGGTTTTCTTTGTCATACTGGCAATGGCAGTGCTGGCCGTACCTTTGTCTCTTGTATTTAGTGAGTATCTGTTTGCTGCTTTGGGGGCTACCCCTTCGTTATATCCTCTGATGCAGAGCTATTTTGAAGTTTTTTGTTTTGTGACCGTAGTGCAACTGACTTGTCTGGTGATGTACTACTTCATTCGTGCAGATAATAGACCTGAGCTGGGTATGCGTGCATTGATGCTAGGCGCATTTATCAATGTTACTCTTGATGCACTTTTTATAGGTAAGCTGGGCTGGGGTATTGAGGGTGCGGCCTGGGCGACCTTAATCGGGCAAGTAATCCAATTGATTTACATTTCAAGCTACTTTTTTTCTGGCCGCAATAGTTTGAAATTATCCTTGCCTGTTTTTAGAATTAAAGAATTGGGCTTCATTGCTTTTAATGGCTTTTCTGAGTTTATAAACGAATTTTCCATTGGCTTAGTTATTTTGGTTTTTCATTGGGTTATTAGTAGGCAGAGTGGCATTGAGGGAATTGCAGCATTTAGCGTAGTGAATTATTTAATTTATATTAGTTTGATGGTGTATTACGGCATCATTGACGCGATGCATGTCTTGCTAGGGCAAAATTTTGGGGCGCAGCGTGTTGATAGGGTTAAGGCATTTATGCGGATCGCTGCAATATCAATCGCGACGTTGAGCATTATGCTGGTGGTTATGCTGCATGTTTTTGAAGGTCCAATTATTGCGTTCTTTCTTGATGATGATGCAGAGAATGCTCAGCAATTAGCGCAGAATTTTTTACATATTATCTGGCCTATCTTTTTGTTTAATGGATTTAACGTGCTTATTTGTGCGTATCTCACCTCAGCAGAGCAGGCGATGCATTCAAGTATCATTGCTATGTTACGCTCATTGATTTTACCCATAGGCTTCGCATTATTACTCAGTATCATGCTTCCTGATGTTGGCTTTTTATATGCTGTGCCTGTAGCAGAAGCCTTTGCATTTATATTTGCTTTAATATTTTATATTAATTATCGACCTGCATTATTGATTAAAAAATCCTTTGAATAATTTTTAATCTGCGTTATTGGCTCATTACCGATAGCGCTACTTTCTGCGCAGTAAGCCCTTAGTATTATTCCATTTTACTTTTCTTAGATAAATCTTCTCACCGCACTCAATCATTATTGCTAATCTTAGTCTAAATACGAAATAAAATGAGAATCAATCGTATTTAGAGTGTATACTGCGATTCAAATGGAAATTAGTGAGCTAGGATTCATATGAAATTTGTAGCAAGCAACATTGCTGAGTACGCATCTTTTCACGCTTTTATTAATGCTTACTTGCGCGAAATTGACGCCGGAATTTGGAAGGGAAAAAGCCAGTTTTTGGCGTTGTCAGATTTTCCTTATGAGTTAAAGGGAAATGAGGTTTTAGAAATATTTTTACCTGAAAGCCAGCAGTGCATCGTGATGGACGTGTCTTATAAATCTAAAGTCGGGCGTCATCATTTTCAGGGTGTGTATGTGCGCACCGAATACGATGAAGAGCGTAGCAGTCCTTGGCAGTCAGCCGATATTATGTACTTACTGATTGCTTTGGTTCGGCAGATTTACCAACGACAAAATACTATTTCTGTTGGTACTGAATTGTCAGAATCAATAAGAATGAATGAAGTCGAGTTATTAGGTCGTCTGTTAGGCAGCTATCAAACCATGGCGTATTTCCTGAGCCAACGAGCGGGTGATGCGGCATTAACTAGTCTTGATTTTATTAATTCCGAACAATCTATTCTGTATGGACATTGGTTGCATCCAACACCAAAGAGTCAGCAGGGTATTACACCTTGGCAACAAACGTTTTATTCCCCTGAATTATGCGGCCACTTTAAATTACATTATTTTTCTGCGGATAAATCTTTAGTCAAAGAAGGCTCTTCATTAGCCAAAAGTACCAGTGAACTTTTGTATGCTGAAGTCAGTCGCTACGATTCGATAGAACTGGCTAATGACCATGTTTTAGTTCCGGTTCACCCGTTACAGGCTCCTAATCTGTTATTAGAAGAATGGGTGAAGGTTCTGATAGAAGAGGGGCGGTTGAATTATCTTGGAGAATTAGGCGCCGATTACACGGCCACGTCTTCTGTTCGGACAGTCGTTAATGAAGCCTCTGAATGGATGGTAAAGCTTTCTATTCCCGTAAAAATCACCAATTCATTGCGTACTAATAAACGACGTGAACTGGAAGATGGAATGGTGATTGAGAGCTACTTAAATCACATCGGTTTTTTGACTGACCGCCCTCAATTTAAAGTGGTTGATGATCCTGCCTATATCACTATTAATTATCCAAAAGATCATCAATTAGATTCAGGCTTTGAAGTCGTTTTACGTCGCAATCTATTTACTGAAGAAGAAGGCCAGGGGATATGTTCAATTCTTACTCTTGTGCAAGACTCAATTCCTAAGGCTGATGGTTCAGCCGGATCCAGTCTATTAAATAATATTATTTTAGATTTGGCCGCTAAAGAAAATCGATCACTCGATCAGGTTGCTATCGATTGGTTTGATCGTTACTGGCACTGTGCAATTGAGTCGATATTGTCACTTTATGATGGCTATGGCATCGCATTAGAGGCGCATCAACAAAACAGTTTATTGGATGTCTCTGCAGGTTATCCGAGCTGCTATTACTACCGAGATAATCAGGGCTTTTATTTATCAGAACACTTCAAAGCAGAGCTGGCGGAAGTCGGAAGTCAATTAAATCTCACTAATATCTTTTATGACGATGACAAGATTTTCACGGCCATCTCCTACTACGTATTTGTTAATCAGTTATTTGCAGTTATCTACCGTTTAGGGGCAGACGGCCTGCTAGACGAAGAAGTTTTGGTGGAACGCTCTCGTAAAAAATTATTGGCAATGCAAAATAATATGCAAGGTGTCGGTAAAGATTTTATTCACTACATCTTGAGTAGTGAGCGATTAGATTACAAAACCAATCTTTTGGCTCGCGTAAATAATATTGATGAATTACAGGAAGGCATGGAACACGCGGTTTATTCGACAATTGTTAATCCCTTGTACTCAGCGTCAAAATCTAAACCAGCATCTAAATCAATATCAGAATTTGAATCGCAGAAAGAACTTATTAAAGGTGGCAAAAGTGAGCGTGGTGCAGTCTATGGATAATCTGGATAAAGATACAATATTGGTAAAAATTGCTAAGCAGTTTTGTCCTGAGCATGCCCAATATATAGCGAGCCCTAAACTGGCTGATAAAGAAGAACAGCGAGTCGTGCGTCAGTTTATTGATGCGCTTCTATATGAAGAAATTGTGGCATTTAAATCTGAGAAAAGATCTAAAACGCCTGCCGAATTTAAACAATTTGATGCCGTATTCGATAGTGTTTATTTCTTCAGTATGGGAGGAAGGGAATTCAAGTGTTTAGGTGCACGTCGTATTTTTGAACGTATTCGCATAGCGGATGGCTCTGTCCAGATACTTGAGCAAGACGAGTCTGGTAAGGCTTGTGAGTATCGTGAGTGCCGTATTGAAGAACTCATTTGTTACTTAGATACCGACTCCGAAACCAAGATGCGAGTATTAGGAGAGTTGATGCAGACCATCGCGTTATGTCGATGGAATAGTCGTTATTTAGAGCATCATAATAAACCAAGGCGCGAGCTAAGCTTTGCTCAATTAGAATCGGCTATTACAGAAGGCCACCTATATCACCCCAGCTTTAAAGCCAGAACAGGATTCACACTGCAGGACCATATTCAATATGGACCAGAAGCTGCAAAAACGATTCAGTTTCGATGGTTGGCCATTCAATCACAGCATGTAGATTATAACTACCCAAGTGCGAGCATTGATTTCTGGGCTGAAGAATTGGGGGAAGAGCAATTTGGAGTTTTGACGAAGCGCCTGAAAGTATTAGGTAAGAACTGGTTGACCTATTCATTGGTACCCATTCATCCATGGCAGGTGGATGCCATTCAGAATCGTGGTCTGAGTGATGCGATTGATTGTGGTGACATTATTGAATTGGGTGAGGCTGGTGATTTTTATCAGGCAACCCAATCGTTACGCACCTTAGTCAATGTCAGTCACCCTGAAAAAGCGAATATCAAAATACCTTTGAATCTTGTGAGCACGTCTTCGCATCGTAATTTGCAAGATCATTTTGTCTGTACTGCTCCGGCGATTTCAACGTGGTTACAAGAAGTGGTGGCTAAAGATGAGTACTTACAGCGAGAAGGTAAGCTGCTGCTGTTAAGTGAATATGCAGGTTTGCTTTATAAACCAGAAGATAAAGTAAAAGCCAAAGAAATGGATGGCTTGATTGGTGCTATTTTCCGCGAAAGCGTTGTCGATAAATTGCAGTCAGGTGAAGAGGCTATTCCCTTCACGGCACTTATGTTGGTTGAATCGGATAATCGTCCTTTTATCGCCGACTGGTTAGATCGCTATGGCGTTGATGCTTGGGTTAATCGTTTATTAGACGTCATGTTAGTACCTATTTGGCACATGTTGGTTCATAACGGCATTGCCTTTGAAGCTCATTGCCAAAATCTAATATTAACGCACAAAGACGGCTGGCCTCATCGCATCGTGCTGCGCGATTTTCATGAAGATATGGAATACGTAGAGGGCTATTTAAAATTTCCTGAACACCTTCCAAGATTGGCTGAAACAGATTCATATTTTGAAACCATCGCATTAGATGAAGGTTTCAGTATGTCGGACATTGATGAGCTACGTGAATTATTTATGGATACTGTTTATGTCCTGAATTTAGCGGATTTGTCTTTCTTATTAGAACGTTACCATGATTATTCTGAAGCACAATTTTGGAACCGAGTACGTAATCATCTTAATGAATATCGTCAATCAGGTATTACCAGTTCAGCACGAATTGATCGTATCGGAGCTGAAAATCCAAGCATTATTGTTGAGTCGCTTCTGAAGAAAAAAATATTAAATGGCGGCACCTTAGACTATTTCGAACATACCGTAAGCAACCCGTTAGCAGCTATCGATGAAGAGAGCTCTGAAGATAGAGCGTTGTATCAAATTGAATCCCAGAGAATTAATTAAAGGCTAAATATGATTTATCTTAATGATGAGCACTACGATAAAAATTATTTTGAGCAGTGTTACCAAAAGTTCAATCAGCATGACGTTCTAGGGAACTGTCAGGGTAAGCGTATCACAGCTTGTATCAGCGATGCTGCCGTATGGATTGCGCTGTGTCTGTATGCTCGTGATCATGGAATATCTGTATTTCCTTTGCCAGCGGGTACTCCAGAAGAAGCATTACGCAGAAGAGCAAAACTCAGTGGTAGTCACTACCAAGTGATGGCCGATTCGATGGAGGAGCTGCTGGCAAATATTGAAAAAATAAGTGATCACGAAGATGACGCTGAACCTGTATTAGTGCAAATGAGCTCAGGCACAACAGGCGAGCCAAAGTGTATTAATCGCTCTTGGGTGAGCATTGATATCGAATTGCAAAACTACATTGAGCACTTTACTGATTTGGCGGAAATGACCGCAGTAGTCGCGTGTCCGGTTAATCATTCTTATGGTTTGATCTGCGGTATTTTAGCCAGTATTAAACGGGGTTCAGAGCCCGTGATTATTACTAACTTTAACCCTAAATATATTATTAAGAAGGTGCGTGAAACAACGTCCCCTATCTTATATTCATCCCCAGCATTGATAACCACGATCACAATGATGGTAAAAGCTGATCAGCCTATTCATGCAATTATGACTTCTGGCACGTTGATGCAGGCGACTTGGTTAGAGCAAGCCGCTAATAAATGTGAAAAATTGTATCAGCAGTATGGCTGTTCGGAAGTGGGTTGTATCTCTTTGGGTGGAGATATTAAGTCTATTCATGATCAGGGGATGGTATTACCTCATCTTACTGTTAAGTCTGGATCTTCGGCAGAAGAACCACAAGAAATCGTGGTGACCACAGAGGCTAGCACTAAAAACATTAGCACCAAAGACATTAACACCAAAGAAATGGGCATCACAGTATCAACTCGTGACTTGGGCTACTTGGATGCCAATAACCGTCTGCATTTTATTTCTCGCATCGATGAAATGATTAATGTGTCAGGACTTAATGTCTATCCAGCAGAAGTAGAAAAAGTGGTTATGGATATGCCGAATATTACCGATGCGGTGGTGTTTAAAAAGAGCCACGCCTTTGGTAATGACCAAGTATGTTTGCAGTTTATCGCTGAGCAAGAGATTGCTAACGAAGATATTCGCAGCTGGTGCAGCAAATATTTAAATAAATATCAGGTGCCACTTCAGATTGATCAAGTCGAAAAAATTGATCGCTTACCTAATGGAAAAGTTAGCCGTAAAGCATTGGCTCTTGCATAAGCTGTCGCTCGCATAAATGGAAACTGACATAAACGTCGGTGTTTTGTTAAAGAAAAACGTATAACTAGATTGATAAAATTATGATGACAAAAGAACAGATTGTTGAATCACTATTTAAAGTATTGAGCGAGAACATGTCTCTGCCGAATATGGATAAATTCCACAGTGATGCCCGTTTATTAGAAGACCTAGCATTAGATTCGTCCATGGTATTGCACATGCTGATGTTGCTCGAAGTGGAGTATGAAATGGTGATGGATGAAAATGCCTTAATGAATGAAGATTTTGAAACCGTACGAGCGGTTGCCAATATTTTATAT
>Ga0115551_1002187_pt1 | contig 12029 bp, 11 predicted proteins | sample COGITO_mtgs_1103_FD_87179 | JGI IMG/M metagenome (GOLD analysis project Ga0115551, IMG submission 87179) | Pelagic marine microbial communities from North Sea - COGITO_mtgs_110321 | ecosystem: Environmental > Aquatic > Marine > Epipelagic | place: Germany:Helgoland, sampling site Kabeltonne... | reverse complement strand
AGAGCCAATAAGCGCAAGTCTGCCGCATTGGTCACAGAGTCCAATAACGGAGTAGTTGGTCTTTCATTGGGTATTTCAGTAAACATGCACTTCACGATTTTGGCTGGCCAGTAGAGAAGAAGGCATATCACATTCCCTCCCAAGCACTTATTCATTATAGAAAAGGAGCTATTCTACCCGTCTAGCTCGGTAAGTAGAACCTATTAACAACCGATAACCAGCAATAAGAACCAATAGTGCGTCCTTATTTGAGCTGTTTTTTATACTCATCGATGTATCAAAAGAAGATTAATGGTCACGAGTAATAATATAATCGGCCAAATATTCGAGGGCAGAAGTATCACCCGCAAGGTTTTTTAATGCGCCTAACGCTAATTGTTGTAACTGTTTGGCTTTCTCTTTCGCACCTGTTAAGCCTAGTAGCGAAGGATAAGTCGGCTTATTGAGTGCCATATCGGCTCCCTGCTGTTTACCCAGAGTTGCGGTATCACTTTCGATATCAAGAATGTCATCCTGCACCTGAAACGCAAGACCAATGGCATTAGCATAAACGGTTAACTGCGCTAATGTTGCTTCATCGGGCTGGCCGCAATGCGCTCCCATCAATACACTCATCCGTATCAGCGCACCGGTTTTATGCCCGTGCATACGTTCCAAATGAGCAAGATCGACCTCTTTACCCACCGAAGCAAGGTCAATGGCTTGGCCTGCGACCATACCGGATGCACCTGAACCTTGGCTTAGTAAACTCACCAATTTTAAACGCTGAGCCATAGAAAAATCAGCAGACATATCCGCTAAAATTTCAAATGCTCCCGTTAATAACGCATCACCGGCTAGAATCGCAGTCGCTTCATTAAATTTAATATGGCAGGTAGGTTGTCCGCGGCGTAAAGCATCATCATCCATTGCGGGAAGATCGTCATGAACCAGCGAATAACAGTGCACCATCTCAACCGCAGCCATCGCGATATCCACACGTGCATCAACAATCCCCATTGCTTGAGCCGTCGCTTGAACCAAAAAAGGACGTACCCGTTTACCACCGTTTAATAGGCTATAAGCCATAGCATCGGCAAGATAAGGGTCGCTAATATTGAGATGTTTTAACGCAGAGTTCAGTGCGTATTCGCAGCGTTGCTGACTCGCAAGTAATTGTTGGTTAAAGGTCGCCGGTAACGTCATAACAATTAATCTTCGTCTTCAATCGATGGGGTATTAAAAGGCTGAGCTTCCATCTGGCCATTTTTTTGTAATAACAACTGAACTTTCTGCTCGGCTTTCGCCAAAGCATTTTGACAATCGCGGGTATATTTAATGCCCTGTTCAAACGCCTTTAAAGAATCTTCTAAACTCATTTCGCCAGACTCCATACGCTCAACGAGACTTTCTAATTCCGCCAGAGATTGTTCAAAATGGAAGGTTGTTTTCGCCATGGGTCACCTGTGTTTTCTGCTTAAACCATCACTTAGTCGCGCCACACTAACTGAGCGTTCCTTTCTAATCAAGTGAGTAATTAACAGTTAATTCATGTAGTTACTTTACGGCAGAATAAAAATCTTTGTCTACACTTTTGTTATACACCTTCATATACCCTTAATTTTGAAAGAGCTAAAGGAGTAGCAGTGGATCTCGCATCTCTGATTGGAATATTAGGCGCCTTCGGCCTAGTGATAATGGCAATGGTGCTCGGCGGCGACATAATGATGTTCGTCAACATACCTTCATTGCTTATTGTTGTCGGCGGCAGCTTGTTTGTTGTTTTAATGAAATTTGAAATCGGCGCATTTTTCGGATCTTTTGGCATTATTGCTAAAGCGTTTATGTTTAAAGTTAGTAAGCCTGAAGAAATCATCGAAGAAACCGTCGAACTTGCCGGCCTTGCACGTAAAGGTGGCCTGCTCTCATTAGAAGGCAAAGAAGTAAGTAATGACTTTTTAGCCAAAGGCATTCAGCTGCTCGTGGATGGCCATGACCCAGAAGTCGTCAAAGCTTTACTCAGTAAAGATATGAAAATGGCCCAAGAACGTCACAAATACGGGGCTACCTTCTTTACTCACATGGGTGACGTAGGTCCCGCGATGGGCATGATCGGCACATTGATTGGGCTTGTAGCCATGCTGGCGAACATGGATGACCCTAAATCCATTGGTCCTGCCATGGCCGTTGCCCTATTAACAACCCTCTATGGAGCCATGATGGCAACCATGATTATGATTCCCTTTGCCGACAAACTGCTTTTGCGAGCTGAACAAGAAGGACTCATTCAATCCATGATCATTGATGCCTTAATCGCCATTCAAGGTGGCCAGAATCCTCGAGTTATTGAAGCGATGCTACAAAACTACGTGAAAGAGAAACAACGCGTGATACCGGAGTAATCAAGCATGAGTGATGAGGAAGAAGAAGTCTGTGAATGCCCTGCCGGGATTCCTGCATGGGTAATGACGTTTGCAGATTTAATGTCACTACTGATGTGTTTCTTCGTTTTATTATTATCATTTGCCGAAATGGACGCGTTAAAATTTAAGCGTTTAGCGGGCGAGCTGCGCATGGCATTTGGGGTGCAAACTGAAATTAATGCCTCTGACCCACCGAAAGGTACCAGCGTGATTGCCAAGCATTTTAGTCCTTCCATTCCTGAGCCCACACCTATTAATGAAATACGACAAAAGACCAGCGACTTAACCAAAAGCAGCTTAGAAGTGCTGTGCCAAGACGAATTTACTCAGCAAAAAGAGCGTCAAGGCGATGAAGGTCAAAAGACTCGGGAAATTGTTGTGCCCAAGGATTCTGCGGCGGCTGAGAAAAAAGCCGAAGAAACGGCGGTAGAGATTGCTGCAGAATTAGAAACAGAAGTCTCCAGCGGAAAAATTGAAGTTGAAACTCAGGGTAAAAAAATCATCATTCGTATTCGAGAAAATGGCGCCTTTAAATCGGGCTCCGACTATATCGATGATAAATTCTTACCGGTTATCGATAAAATACGAGAGGTTTTAGTGAACCTTCCTGGGCGTATTTCAGTTGAAGGGCATACCGATAACATCCCCTATCAAGGAGGCCGTTTTCGCTCCAACTGGGCTTTATCATCTGCCCGCGCAGCAGCCTTTGCTGAAGAATTATTCATTGCGCCAGAAATGGGCCAAGAAAGATTTCAAGTGGTTGGTCATGGCGACGTTCGGCCTTTGGTTGAAAATACCGATGCGGAATCACGCGCACGAAACCGTCGTGTCGAAATCATCATCTTACAAACAACTGAAAATGACGATGATGATAAACCACTTATAGAGAATCCAGACAAAGACATGAACGACGCACTTAATGCAAAACCTGAAGACTTTGAACTCGATGCTAATGATATTTTTTAAGCCTATGAAATTATTTAAAAGGAGCAGTAATGACAAATGAACGTCGCCGATTTTTTCGCATCGATGATGAGGCTGAAATCAGTTTTAAAACGATCAGTGATGAAGAATATGAAGCTTGGGGAGATGGCCAAAAAGATGAAGAAGGCGAAAACCTGGCTAAATTAGAAGCGGAATTAAGCATGACGCTCGCACATTTAAAAAGCCAGCACCCTCAATTAGCAAAAATTTGTGAGCTGTTAAATCAGAAAATTAATTTTGCCATGTGCTCACACTCCAAAACCCATGGTTTTATTGATAATGGTGAGTTAAGGCCCATTAATTTAAGTGCCTGTGGTATTGCTTTTCATACGGATCAGGATATTCCTAAAAATGAAAATATATTACTGCAGCTAAAGCTGAAACCCTCCAATGTTGCCATCGTCACAACAGGCAAGGTAGTAGGCGCAGGAATCACCAATGGCAAAAATATTGTTCGTATCGATTTTCAAGATTTAGGGGGAAGCAATCAAGACTTGTTAATGCAGCACCTATTTCAAGTACAGAGCCGAGAATTGAAAAAGCAGCGGGATAATAATTAATCAATTAAATAGGGCCTGAATTGATCCATGTATTATTCAGTTTGTAACAATTCTGTGGCAATTTGAGCCAAGTTATTTTAAATCATTGCAAAGACGACTTGAATCCGTAATCTAGCAAAATAAACTTAGCCATACTAATTTAGTATTAGTGGGAGCTAACCGTGAAAATAACAATAAAAGCACCTCAAAAGAGCAGTCACATGATGAAAAAAATACTCACAATGGCATTAGGCACCGGCTTAATGTTAAGCAGTCTTGAATCCCAAGCCTTCACCCAACCAACCCACAAGCGCTTAGTTGAAGATGCGGTCGCATACATGGCCGCACATCCTGATACGACCAATTTCGCTAAATTATCCGCCACAGTACAAGCCGCTGGCTATTCCCTCGAACAGTTTGCCGACGCACTGGGCCAAGGCGCTCGCGATGTTGATGATTTTGACGATACTTATCTATGCGGCGCGGTCACAGGAGACTGTGTACCAGCGCCTGTCTTTGGTGTCGGTAGCTTTGTCGCAACGTATACCGCTTGGTGGCATTTTCAAAACCATTCTCGTGGTGGCGACGTCCACGGCAATGATCTTGCCGGTTATAACTACAGCCAAATTCCAGTCAAAGGCACAGAAGATACGCTGCTAGGCACTTGGCTAGTCGGCGATCACCTAGACGATGGTAAAGGTGGCATGACAGGTTGGTGTTTCTGGCGCTGGTGCAATGAAGATTCAGAATACAATTCCTACGAAATTACCGCCAAGAACTACAGCGTAGGCAGCTACAATAACAAATCACACTATGAAAATTTCGAAAAAGCAGCTTTTCAGCCCATCGATAACTTGGGCCAATACTGGTACAACGAATTTATTAAAACACCAACGGTACAAACTCTAGGCTTTGCATTGCATACTACCGACTTGTTGCAACCGCACCATACTTGGACTACATCAGCGAACAACCACGGTGGTTGGGAATCTTGGGTTGAAGACAACTATGATGCAAAAGATATGAACAACGATGCCGCGATTACGGAAGCCATGAACAGCTTCACACCTATTCCTGTAGGCCAGAATGATATTCGCCCATTGTTAACCGAAGGTGGCGCTATTTCTTATGGCCAAGGTGGAATTGTATTAAGTAGCACCAGTGATGCGGATCGCTCTGAAGTTGCAGCGACGGTGATTCCTCATGCAATTGCCATGGTTGTGCATGTGCTTAACCATGCGGTTGAACGCTTTTAAGCTGCTCTATTTCTCGGCGGCCATTGCGGCCGCCAATTTATAATTCCTTTGGTTAGTTCATGAAAAAAATTACTGCTCTTCTCTGCTCCGTTATATTTTTATATTCCCAATTCATTCAAGCAAAAGTTCAATACGATATTAAAAACCCGAACATTGTGGCCACGATGGGCGAGTTAGTGTTGAGCGCCGATACGGTAGAAATGTTCTGGCATGCTTACAACCATCCCAGTCGACCAATTACTCCACCGCAAGCCATGCAACGGATTATCGATGATGCTCTATTAGCCCAGCACGCTCGCCAAACATTAGCGCTTGATGTGCTCAATAGTGCCAATAAAGTAGGGTTCGCCAACGACGTTATGTTAGAAGACAGAGCGACGGCATTAATTCGGAAGACTTACGAAAAAGATTTAGTCACAACAATAAAATTGCTACCCAAAGGACTCGATAGTCTTTACCGTTTTAATGATGAAATCACCGAAGTTAAACTGGAAAATTTGATGACGCTGAAAGCTGCGTTAATGATTAAAGCCAGCCCTAAGCAAGAAGCTATCGCAAAAAAAACCATTATTGCTAACATCGATTTTTCACCGGCTAATTTAACCTCAAGACTCAAGCAATTGAGCCTATGGGATATCTACCGTCGTCAAAATGTCCAAGGCCGATTAGCAATACATAAAGCCGATTTAAACCATCTAAAAGGTCAGGTAAAACAACGCATCGGCTCCTTAGTCGTATTAGCCTGGGCCGAAGAAAACTTAAGCTCTCAAGACTACAGCGCAATAAAGCAAATTTTGCTGAATGAGCAACAAAAAACACGTCTATTAGAAAGCATGGGGCTGCACGCTGATGTTCACGATGACAACCCAGCCTTGCGTGAGAAGGCAAAAAGTATCAGTGAAGAAAAAATCAAACAATTTTATCAAACCAATAAAGAAGAGTTTGAAGTTGTTGAACGGGTCAAGGTTCGACATATTCGGGTCGACAATCAAGAACTGGCTGATCAAGTCGTGACTGAAATAAAAGCAGGATTAGACTTCTCAGCAGCGATTAAAAAATATTCGATCGCGGATGATAAGAACACACCGACTCCAGGCGACCTAGGTTGGCTAAAACGCAGTGATAAAAATCGCAGCTGGCTACATGCTGTTGCGTTTATGCAACAGGCAGGAAAAGTTTCAGCTCCGTTTAGAAGTCCGCAAAATCAAGGCGATATTGTTTACGAAATTCTTTTTGCCGACAAGCGCATCGACGGTCACCTACCCTATACCGACCCAACCGTTCATTATGAAGCGAGCCGCGATATTGCATTAAAAGAATTACGCGAAGAGTTTGCCTCACTGCAATCGCGACTGCGCAACAGTGCCGATATACACCTCAACCAAGCGGCGTTAAATTAAGGGGTATTATGCGACTTTTTCTTAGCCTCACGATCCTCGCGGTTACTAGTCTCATTATATTTTGGCAACCAAATTCAACGGTTTTATTTTGGCAAGACAGTATTGCAGAGTCTAATATCTTGCCAACTGAACCGAAGAATACCACGATCACTTCCAATAACATCGATCACCAAGCGCTATCTAAAAATCATGAGATTCAGTACAACGACCGTCGCGATAACACACACGATGAAATAACTGAAAATTTCATCCCAAATCCCGAGGCGGTTGCTTCCATGCAAAAAGCTCGCTTGGAAGGTGACTCAAGAGCACCCAAACTGGGTGAACACCATGAACGCGAGACTCCCACAGAAGCAGAACTTGGCGACCATGAACAATACTTAGAATACGAACGTCGTCAGCAAAAGCGTATTTATCGAGCTTACGTCGATGCCAGCAAGATCAAAACCGCACAATTACGTAGCATGATAGAACAAGGTAAAACCGAAGGTGTGAGTGCGGCAGAAATTGAGTTTGCCGAAGAAAAGATCCGCGGCATTGAAGAAATGGCAATCACACTGCAACAAGACTTTCCCGAGATTATGGATGATAGTTATCAACCACCAGCCGATTGGCTAATTGAAAATCTAGGGAAAGATGACAATTCTATTAAATCTGATCAAACCAAGGCCAATATTGCACAATAATTGTTCTTTAAGTGCCCTTCTCGCCCTTCTGGATATCCCTATTTAATCCAATATAGGTATACTAGCCGTTATGAATATTAAAAGATGCCAGGAGCATAACGCCTAGTGAGTAAACCTCGGAATAATAAACCTCAAGATCCACACGCCGCACGCGAAGCTAAGAATTATGACAATCCGGTGCCAAGCCGTGAGTTCATTCTTCAAACCTTAATTGATTTAGCAACTCCTTCGACCTACGAAGAAGTCTGCGCTGCGCTGCATGTTGATGACGAGGATCGTACCGAAGGAGTACGCCGTCGGTTAATTGCTATGGCTCGTGATGCCCAGATAGACAGCAATCGCGGTCGCCAAACTTACTTCCCGCTTGATCCGAAAAAAATCGCCATTGGTCTTTTACAAGGCCACAAAGATGGTTACGGATTTTTGATTCGTGAAGAAGGTGACGATGTTTACATCTCGAACAATCAAATGCGTAAAGCTTTCCATGGTGACAAAGCCATGGTTCGTATTACCGGCACCGATCGTCGCGGTCGCTTAGAAGGTCAGATCGCTAAGGTTGTTGAGCATAATACAACGCACATTGTGGGTCGCTATTTTGAAGAAGCCGGTGGTGGTATTGTTCGCCCCGATAGCAAGCGAGTGAGTCATGAAGTGGTGATCGCCGCTAAAGATCGCAATGGTGCGAAACACGATCAGTTCGTTAATGTTGAAATTATACAGCAGCCACGCGCCGGTGAAATGATCACGGGCCGAGTTGTTGAAGTGCTGGGTAATAACTTAGCACCAGGTATGGAGATCGAAGTGGCTATTCGTAGCCACGATATTCCAAATACTTGGACAAAAGAATTACTGGAAGAGCTAAAATCTATTCCAGAAGAAGTCATCGAGAAAGATAAGAAGAAGCGTATTGATTTGCGCGACCTGCCGTTTGTCACCATTGATGGTGAAGACGCTCGTGATTTTGATGATGCCGTTTATGTTGAAAAAAATAAGCGCACCAATGGCTGGCGTTTATTTGTTGCCATTGCCGACGTATCTCATTACGTCCCTGTGGGTAGCGAACTGGACAAGGAAGCGACAAAGCGCGCAACCTCGGTTTACTTTCCAGAAAACGTAGTGCCGATGCTGCCTGAAGTTATTTCCAATGGCTTGTGCTCACTGAATCCTGAAGTCGACCGTCTAGTCATGGTCTGCGAAGTAACCATCAGTGAAAAGGGCAAGATGTCAGGCTACAAGTTTTTCGAAGCCGTGATCCACAGTCACGCACGCCTAACCTACAATCTAGTGTGGGAAATGCTGCAAAAGCCGATGACGGACGATGGTAAAAAATGGCGTAAGCATTACCGCCCTGTCGTGCCTCACTTAGAAACAATGTATAGCCTGTACAAAATATTGCGTAAAGGCCGTACTAAACGTGGTGCCATCGATTTCGAAACCCAAGAAACAAGAATAGAATTCGATAGCGAACGTAAGATTAGCCAAATTGTTCCAACGACGCGTAACGATGCTCACATGATCATCGAAGAGTGTATGTTGATGGCGAACGTGTGTGCCGCTGATTTCTTGAGCCGCTACAACGTGCCTGCGTTATTCCGTGTGCATAATGGCCCAAGCGATCAGAAACTCGATAACCTAAGAGAATTCTTAGGGGAAATGGGATTGAGCATGGCCGGTGGTGATCCATCGCCAAGCCATTACCAAGCGCTGCTAAAACAAATTGCCGATCGTCCTGATGCTAAATTAATTCAGACGGTTATGCTGCGCTCGTTAAGCCAAGCGGTTTATCAGCCAGAAAACGAAGGCCACTTTGGTTTAGCGTTTGATGCTTACGCACACTTCACTTCACCTATTCGTCGTTATCCTGATTTATTAGTGCATCGCGCTATTCGCTCAGTGATTCGTAGTACGCGTGAATGTAAACACGTTCGCCGAGTTGAAGGGGCGGGTCGTTTAGCGAAGAAAGCTATCTTCCCTTACGACGTTCCAGCTATGGTTGCTTTGGGCGAAAATTGCTCGATGGCAGAACGCCGCGCTGACGACGCTACTCGCGATGTCGTCGACTTTTTGAAGTGTGAATACATGGAGCAGCATGTTGGCGAAGTTTTTGACGGTACAATTTCCGCAGTTACTGGTTTTGGTATGTTCGTCTCGCTAGATGATGTGTTTGTTGAAGGATTGGTTCACATATCCAACTTGGCTAATGACTTCTACCAGTTCGACCAAGTGAAGCATCGCCTAGTCGGTGAGCGCACTCGTCGCACATTCCGCTTGGGTGACAAAGTATCAATTCAAGTGATGAGCGTATCCCTTGATGATCGCAAGATTGACTTTGCACTCGCGGGTGAGGCAGCACCAACCGATAATACGGGTCAGCGCAAAAATAAAAAGCCTGCTACAGGCAAGAAAGAACATAAACGCCCTGTATCACGCCGCCCTCTTAACTTTGAAAACGTCGCGGATAATACCGTAGATTCTGATTCAAAGACTGAAGGCGGAGAAAAGAGTGGCGAGCAGAAAAAACGCCGCGGTCCTCGTCGAAATGGTCGTAAGAAATCAACGAATACAGGCAGCGCTAACAAGTCCGAAGCCAGTAACTCTGCAGATAAGCAAGCCACTACAGGCGGCAGTAACTCTACTTCTAGCAAGACGGACAAACCGGCGAAAAAGAAAAAACGCCCAATGTCTAAACGCCAAAAGATGAACGGTGCTGAAGCTAAATCAAAGAGCCAAAGTGCCGACGCCAAAACGCGTAAGCCCAAGAAACCAGGCTCAGCGAAGAAGAAAGCAAAGAAATCAAATGCCAAAGCGCATATCGCTTAGGGCTGTTATTAAGCATGCCCTTTGCTTATAGGAAATAGAATGAAACTTGAGATCGTTTACGGCATTCATGCCGTAATGACACTATTACAACGCAGCCCAGACCAAGTGACTGAGCTGTGGGTACTGAAAAGCCGCGACGATAAGCGCATGAACGACATTATCGAACTGGCCGAAGCACAAGAAATTCCAATCATGGAAACCAATAAAGGCTTGTTAAGTCAAAAAGCCGATGGTAACCATCAGGGCGTTCTCGCCATGCGCTATCCTCAGCGCGGTTATAGCGAAAAGAATTTAGAAGAAGAGCTGGATAAGATTGAAGGCACTCCGTTAATTCTTGTCTTAGACGGCGTCACCGATCCTCATAACCTAGGTGCTTGCTTACGTACAGCCGATGCAGCTGGCGTTCACATGGTCATTGCACCAAAAGATAACTCGGCACCATTAAACTCTGTGGCCAGTAAAATTGCTTGTGGAGCGGCCGAAGCGGTGCCTTATATTCAGGTAACGAATCTTTCGCGTACGCTAAAAGATTTACAGCAGCGTGGCATTTGGATTACCGGTACCGCAGGCGAAGCCACTCAATCGGTTTATCAAGCCGATATGAAAGGGCCTCTTGCCTTAGTCATGGGTGCTGAAGGTAAAGGCATGCGTCGTTTAACGCGTGAACATTGTGATTATTTAATTAATATTCCAATGGCGGGTGAAGTCAGTTCTTTAAACGTATCGGTTGCAACCGGTGTCTGTTTATTTGAAACCGTACGTCAGCGCTTAGGCAGCTAAAATACTCTTTTCAAATTTTATTTCAGCAAAGTAGGAAGCACGATGGATTGGTGGTTAGATTTAGTTGAACAAAATTATGACTGGCTTTGGGAAGCCGGTCTGGTGCTTTCAATCACTTTAGCGGTATCGGTAATATGGCGCTTTATACGTAAACGCCTAGCCAAGCTGATTAGAAGAAGTGCAAATCGCTGGGATGACATTACCCTCAATGCTTTTGCTGTGCCGATCAATTGGCTGATTCTTATTATTGGTGGCTCTTGGTTTGCCGATATTACGGCTCGTCATTTCTCAGGTGAAATAATAACGAGCATTCCTATTGCACGACAACTGGGCGCACTCATTGTTATTGCTTGGGCTGTTTGGCGTTTTATTTCTGGCATAGAACAAAGACAACTGGATAAAGGTAATGATCCAACCACGGTTCAGCTAGTCGGTAAAATTACTAAACTTACGTTAACCGTTTTAATCGTTATGCCTATATTCCAAATTCTTGGCATTTCGATATCAGGCATGCTGGCGTTTGGTGGTATGGGCGGCTTAATTGTTGGTATGGCGGCGAAAGATTTATTAGCGAACTTTTTTGGTTCGATCATCATTTATCTGGATAAACCTTTTGTTGTCGGTGACTGGATTCGTTCACCGGATCGCAGTATTGAAGGTACGGTTGAGAAAATTGGCTTTCGTTTAACCTCTATTCGTACTTTTGATAAGCGTCCTTTGTACGTTCCCAATTCGGTATTCACAAACATTTCAGTAGAAAACCCATCAAGAATGCATCACCGACGCATCAATGAAACCATTGGTGTGCGCTATAAAGATGCAAAAAAGTTGCCGCTGATATTAGATGACGTCCGCAACATGCTGATAAACCATGACGATATTGATGATAACCAAACCTTAATCGTTAACTTCAATACTTTTGGTTCATCGAGCTTAGAGTTCTTTATTTATACGTTTACTAAAACGACTGATTGGATTGAGTTTCATCATATTAAACAAGATGTGATGTTGCAGATTTTAAATATTATTCATGAGCATGAAGCGGATTGTGCCTTCCCAACACAAACACTGCATATTGAATCAATACCTGAAGATGCACGGCTAGCAGCTGAAGCAAGCTAAAGCGACACCTATAAAAAAACCGTAATTCGAATATCGAATT
>Ga0115551_1002186_pt1 | contig 12031 bp, 7 predicted proteins | sample COGITO_mtgs_1103_FD_87179 | JGI IMG/M metagenome (GOLD analysis project Ga0115551, IMG submission 87179) | Pelagic marine microbial communities from North Sea - COGITO_mtgs_110321 | ecosystem: Environmental > Aquatic > Marine > Epipelagic | place: Germany:Helgoland, sampling site Kabeltonne... | reverse complement strand
AAATTAATTAAATTATAAACAAGTTAATTTATTATGAGACAATATTGAATTTTATTAACACCATTAAATTAGACGATTGTTTTACAAAGGACAATGATTTAGCACTCATGAATGGAGTTCAGGCCCTTGTACGTCTTTTAATTGAACAAGCAAAACTTGATAAAGATAATGGTTTGTCAACCAAAGGTTATGTAAGTGGTTACCCAGGATCACCTCTTGGAACCCTTGACCTAGAACTTGGGAGAGCTAGAAAACATTTAGATTTAAATAATATAGTATTTCAACCAGCTGTTAATGAAGAACTAGCAGCAACAGCTGCATGGGGCACTCAAATGCTTGGTCTTTACGATAGGCCAGAAATAGATGGTGTATTTTCTATGTGGTATGGTAAAGGTCCAGGTCTCGATAGAGCAATGGATGCACTAAGACATGCTAATATGGGTGGTGTAGCCTTAAAGGGAGGGATGGTTCTAGCTGTTGCAGATGATCCAATAGGAAAAAGTTCAACGTTAGCATATCAATCAGAACAGTCTCTCATTTCTGCAGGTATTCCTGTTTTTTATCCTGCAAATGTTAATGAAGTTATACCGATGGGTTTACAGGCTTTTGCTTTATCTCGTCATGCAGGAATATGTGTTGCTCTCAAGATCACAAGTGATACTGCAGATTCTAATGCCGTTATTGATCTAAGTAAATTAAGGCCAACTTTTTCAAATTTGGATGACGCTAAAAATGTTCATGTTAACAGACATGATCCAGCATTAGATAGAGAAGCCGCTCTTATCAAAAGAAGAGTTCCTGCAGCTAAAGATTTTATTAAACATAATAAAATTAACAAATCTATATTTTACCCCAAGAAAAAAAAGCTTGGAATAATTGCTGTTGGCAAGGCAACAACAGAGACAATGGATGCACTTGACAAAATTGGGATTACTGAACCAGAAAAAAGCGGTATAGGGCTTTTTGCATGTAAAGTTCCTTGGCCACTCATTGATGATGAAATAAAAAGTTTCTCAGATGGATTTGAAGAAATTTTAGTAATTGAAGAAAAAGCATCTGTAGTTGAAGAACAAGTTGCCCATATCCTTTTTAATTCTAAAACTAGGCCTTTACTATCTGGTAAAATAGATGCATTTACTAATAATGACCTAGTCCCAAAGATATCAGAATTATCAAGTGATATCATATCAGATTGCCTTTTAAAAAAAGTTACAGATAATAATAATATTTTTGACGTTCCAAAGGTAAAATCGGAAACGTTGGGAAATAATTTACCACCTATTGTATCGAGAACACCTTGGTATTGCGCAGGATGCCCCCATAACTCTGGAACCAAAACACCCGATGATGAGGTTGTAGGTATAGGCATTGGTTGTCATTCTATAGGATATTTTTTGCATCCAGAAAAATTAACAAATTTTAGCCAAATGGGCGGAGAAGGTGGGCATTGGATAGGACGAGCACCTTTCTCAAACCAAAAACATACTTTTCAAAATATTGGTGATGGAACTTATGCTCACTCTGGTTCTCTTGCAATAAGAGCGGCTGTATCTGCCAATGTTAATATAACTTTCAAAATTTTATATAATGATGCTGTAGCAATGACAGGTGGCCAAAAAGCAATTGGAGGTGCTACACCGTGGGATATATCTAAACAATTATCTGCAGAAGGGGTTAAAAAAATCTATGTGGTATCGGACGAGCCTGAACAATTCAGGGATACTAGATTGTTTGCAGACAAAGTTGGTATTTTTAATAGAGATGAACTTATTAATATCCAAAAAGAAGTTCGCAATATAACTGGCGTCACTGCAATAATATACGTTCAAACTTGTGCTACCGAGCTGCGAAGAAGGCGTAAAAGAGGGTTTATAAAAGACAGGGAAATAAAGATGTATATCAACCCAGATGTTTGCGAGGGTTGTGGAGATTGTGCTGAGAAATCTAATTGTGTTGCTGTAAAACCATTCGATCACTTTGAGGGCGTAAAGAGACAAATTGATCAAAGTGTATGTAATAAAGATTATTCATGTAAAAAAGGATTCTGCCCAAGTTTCATTGGTGTTACTTCCGGTGATGTATCTCAGCCTTCTAAGAAAACATTTCCAGATTTTCCTAAAAGTTTTAGTAACTTAACTAATCCGAAACCAAATCTTAACGAAATTAAAAACATTATAATGGCTGGAATTGGAGGAACAGGTATATCAACTGTTGCCGCTATAATAGTCATGGCTGCAAGAATTGATAAATTATATGCACAATCGATGAACTTTACTGGATTAGCTCAGAAAAATGGAGCAGTCACCAGCCAAATAAGGGTTAGTCGTGAAAAATCCCTGTACTATAGATCAGCTAGACTTCCAAATGAAACTGCTGATTTGCTTCTAGGATGTGATGCCGTAGTTTCAGTTTCACCCTCAATCACAAGAACTCTCAACCCAGATAAAACTGTAGCTATTGTTAATGGAAGGGTTGAGCCAGTAGGCGTAGCAGGTGTCCATACAGGAACAGTTGTTGACGATAGTCTACTAAAAAAACACCTTGAAAATCATTTAGCGTTAGAAAATTTGCAATTCATAGACATATCAAAATTAGCAGAAACCTTGGTTGGTGATACTGTATATGCCAACATAATGATGCTAGGAATTGCAGCACAAAAAAATCTTATTCCAATAGATATTACTTCACTTGAAAAAGCTATAGAACTAAATGGTGTTGCGATTACACAAAACCTTAAAGCATTTAACTGGGGTAGATTATTATCTGAGCATCCTCAAGACGTTTTTAATGCTGCCAAAATAGATGAAAATATAGGCAAAGAAATAACCATAGATTCATATATTGAAAAATTTTATAAAACACTAGAACATTTTCAAGACAAACAATATGCAGATTTATTTATTTCTAAAGTTAATAAAATTATGAATTTAGAAAAGAATATAGGCAAATTTGAAAAGGATCTTCCATTAACTAGAAAAGTTGCACTAACTTTATTTAGAATAATGAGATACAAAGATGAATATGAAGTAGCTAGACTTCATACCTCTGGTGATTTTGCTCAAGATTTTTTAAATAAAAATAAGGGTGGAAAGTTAGAATTTTATTTAGCTCCTCCACTTTTCTCACAAAAAGATCCTGAAACAGGTCATTTAAAAAAGCAACGTTTTGGACCTTGGGTCTTTAATGTGTTTAAACTTTTATCTAAATTTAAATTACTCAGAGGGTCTAAATTTGATATTTTTGGATACACTGATGAAAGAAAAAGAGAGAGAAAGTTAATAGATAAAATCTTTTTTACTGTTGAGAAAATATCTGAAGTCCTCGATGAGAGCAACCATAATAAAATTATTGAATTTTTAGATATTCCGCTATCGATCAAGGGATATGGTCACGTAAAAGAAAAAAATATGGATGAGGCTGAAGAGAAGTGGAACCCAACACTTGATAAAATTATTAGTAATAATAAATTAAGAAAGTTAGCTAGTTAATATTTTTTGTTTTTTCTCTTAACTTAAATTTTTGTATTTTACCAGTGCTTGTTTTAGGAAGGTCTGTAAAGACAAAGAACCGCGGCACCTTAAAACCAGCCAGTTGAGCTTTACAATGATTTTTTAAGTCCTTTTCATCAACAACAGATCCTTTGCTAAGCTCAACGAAAGCACATGGTGTCTCTCCCCATTTTTCATCATCTTTAGCAACTACTGCCACGGCAACAACGTCAGGGTGCTTATATAATGCGTCTTCTACCTCAATGGATGAAATATTTTCACCTCCAGAAATTATGATATCTTTTGATCTATCTTTAAGTTGTATGTAACCATCTTCATGCCAAACACCTAGGTCACCAGTATGAAACCAGCCTCCTTCAAATGCCTCATCGGTAGCTTTTTTGTTTTTAAAATATCCTTTCATCGTGATGTTTCCTTTTACAAGCACTTCACCTAAAGTACTTCCATCTTTAGGAACATTTTTGTTTGTTTTGATATCTATAATCTTCATATTCTCTTGAACAGAATAGACCACTCCCTGTCTAGCTTTGAGCTTTGCCTGTTGGGATGGTTCTAACTCACTCCATTCAGGGTGCCAGGCACATACAACGGCCGGCCCATAAATTTCCGTTAACCCATAAACATGAATTACTTCTATTCCACATGAGGCCATCTTACTTAAAACAGCTTCAGGAGGAGGAGCTCCAGCTGTCATCATTTTAATTTCTGTTTTAAGAGTAATGTTATTTTGTATTAAATAATCTGCAACCATTTGCATAACTATTGGTGCTCCACATAAATGAGTAATGTTATGTTTTTGGAAAGCTTTAACAATTTCTTCTCCTGATGGCTGCCTGAGGCAGACATGAGTTCCTGCTCTTTCTGTAATTGTCCATGGAAAGCACCAACCGTTGCAATGAAACATTGGTAAAGTCCATAAATATTTGGAATGCATTGGAAGATCCCATGTAAGAGTGTTACCAATGGCATTTAAATATGCACCTCGGTGATGGTAAACTACACCTTTTGGATTTCCTGTAGTTCCAGATGTGTAATTTAAGGCAATAGAATTCCATTCATCATTAGGTAAAGTATGTTCTATTTTAATATTTATGAGTTTTTGTATTTCTGTCTCATAGTCTAAACAGTTATGTTCATTAGCAAAATCAGATCTTTTATTTCCTGCAATTTTATCAATAAATTCTACTAAAATTGGAGGATTAGAGACGCCTTCAAGAGCTTTTTCAACTATCAAACTATATTCAGAATCATAAATAAACAACTTAGCTTCGCCATGACCTAAAATAAATTTAACTGTTTTACTGTCTAGCCTTGTGTTAATGGCATTTAAAACACAGCTAGCCTTAGGTATTCCAAAATGGCATTCCCACATTACAGGAATGTTGGGGAGCATTACAGCGACAGTACTACCTTGATTAATATTTTTTTCATTTAAAAAGTTTGCCAAAGCGTCGCAACGAGTAGAGGCTTGTTCATAATTAATTTTATATTCTTTATATTCTATAGCTATTTGGTTTGGATAAGTTTTTCTTGTCCTTTCTAGAAATGATAAAGGACTTAAAGCTACAAAATTAGCTTGATTTTTACTTAAACCATCTTCAGATATAGTCATAGTTGATTTCCTCCTATTATTATTCATAATAGTTAGGCTAAGTTTTATCAACCATGAAAAAAATCTGGAGTTTAGAATGGCTTACATGTCTCCATTACAGGATACAAAATTTATTTTAGAAAATCTTTTACCTCCTCATATAGATCTGGACAATTCTACTATAGAAGCTGTCCTATCAGAGGCGGGTAAGTTAGCGGATAATCAGTTGGCTCCACTGAATCATTTTGGTGATAAAAATAACCCAGTTCTTAGGCAAGATAATGAAGTTCAAACTCCAGAAGGTTTTAGTGAGGCTTTTTCAAGAATTGCAGAAGGTGGCTGGATTGGAGTTGCTAGTGAAACCCATTATGAAGGAATGGGTCTTCCAGGAAGGATGAGTGCTGCTATTAATGAATATTGGCACGGCGCCAACATGTCTTTTGCGTTATGTAGTCTTCTGACTCAAGGATTAATTGATGCTTTTACTCTGGTAGGAACGGATGAAGAAAAGAAAACATACCTACCAAAATTCAATTCAGGTGCCTGGACAGGAACTATGAATTTGACAGAACCTCAATCTGGGACAGACTTGGCAACTATAAAAACAAAGGCAAAACACGATGGTAAGAACTGGAGAATACAAGGACAAAAAATTTATATTACATATGGTGAACATGATATGTCTGAAAATATTATTCACCTTGTTCTTGCAAGAACTGAAGGAGCACCTAAGGGTATTAAAGGAATATCGACTTTTATAATACCTAAATATTTAAAAGATGAAAATGGTAATTATACTATAAGAAATGATCTTAAATGCATTTCCATTGAACATAAAATGGGAATAAAGGCAAGCCCAACTGCTGTTATGTCCTTTGGAGAAAATGAAGGCGCTATTGGTTATATGTTAGGAGAAGAAGGCCGCGGCATTGAGTACATGTTTATAATGATGAATAGAGCAAGATTTGACGTTGGTCTTCAAGGAATGGCAATATCAGAAGCGGCACGTCAAAAAGCCCTAGAATATGCCAACACCAGAATACAAGGCACTCCTATTAATAGAGATAAAGGCACACCTATTATTGGGCATGGAGATGTAAAAAGACTACTTTTATCGATGAGAAGCCTAACTGAAGCAATGAGAGCTTTGATATTAGTTTCCTCCGAAATTATGGAAAGAGCTCATTCTGGAAATGACAACTGTAAAATGAAAGAAGGTTTTTTAATTCCAATTATTAAAGGATGGTCTACCGAATTAGCTCAAGAAGTTACGAGTAACGGTGTGCAAATTCATGGGGGCATGGGCTTTATTGAAGAAACTGGAGCTGCTCAATACATGCGGGATGCAAGAATACTTCCTATTTATGAGGGTACTAATGCCATTCAAGCCAATGATTTCATGTTTAGGAAAACTATAAGAGATAATGGAGAAATTGCTAAACAAATTGTTAATGAAATAAATTTGGATTGTAAAAATAATAATGAAATGAAAGAAGCCATTAATTTAGCATCAGAAACTTTAAATTTCATTGTCAAAAACAGAGATGATCATGAAATGCTATCATGTGTTAGCTTTGATTATTTAATGGGCTTTGGTTATCTTATAGGTGGCTGGTTAATGAATAAAGCAAAATTAAAAGCTGAAGAAAAATTATTAAAAGATTCTAAGAATGACACGTTTTTGAAAAGTAAAGTTTTATCATCTGAATTTTATGATCTCCATATTCTTCCAAGAATACAAACTCATTTTAGAATAGTTATGAGAGGTGCTGGAGTAGTTAAAGTATCTCATGATTCTTTAATTTAACATCTCAGCGTCTAAATTATTAACTTGATAACGGCTTTTTATCCTCCCAAAAGCCCAGAAAACAAAGAGAAATTAAAAAAGTCAATTTTGTTAAACTTTATGTTGATTTTAAAAAGTATTTGGATAGCCTATACATTATGTAGTGGGGGCTACTTATTCTTTTAAGTTTGATCTCATCATTAAAAAATATTTATGTAACTGATTATTGTTATTTAGAACAGGATCAAATTTGTAGGGTAAAATGTCTAACTATCCAAATACTAAAATCTATAATACACTTCCAAAAATCTTAAGGCATAGATCAGAAAACATGCCAGATACTGTCGCATTGCGTGATAAGGATCTAGGAATATGGAATGAAATCACCTGGAAACAGTACAATGATCAAGTATCATACTTGGCACTTAGTTTAGCAAAAAGAGGTTTTAAATCTGGTGATGTAATAGGTTTAATCGGAGATAATAAACCATCCTGGTTATTCTTCGAACTTGCTGCACAAGCTATTGGTGGAATGAGCCTTGGGATTTATAGAGATACACTTGATGAAGAAGTTGGTTACTTAATTGATGCTGCAAAAGTTAATTTTGTATACGCAGAAGACCAAGAACAAGTTGATAAAATTCTTACAATTAAAAGACCTAAAAATAATAGAATTAACATTTATTATGAAGATAGTCGTGGTCTAAAAGAATTAGAAGACCCAAATATAACTGATATGCTTGACTTGATAAATGAAGGCAAAGCAATAGCCTCAAAAGACCCAGACAAATATAATAAAATGATAGACAAGGTATCTGCAGATCAAGAAGCAATCTTATGTACTACCTCAGGAACAACCTCAAACCCTAAATTAGCCATGCTACCAGGTGGAAAATTTATTGAACATGTCCTTAGATACTTAAAAGTAGATCCTAAAACGATAGATGATGAGTATGTTTCAGTTCTTCCTTTTCCTTGGATCATGGAACAAACCTATGGCGTTGGTTTTAATATTGTAGGTGGAATGAAGGTCAATTTTCCTGAAAGACCTGAGACAGCTATGGAAGACCTTCGAGAAGTTGGTCCTACTTTTATGCTTGGTGCTCCAAGATTATGGGAACAAATTGCAGCTGACATGCGATCCAGGATACTCGATGCCCCAAAAATTACCCAATGGCTTTTTAATGTAATGGTGGATAGAGGCTTGAAGGCCGTAGACCAAGGCAGAAGAGACTTTCTTGCTGATAAACTATTATTCTCAGCTTTAAAAGACCGCCTAGGTTTTAGTAAGGTCACTTCTGCAGCTACAGGCGGATCAGCAATTGGCCCAGAAACATTCAAATTTTTCTTGGCAATGGGGATACCACTTAGGCAATTATATGGTCAAACAGAATTAATGGGGGCATACACTCTTCAAGATGTTCCTGAGGGCACAATGGATTGTGAAACCGTTGGCGTACCTTTTCCTGATTGTGAAATCAAAATTATAGACCCTGACCCGAACGGACTTGGTGAAATCATAACAAAACATCCAAGTATGTTCTCTGGTTATTACAACAATCCCAAAGCTTATAAGGAAACTATAAAAAAGGGATGGATGCACACAGGCGATGCCGGTTATTTTGACGATCAGGGAAGACTCAATGTTCTTGATAGGGTAAATGATATTGCAATTAAATCGGACGGGGTAAAATTTTCTCCGCAAAACATTGAAAACAAACTTAAGTTTTCTCCTTACGTTGGTGAAGCTGTTGTTATAGGAGCTGAAAAACCTTATTTGACAGCTATAATTTGTATAAGGTTCTCGATTGTATCTAAATTAGCAGAAAAATGGCAGTTAGCATTTACTTCCTATACAGGGCTTGCTGCAGATAAAAAAATATATGCACTAATTGAAGAAGAAATATCAAAAGTAAACGAGCAATTGCCTGATAATATCAAAATTGCAAAATTTTTACTATTGTTTAAGGAATTGGAAGCGGACGACGGTGAATTAACAAGAACAAAAAAAGTACGTAGAAGCGTTATAAATTCAAGATATAAAGATATTATTAAGGATTTATATTTAGACAAAGATACTGCCTCAATTGACACTGAGTTTACTTTAGAAGACGGAAGAAAAAGTAAGATTAGCGCAACTATGGAAATAAGGCATCTAATAGATACCAAAACTTCAAAGACTACCAAAGCTAAATCTAAAGCAAACAAATCAAGTAAAGGCAAAAAGTAAAATGAGCTTAGACGATTTAAAAAAAATACCATACGGCAAAACAGCCATTGAATTAAAAAATATCAGTCTTGCCTTTGGAGGCGTAAAAGCCTTAACTGATGTTTCCTTTGATATTATAAAAGGGGAAGTTTTTGCGATTATTGGCCCTAATGGAGCTGGAAAATCATCAATGTTAAATGTGATTAATGGCTTCTACAAACCTACAAGTGGGGTAATTAATTTTGCAGGAACAGATAGAAAAGAAATGGAACCTGAATTTGCAGCGAAAAGTGGTATAGCAAGAACTTTCCAAAATATTGCTCTTTTTAAGGGAATGAGTACGCTAGACAATTTAATGACAGGAAGACTATTAAAACAGAAACAAAATTTTTTAATGCAAGCCCTTTATTTTGGTCCTGTTGAGAAAGAAGAGGCAGAACATCGTGAAAAGGTAGAACGAGTAATAGACTTTTTAGATCTTCAATCTATTAGAAGAACTCCTGTAGGATCACTCCCCTATGGTTTACAAAAAAGAGTAGAACTTGGACGCGCATTAGCCATGGAACCAGAAATACTACTTCTTGATGAACCAATGGCAGGGATGAATGTTGAAGAAAAACAAGATATGAGCCGATTTGTTTTAACCGTTAACAATGAGTTAAAAACAACTATCGTTTTAATAGAGCATGATATGGGTGTTGTGATGGATATTTCAGATAGAATTGTTGTGTTGGACTACGGGAAAAAAATAGGATCTGGTTTACCTCAGGAAATTAGAGATAACAAAGCAGTGATAGATGCTTATCTAGGAGTATCTGATGAGTAGGAAATTATAAAATGAGCGTAGATTTACTTAATTTTATTGAAACAGTTCTTAATGGACTTATGTCTGGGGTGATGTACTCATTAGTTGCGTTAGGATTTGTTTTAATTTTTAAAGCATCAGGGGTTTTTAATTTTGCACAAGGAGTTTTTGCTTTATTTGCAGCTCTTACACTTGTGGGTTATCAAACAGGTCAAGTTCCTTTTGCACATGTGATTAATGAACTTTTTGGTACAAATTACCATAATTGGTATGCTTCTATGCCAAATTTCTTAGCAATCATTTTAACTATGATTACAATGATTGCGCTTGCGTGGATAATAGAACGGCTTGTCCTTAAACATCTAGTAAATCAGGATCCTATTATTTTATTTATGGCAACCATTGGATTAGCCTTTGCCTTAGAGGGTATAGGAGACTTAATGTGGGGGTCTGACGTTAAGGTTCTCGATGTTGGTATACCAAGTGGGGGATCAGTATGGTTAGAAGAAGCCACAATAGGACTCGCCGCAGAAGGTAGTGATTATTATGGTATGTATATTGACGTACTTAATGTATGGGCAACAGTAATAGCTGTGATTTTAGTTATAACATTAGCTCTTTTTTCACAGTATACGAAGACTGGGAGGGCTTTAAGAGCCGTTGCTGATGATCATCAAGCAGCATTGTCAGTTGGTATTTCATTAAGAACCATTTGGGTACTTGTTTGGGCTATTTCTGGGTTTATAGCTATGGTAGCTGGAATTATGTGGGGTACCGAGTCAGGTGTTCAGTTTTCATTGTCACTTATTGCTCTTAAAGCATTACCTGTTTTAATACTTGGAGGATTTACTTCAATTCCAGGTGCAATAATTGGAGGTCTTCTCATTGGTGTAGGAGAAAAGTTAGCAGAAATTTATATTGGTGGTTATTTCGAGACAGGGGCCCTGGAAAATTGGTTTGCCTACGTTATGGCGTTAGTGTTTTTATTATTCCGTCCCCAAGGATTATTTGGCGATAAGATTATCGAGAGGGTTTAAGGCTTATGATTTACAAAGAAACAGGACAATATAAATCTTCATATAAATCAGATCATGCTATTTTTCCTCTCATTCAGGATAAAATTGCTTTTAGTACTCTTATGTTTATAGCATTTCTTGTAATTCCTTTTGTTATTAATAGCTATTGGGAAAAGGCTATACTTGTACCTTTTTTGATTTTCTCTCTGGCTGCGATTGGCCTTAATATATTAACAGGCTACTGTGGCCAAGTTTCCCTTGGGACCGGAGGGTTTATGGCCGTGGGAGCCTTTTCTACCTATAAAATTATGACCTATTTTCCTGATATGAATATTATGATAATCATTTTAATTTCAGGATTAATTACTGCAGGTGTTGGTATTCTTTTTGGTTTGCCCTCTCTTCGGATAAAAGGTTTTTATTTGGCAGTTGCAACTCTTGCCGCTCAATTTTTTCTTGTTTGGCTTTTTAATAAAGTGCCTTGGTTTTACAATTACTCAGACACAGGACAAATTACAGTTTCTGAAAGATTAATGTTTGGCATACCGGTTACAGGAGCATCAGCCCCCCCCTACGCTACTTATCTATTTTGTTTAGTTCTTGTAGTTTTACTTGGATTTGCTGCAAAAAATCTTATAAGAAGTAAAATAGGAAGATCATGGATGGCAATCAGAGATATGGATATTGCCGCAGAAATTATCGGAGTTCCTCCATTAAAAACAAAATTATCTGCTTTTGCTATTAGTTCATTTTATATAGGTGTCGCGGGTGCACTATATTTTGCAGTATTTCTAGGTGCCATAGAAGTAACAGAATCGTTTGATATAATGACAATCTCATTCCCAGTTTTATTCATGATAATTATTGGTGGGCTTGGTTCTATGTTAGGATCATTTCTTGGAGCTGCTTTTATCGTCACACTACCAATTGGCTTAAAGTTTGTTATGGTAGATATGGTAGGCATGTCTGCTGTTACAGCCAAACACTTTGAAATAACAATCTGGGGATTGTTAATGATTATTTTTCTAATTGTAGAGCCTCACGGCCTTGCAAGACTTTGGTCCATCGCAAAAGAAAAGTTAAGAAGATGGCCTTTCCCCTACTAAATTTTATTT
>Ga0115551_1002172_pt1 | contig 12065 bp, 10 predicted proteins | sample COGITO_mtgs_1103_FD_87179 | JGI IMG/M metagenome (GOLD analysis project Ga0115551, IMG submission 87179) | Pelagic marine microbial communities from North Sea - COGITO_mtgs_110321 | ecosystem: Environmental > Aquatic > Marine > Epipelagic | place: Germany:Helgoland, sampling site Kabeltonne... | reverse complement strand
TCCATCAGAATCAGTATAACTTGTAGATGAGCCATCCCCTCCATTACCATCATCAGATGTATCCAACCAGTTTAAGATTCCGTCGCCGTCCTCATCCCCATCTGGGTTGTTTGACCCGCTTTCATCTACATCAAGAATCCCATCATTGTCGTCATCATAATGCTTCCAGGGTCAATGGTGTCATTATCGATGCACGCAGCATCTAAAGTGTCTTGATCAATTCCGATCGTGAATAAGGAGTCGATTACAACCACAGGTACGAGTGTATCCAGAGTCGAATACCAATACGTGTTTATCACATTACCATTTCCTATTCCGGAGCCAAAATCTCCAGTCCATGTATGGCAACCTGACCCTGAACCATCGTATATGCAACCGGTTAGATTTGATCCTCCACCCGTGATTAACGTATCGTTCCAATAAGCCGCTGTATAGCCACTAATTGGCAATTCGAGTGTAATCTTAAGCCCATTAGGATTTGACTCAATATCCTGCAAGGGAAGCTGAGTAACATCCGACTGAAAAACAACCTGAATATAAATCGTATCACCGTCGGGTATGGTGTCCCCATTCCCATCCAATCCGTCCCAATCAACACAATTCAAACCAATCTCGCCACTAATGTTAGTCAACAATAAATCAGAGCTTCCAAGCTGATAACCGGCTGTATCATTCACTTCGATGTAAAGGTTAATCTCACTCGCCCTATTTAGGTCAACCATGATACACTGTTGACCTGTATCACACTTTTGAATGTATACAGGAGAAACGGTCCTTGCGACTTCTCTGGTTGGGAAATTTAGTGTGTCTGGCGTGTTCAGAAAAACCTTGTTCTTTCGTTGAAGCGCAGTTGCTGGGCTATTATCCGACCTTGAGTCTAAGTTGAATGTCCCGGATGAACCAACACCATCTTCGTTCGCAAATACGTTCCAGTTCCCTGGATAAATTGAGTCAAAATCAATTCGTGTTATGATGCTGTCGTCGGTATAGACGTGAAATTTTGAACTATTCAAGGCAATGCCATCAGCAGGGCTCCTGTTGACCGTGGAAAGCGCCCATAATCTGGACCAAACACGACCATCGATAGATGCACTCGATTCCGATACGGAAATGTCAAAATATTGAAATTCGATTGTTCCCCAACTACAAGAAGAGGCGTCAAATGCGTTTGACGCATGTCCATAATTAAACTCGAAATAGTAGTCTCCTGATGCAGTAGGATTATAGGTTGCGGGTGTATAACCGGCTGTAGTCACCCCATTCAACCCGTCAGGTCCATTGGAGGCTTCAGCATAGGTGCCTATATATCCGCTTGTGGTACTTGCGGTAGTCCCTCCATTGTATGCAGGTATTGAATCTGACATTACGATATTGCCCGAAGGATCTTTAAGCCTCCAGTAAACTGCATTTCCTGCGGCTATTCGGCCGTTTGTATAGTTGCCGTTTGTATTTCCAGATCCACAACCGTTAAACCAAAGTCGACGTACGTTAAAACCAAAGTTTATTGTTTCTGTGGTGTGATCATCCACATAGACGTAGAGACGGTTTAGGGTATCGCTGTTGTAGTTATAGCTCGGGTAATGCCCATTACTAGGGTCTGAGATAAAATTCACGACTAGCCCACCGCTCTCATTTGCGAGAGCTACGCCAGAATAGTTTTTCCAGATTGAGGGGGTACCTTCGGCAAACATTGAAACTGGCGCAGACAGCACCAGCAACATCATGAAAAAATTACAAATTATTTTAACCATTTCATCCCTCTTTTATCCGTAGAAAGCCCTTCCTCAAAAGCAAGCAAAGATAATCATTCCTTACCTTGGTTCTACAACGGCAAAATGAACTCAAAGGTTGGGATAAGCGCAATAAATCTCTTTCATTAAAGCTACCTTCGCGCCTCTATTTTTTATTGCATGGATTACGATTACAAAAGCATTGAGGCAAAGTGGCGAAACCGATGGAAAGAGGAAGAGACTTTCCGAGCTGAAAACAAGAGTGAAAAACCTTCCTTTTACGTGCTTGACATGTTCCCCTATCCTTCAGGATCAGGCTTACACGTTGGGCATCCACTTGGATATATAGCCAGCGATATATACGCTCGCTACAAGCGCCATCTCGGGTTTAACGTATTGCATCCAATGGGCTATGATTCTTATGGTTTACCCGCGGAGCAGTATGCGATTGAAACAGGACAACACCCAGCGAAGACTACCGCGGCAAACATAAACCGCTATCGAGAGCAGCTTGATTTAATCGGTTTTTCGTTTGATTGGTCAAGAGAGGTACGGACATCAGACCCATCTTTCTATAAATGGACGCAATGGATATTCGTTCGGCTTTTTCACAGTTGGTTCAACAATGTCACACAGAAAGCCGAGCCCATTGAAACGCTAATTTCAACATTTGAAAAAGCGGGAAATAAGGAGATAGATGCGGCGTGTCATGAGGTTGAGATCTTCGATTCCAACGAATGGAACAGCATGGACGTAAAGGAGAAACGTACTATTCTGCTTAACTACCGCATTGCATATCGCGCTGAAACTATCGTAAACTGGTGCCCAGAACTAGGCACTGTTTTAGCGAACGATGAAGTCGTTAATGGCGTAAGCGAAAGGGGTGGATTCCCAGTAGAGCAGAAAAAAATGATGCAATGGTCGTTGAGAATCAGAGCATATGCCCAGCGTCTTTTAGACGGGTTGAACAAGATTGACTGGTCAGATTCCATTAAGGAAGTCCAGCGAAATTGGATCGGTAAAAGTGAAGGAGCAGAGATCAAATTCTCAATTGATGGTTTAAGCGAATCAATCGAAGTGTTTACCACAAGGCCCGATACAATTTTTGGAGCAACATTTATGGTACTAGCTCCTGAGCATCCGCTCGTTTCAACACTCACTACTAGGGATCAACGAAATGAGGTTGAGGCATATATTGACTTTGCTAAAGGGCGATCAGAACGTGAGCGCATGGCAGAGGTTAAGGACGTCACGGGAGCATTCACTGGTGCGTATGCGGTGAACCCGATATCGAAAAAGAAAATTCCGGTGTGGATAAGCGACTATGTGCTCGCGAGTTATGGTACCGGTGCGGTTATGGCTGTACCAGCTGGTGACCAGAGAGATTGGGATTTCGCCACAAAATTTGAACTCGACATCATACCCATAATTGATGGACAAGATGTTTCTGAGGGAGCAGCGGACAAAAAAGAAGGCAGGATGATCAATTCTGGCCCCCTTAACGGTTTGTCTGTTTCAGAGGCGATAAGCCATGTTATCGCTATGGTGGAAGAGCTTGAGATTGGCGTTAAAAAAACGAACTTCAAGCTGCGAGACGCGGTGTTTAGCCGCCAGCGATATTGGGGAGAGCCTTTTCCTATTTACTATCGTGATGGCATCCCATTTACCATAGACGAGGACAAACTCGACCAAATTCTTCTTCCAGAAATAGACAACTTCAAACCAACTGAAACTGGCGAGCCGCCTTTAGGCAGAGCTTCCAATTGGAATTGGGATGACCAGAAAGGGAAAATTGTCAAAAACGGCGAAGGGTATCCAATGGAGCTCAATACAATGCCGGGTTGGGCGGGATCAAATTGGTATTACCTACGATATATGATGCCTGGGGAAGCTGCAGCAAGAGACAAGGAATTTGTTTCAAAAAGTGCTGTCGACGCTTGGGGACAGGTCGATCTTTATATGGGCGGCGCCGAACATGCCACCGGCCACCTACTCTACTTTCGTTTCGTGACGAAATTTCTTGCCGATCTCGGTCACATTCCCTTTGATGAACCAGTTAAGAAACTGATCAATCAGGGCATGATTCAAGCAGAAGATGGACACAAAATGAGCAAGCGTTACGGAAACGTTGTAAACCCTGATGATGTGATCGCCCAAAGCGGTGCAGACGCCCTTCGTTTACATGAAATGTTTCTCGGCCCAATTGAGATGCACAAGCCCTGGAATACTAAAGGGATTGAGGGAGTAAGCCGATTTCTGAGAAAACTTTGGCGATTGATTCATGATAAGGATGGCAACTTGATGGTAGTAAACGAAGAGCCAAACACGGCAGAACTCAAAGCGCTCCATAAGTGCATTCAAAAAGTAGGAGAAGACATGGAAAAATTCTCCTTCAACACCTCTGTAAGCGCTTTTATGGTTCTAGTAAATGAGCTATCTGAGCTAGGTTGCGTGAAGCGCAGTATCATAGAACAATCCATGATTTTGATGAGTTGTCATGCGCCCTTCATATCTGAAGAAATTTGGCACAAACTGGGACATAAAGAATCAATTTCAAACGTACCTTGGCCAAAGCTCAATGCTGACTATTTAAAAAGTGACAGCGTCAAATATCCAATCTCATTTAACGGCAAAACAAGGTTTTATGTTGAGCTGAGCGCTGGCACGAGCAAGGACGATATTGAATCTCATGTATTGTCTTTGGACGAAACAAAAAAGTGGTTGGATGGAGCTACTCCGCGCAAAGTCATCGTAGTCCCAGGCAGAATCGTAAACATCGTGGCTTGAGTAAAGAACTAAAGTTATCGAGAATAGCCGCGGAGGTAGCTTTTTCCGGGATAATGATGTGGGCATCAGGTCAAGTCGCTTTCGAACTTCCGGGCATCTCAGTACCGATTACACTTCAAAGCATGGTGGCTATGATACTTCCAATGCTACTCACGGGAAGAAATGCCTCAGGTGGAATATTATTATGGCTTGTCCTTGGCCTTTTAGACGTTCCAGTATTTGCCAATGGAAGCAGCGGGTTGAGCATCCTATATTCAAATAGTGGTGGGTACTTAGTCGGATTTTACCTGGTCAGCTTCTTTATCCGCGCCCTGAAGGATCGGATCATGGCCAAAGGAATTATTTGGCTTGCGGTTATTTTCGTATCAGGCCATGTTTTACTTACAATTATTGGTCTTAGCTGGATAAAAGTTGGGGGCTACAGCATCATATCCTTAGAGACACATGTTATACCATACTTACCTGGCCTCTTTATCAAGAGTTTATTAGGAGCAATCATCTTCTGGTCGGTCTGTCGATGGCTTCCAAAAATTCAACAATCGTGAAGTTGGCACATCGTTTGAAAATGTACATGAAAACCACGCCTATGAAACCTTTAGCATTTTCACTAATAACGTGTCTCATTGCCCTTGGCTCTTTTGCACAAGAAGGAAAAGGACCATCTCCATCAAAGCCGGCAGCATCTGTCGGGTTACCTAGCATTGATCACAATGCATTTAAGAGAGGCGAAAGATTAGAGTATGAAGTATCCTATGGTTGGATAGACGCAGGCGAGGCAATAATTGAGGTCTCCAATGAAAAAAAGACGATTGCTGGTCGCGATGTCATGCACGTCATAGGTCGCGGAAATTCAATGGGAACTTTTAACTGGTTCTTCAAGGTTAGAGACAAGTATGAGACATACCTCGATGCCGATGGCGTTTTTCCCTGGATATTCGTTCGTGACATTCAAGAGGGCGATTTCTCAATGAAACAGTACTACACCTTTGATCAGTTTAAGCGGAAAGTAAAAACGAAAAAGGGAAAGGAACACGATGTGCCTGTAGGTGTTCAGGACATGATTTCGGCGTTTTACTATGCAAGGACATTTGATTACACAAATGCAGTCCCGAATCAGGTTTATGAGATGTCCATTTTTATTGACGATGAGTTGTGGCCACTTCGTATTCGATACCTAAAGAAAGAGCGTATCACTATTGATCGAGGAACCTTCGATTGCATGGTATTTGTCCCGGTTGTTCAGGAAGGACGAATATTTAAAAAAGAAGAGGACATGATGGTTTGGGTGACCGATGATGCGAATAAAATACCCGTTCAGGCGAAGGCGAAAATTTTAGTCGGTTCGATAACCATGGAACTTCGCGACTATAAAGGACTTGCAAACCCAGTCTCAATAGTCGAATAACGGCATTCACCGCTTGGTGTTAGAAAATGATAAACCCGATGGCTTGCTTCAATCTTGGAGCAATTACCTTCGGGTTTTAAATTACCCCAGTGCCAAATCAAATAGAAAACCAAACGTCCAAGTTGATCGAGAAGTACGACCTTATGGGTCAAGACTTAAACGGATACCTCGATGGCCTTCTCCTTTCCAACTATTTAACCTACTGGGACTACATTCACCTGGACACGCTGCTTACGCTTCAGTCTCCCAAGACCGATTTCCCGGATGAAGAAATTTTCATCATGTATCACCAAATTACTGAGCTATACTTCAAACTGTGTCTGCATGAATTGGATCAGATCGCCTCGAATGGAATCAACATAAACAGCAGCGGTCAAGTGTTGGGAACCCATGAAAAACTTGATCGTGACTTTTTTCTTGCGCGAATCACTCGGGTAAATAGGTACTTCGAATCTCTTATAAAGAGCTTTGACATCATGATAAACGGAATGGAAAAGGAGCAATTTTCCAGATTTCGCATGGCATTACTTCCAGCAAGCGGATTTCAGTCTGCTCAATATCGAATGATTGAAATTGCCTGTACGGATCTAAAAAATCTTGTGGCCTTGGACCATCGTTCAGGCCTTGATGATTCGGATTCAATTGAAAAAATGTTCGAACTTATCTATTGGAAAAATGGGGCAACTGAGGCAGAGACTGGAAAGAAAACACTCACACTCAAACAATTTGAAAGTAAGTACACCTCAAGCCTTATGGGGTTGGCTGAAAAGTATAAGTCCTCGAACGTGTGGAAACAATATGAATCCCTTTCTGACTCAGATCAGTCAAATGATGATCTAATTAAGGCTATGAGACAACTGGATGTCAACGTAAACATCAACTGGCCACTTTCACATTATAAAAGCGCAGTCAGGTATTTGGCTTCAAAGGATGGCGATGCTCCTGCAACAGGCGGAACCAATTGGCAAAAATATCTACCTCCAAGGTTTCAAAAGCGAATATTTTACCCTGCTCTGTGGAATTCGGATGAGCTCTCAAATTGGGGTAAGGGCTGGGTAGAAGAGGTATTAAGTGACTCAATAAAAGTGAAAGGTGAATAGGTCATCCATAATCTTAACGGTTGCCATTGGATTTTCAGTGGTTTGCTTGGTAATCATTTTCACGCATAAATCAAAAGTTCCTCAACCTGTATTTGTTCAAGCCATTGATTCATTGGTTAGCGTAGAATGCTATGATGAATTTGGAATAGACGCTGAAGGATATGATGTAATCAAAGGGAAAATCCGTCCAAACGAGTTTCTCTCCGACATCCTTCTGCCAATGAACATTCCATATGCCAGCATTTCAAATTTGGCGGAAAAGTCAAAATCGGTTTTTGACATTAGAAAGCTTAACTCAGGGAAGAATTACACGATTATTCGATCCACGGACAGCCTCAAAAAGGCGTTGTATTTTATCTACGAAGCATCGCCGGTAGACTTTGTGGTTTATGACCTCACGGATACAATAAGCATCTATAAAGGATCGAGACCAACCAAACTCGAGTCAAGAACAGCCAGTGGCATCATCAATTCATCCCTGTATCAAACCCTAATGGATCAAGATCTAAGCCCGGCCTTGGCAATGGAAATGGCCGATATTTATGCTTGGAGCATTGACTTTTACAGAATCCAAAAGGGCGATTATTTCAAACTGATGTATACAGTTAAGAAAGTCGAAGACCAAGTCGTAGGCGTTGATGACATTCAAGCTGCGGTTTTTCAGCATTATGGGTCGCCATTCTATGCATTCCAATTTAGCCAAGGCGAACAAGTTGACTATTTTGATGAAGACGGAAATAGCTTGCGAAAGGCATTCTTGCAGGCGCCTCTTAAGTTCAGTCGAATCTCTTCAGGCTACACCAAGCGCAGGTTTCACCCAGTACAAAAACGTTACAAAGCCCATCTAGGTACCGATTACGCCGCACCAAGTGGCACCCCCATAATGGCCGTAGGCGATGGGGTAGTATTGGAGGCTAAATACAAAAAGTATAATGGCAACTATGTCAAAATCAAGCATAATGCAACCTATACTACTCAGTATCTACATATGAGTAAAATCGCCTCTGGAATGAAATCTGGGGCACGCGTCAAGCAAGGGCAAATAATTGGATATGTAGGCAGCACTGGGCTTGCAACGGGCCCACATGTATGTTTCCGATTTTGGAAGAATGGATCCCAAGTTGACCATCGAAGAGAAAAAATTCCACCAAGCGAACCCATTAAGCCAGAATATGCGTCGAAATACTCGGCCTATCTTAAACAATGGAAGGCCAAGCTGGATGAGATCACAATTCCAGTGGTAAACTCAATCCAAACAAAGGAGGCCTAATTAGATCTCGCTCATTCCGAGCAATACGATAGGGTTCTCTATGTATGTTCTAAATGTCTCTAGGAATTGAGCCCCACTAACACCATCCACCACTCGATGGTCACAGCTCATTGTAACCCTCATTCGATTACCGACGCGGATCTCGCCATCCTTTACTACAGGTTCTTGCCGGATTCCTCCAATTGCCATAATGCAACTATCAGGTGGGTTGATGATAGCAGTAAATTCTTCAATACCAAACATGCCTAGATTGGAAATTGTAAATGTATTTCCTTCCCACTCTGCTGGCTGCAGTTTCTTGGATTTTGCTCGCTTCGCATAGTCTCGCACCTCTTCTGATATTTGTGTCAGCGCCTTATTATCTGCATGTCTAACTACAGGAACTAAGAGACCTTCATCCACTGAGACTGCCACACCAATATGGACATGCTCATTAAATCGAATGAAATCACCATGCCATCCTGCATTCACAGATGGGTGCTTCCTTAAGGCAACCGCTACAGCTTTAACGACTAAGTCATTAAACGAAATCTTGCTCGGAGCAATTTCTTTATTAATGGCTATCCTGGCCGCGATAGCCTGATCCATGTCAAGATCAATGGTGAGATAAAAGTGCGGTGCTGAGAATTTGCTTTCACTAAGCCTTCTCGCAATTGTCTTGCGCATTTGACTCACCTCTACGTCTCTAGATCGTTCTGGCTGAGGAAGTGCACCTCGACTGTTTTCTATATCACGCTTCACAATTCGACCGCCCTCTCCTGAACCACGAATACCACGAAGACTAAGTCCTCTCTCTTCCGCAAGTTTTCTAGCGAGTGGGGATATTTTTGTGCGACCACTAAGATCTTCTTTAACAGGCTCAGCCTTTACGATCGGCCTCGAAACCTCTTTCTTAACGACAGGTGCAGCCTGAACTGGTTTAGCCGAACTAGGAGCATCAGCCTTAGCAGCCTCTTTTGGTGTAGACGCAGCCTCAGCGGCCTTTGTTTCTTTAATAAGAGTTTTCACATCTTCACCTTCCTTACCGACTATCGCAATGAGCGAATCGACTTTGGCGGACTCACCTACTCCAACCTCAACGTGAAGCAAAACACCAGCAGGAAATGACTCGAATTCCATCGTCGCCTTATCAGACTCTATTTCTGCTAATACATCTCCTGCGTTGACCTTGTCACCAACCTTTTTTAACCAAGTTGCAATCACACCTTCTTCCATGGTGTCGCTTAGCTTGGGCATCTTAATTATCTCCGCCATAATTTATCCTTTAGTCCATTATATATGGATAATCTTCTTGTGTATAGATGTCTGTATAGAGCTCTTCAAGAGCCGGTAATGGTGAGTTTTCAGCAAATGCTACTGATTCATCAATCTTAGCTTTCACCTTAGCCTCGATCTTTTCAATGCCTTTTTCATCCAACCAACCCTGATCGGTTATAATAGATAACACCTGATTGATTGGATCTTTCCCCTTATAGGCGTTCAGTTCATCTTTAGTTCGATACTTCTGTGGGTCACTCATTGAATGGCCCTTGTATCGATATGTCTGAATATCGAGTAAATATGGTCCCTTTCCAGCGCGGCAGTATTCAGCCGCCTTCTCAATAGCATCATGCACGGCTTCGACGCTCATTCCATCTACACTCATGCTCGCCATATCGTAGCTCAATCCGAGTTTTGATAGATCTGTCACGTTTGTTGTACGCTCAACAGAGGTGCCCATAGCATAGTTATTATTCTCTATGATGAAGATTGCTGGAAGCTTCCATAGCATGGCCATATTGAAAGTTTCGTGCAACGCACCTTGACGCACAGCACCATCACCCATAAAAGTGAGACAAACATTCTTGGTGCCATTGTACTTTTCGGCAAACGCAATCCCCGCACCCATTGGTATTTGTGCCCCCACAATTCCATGACCGCCCATCATGTTCAACTCTTTATCGAACATATGCATTGAACCGCCTTTACCCTTGGAACAGCCTGTAGATTTGCCGTAGAGCTCGGCCATAACGTATTTCGGGTCCATTCCCAGTGCGATAGGGTGGGCATGATCCCGGTACGCAGTAATTACTTTATCATCCTTGCTAATTGCAGAGGCAAAGCCTGCAGCAACAGCTTCTTGTCCAATATATAAATGGCAAAAACCACCGAACTTTTGTTGGAGATATAAGTTTCCACATGTTTCCTCGAATCGCCTCATCATAAGCATATCCTCGTACCACTTCATGTATCGAGCCTTACTATAAGGCAGTTTTGAAGCGACTTTCTTTGCGGTTGTTTTTGTTGCTGTAGCCATAATTTATTTTTCGCAGGTTGGCAAATTTAAAACTTGAATGATTAAGTATTACGCCGAAGCGAAATGATCACCGTTTAAGCTCTTTCAGATAGAAATGAAATGGGAGTAGACTGCTCGCCGAATCGAAGATTAAGACCTCTCCAGTTGTGCCTTTCAGCAGGATCTCGAAAGGTGTGGATTGATTCTTCTCGACTTCGCACATCACCTGCCTACAAACTCCGCATGGCGAAATGGGTTCTCCGACTTCAAATTCGAGTGGATTAACCGTCACAGCCAGCGAACGGATTTCATCCGTAGGGAAGTGATCAGAAATATAGTTCAACAAGTTTCGCTCAGCGCAGATACCTGCTGGGAAAGATGCATTTTCCTTGTTACTGGCGGTAACTACCGCTCCTGATTTTAGTTTAGCGGCAGCGCCAACATTGAATTTTGAGTACGGAGCATACGCCAAATCGCTCGCTTGAAATGCCGATTCAATAAGACTTTGCTGCGCCGCGGTCAGGTCTTGCACCGTCTCGCATCTGGAATATTGGATGCTATGTTCGTGTTGGGTAATAGGCATTTTGTTACGTATCAAAAAGCAACACCACTGCCTGCGCTTCGATTCCTTCTTCACGTCCAACAAACCCAACCTTCTCTGAAGTAGTTGCTTTAATTCCTACCTCGGTCGCGAGTATCTCGCATAAACCAGCAATAGATTCTTTAATCTCCTGAATTCTCGGTGAAATTTTCGGTTGCTCTGAAACTAGTGTGGCATCAATGTTTCCAACTCTAAATCCCTCTTTTTTGATTAGTCGGATGACTTCCTTTAACAGTTCGCGGCTGTCTGCACCCTTAAATGACTGATCTGTGTTTGGGAAATGAAAACCAATATCGCGCAACCCAGCGGCGCCAAGTATTGCATCGCAAATTGCGTGGAGTAATACATCCGCATCCGAATGACCATCTGGCCCTAGTTCAGATTCAAACAGGACACCTCCTAAAACACAAGGTCTTCCTGGTTTCAGTTGATGTACATCATAGCCTAATCCTACTCTAATTCTCATTCAGATGGTGGGCCGTCATTATCCTTTTTGACATCGTCAAAATTAAACGTCAATGTAAATCTTAACGTTCTCGCGAGTGGCGAAGATTGAAGATTAGTAGATCCAAAATATGCAGGAACCAAATAGCTAAAGTCAAGACCAAATACGCTCAACCTAAGTCCTGCTCCAACCGTAACAAACTTTCTATTTCCTTTAGAAATATGCTCGCCATAATAGCCTAATCGGAATGCGAACTGATCGTCATACCAATACTCAGCACCGACACCATAGCTAATCTCTCTAAGTTCTTCTCCCAGGCGTGTCCCAGATTCTACCTGAGCCTCGAGTGTTGTTTGATCAAAACTCACAATTCCTGGCGCATCATAAAACGAAGAAAGGGCACCATTAACTGTTGGTCTATTTGGATCCATTCCTGATGCAATCACCAAATT
>Ga0115551_1002171_pt1 | contig 12065 bp, 10 predicted proteins | sample COGITO_mtgs_1103_FD_87179 | JGI IMG/M metagenome (GOLD analysis project Ga0115551, IMG submission 87179) | Pelagic marine microbial communities from North Sea - COGITO_mtgs_110321 | ecosystem: Environmental > Aquatic > Marine > Epipelagic | place: Germany:Helgoland, sampling site Kabeltonne... | reverse complement strand
TCAAGGCCTAGTTTATGTAACTGAATATGATATTGACCCAATCCACCACCATAATTGCCTGCTGATATTTTCTTTATGCCAGGTTTAGCAGCAGCGATTGCACCAACACGCATCGCTTGTTCTACTGCCTCTAAAGTTAAGCCATCGATAACGATCTCAAGCACACTATTAATACCATCATCCAGTTCAGAGTTTTCTACTACGCCACGCAGTGTTGGACAGTACGCATCATTTGTTGAAGCAATCAGTTTTTTATATTTAGAACCGACCTTGCTACCACTGCGAACAACCCCATTAGGGAAAGGGAGGATGATGTCGCTTAATTCACGCATTGCTTTTGTTGCAGCACTTGCTGCCTTCAATGTCGATTTTTGATCTTTACCTAAGATTAATAAATTACCACCGCCAACAGATTCTTGAATATTAAACTTATCGTCAACTAGGAACTCACCATCCATGACAGGGATGCGCCAGAGTTTAGATTCACCAAGGACTTTACTAATTTGATGGCCATCGCCAAAGTAACGTAATTGGCCACCAACAATAACCGACGAGCCTTCGGCTAATCCGTTATAACAGGCTGTAGTAGGACAGGTCATAACACATTGACCAATGCGTTCCATTAACCGTTTGCCCAGACTTTCAGCATCCATGGCAAACATTAAAACGCTTACACCGGGTCTTAGATCAGGAGAGTCATCAGCATCAATAATAGCTTCTATTCCGGCTTCACATTTACATCCAATGACGGACGTTGCAAAACCAGTTATTGATTGTGCTGCCGCCATGGCCCATTCTTTTGTCTCTGCAGTGATGATGACGCGACTGCCATACATCTTGAAGGCTTCGGCAAAGGTATCGACAATAGTTGTTGATTTTATCTTCATCGCTATGCCTTCCCTGTTGCTATAATTTCATGGTCATGAAGATAGCTATCATCAACAGCATAATTAGAAAATTCGATTGAATAATAACTTTCGAAGAAAGGTTGTACGACTTCTTCAATTTTCTTGTCATATTCAGGTGTGATATGTAAGAGTTTACCGATGAAATCAGTAATAAACTCATGATTACCTATGATGATATTACCTGACTTGATGACATAACGCGGAGCATTAAACATCATCTCTTTATCATCCATTTCATCGTATATTGTTATATCTGCATCTGCACCAACACCTAAATGACCTTTGTTTTTTAAACCTAAGGCTCTAGCAGGACCGGCTCTTGTAATAATGGCAATTTCGTTCAAGGTAAATTCACGATCTAAATCGCGCAGTGAACAATTCTCCAACGCGCTTTGGTTGACGCGTTTCATTTCTTCATGACGGAACGCCTTATCCATCAGCAGTTTAATGAGCTTGGGATAATTCATGAACGAGCCACCGTTAGGGTGGTCTGTCGATAAAATTACTCGCCAAGGATCTTTTGCCATTAAAAATATTTCAAGACCAATTGCCCACTGCAGGGTGTGCATATAAATGTGTTCTTGATAATTGAAAGGGAGGATGCCGCAGCCACTCTCACACTCAGTATCTGCATTGACCCATTTGCCTTTGGTATGCCCCTTTAAAACATAAGCCAAGGGTGCATCAGCTGTCATGATAGTCGACTTACCAAACATAACCTGACCGACATCACAGGTGATGTTCGGGTGGTTGTCGACGTACTCAACAATTTCCGCAGCTTTAGAAACCGGATTCTTGCCTAACTCTCCGCCATAACTATGAAACTGGATATGGGCAATGTGCGCGCGCATATCACCTGCTGTTTTCATGGTTTCTAATGTGGTTATATAGTTGCCACTATGACCAAGGTTGTTGCAGTGGATATGCGGTGGGTGAGGAAAGCCTTGTTTGTCTACAGACTTTATAAACGCTTCAATAATTTGACGAGGGGTGAGGCCTTCATCTGTTTTTTCATCGATGTCAGCTACATTGGAATTTTTCTTGCCTTTCCACGGCTCATCACCACCAGGGTTAACCAATTTTACGGTATAAGCTTTTGTCGCGTTGATCCACCAGGCTACAGCTTCATTGAACTCTTCGATGCGTTTTTCACGCAATAAATTTTGTAAGAAAATATTTTCGCCTAGTAAGACATAAAAACCTTTGTCTATGACTGGTGTGTCATGAAACTCTTCAAGCGTATGTCTGGCGCCAATGGGTGTTACTGCCGCTTCCATTGCTGTTGTATAACCTAACGTTGCATAGCGATACCCGGTAGCAAATGTAGAGGGAACTGTACCGCCTGTACCTGATCGTGTGAAGGGTGTTCCGGGATGCACATCATGACGATGATCTTCAGGTTGCAGTTTTCTAGCTGCGTTTACTTTGGGACCAGCAATGTGGCAATGGATGTCAACACCACCCGGCATAATGACCATGCCCTGTGCGTCAATAACGGTTGCATCTTCAGGAACAGAATCGACAATTCTGCCGTCCTGAATGCAGATTTCTTTTATCTTGCCATCTATATTATTGGCAGGGTCATAGACTTTCCCATTTACGATGCGCATAGCTGCAGACATCACATACCCCTAAATATTATTGTTATATTTTTATGAGTAATTTCACGACGGCAGTAATCTGCAATTTTTTAATCAAAATACTATTAGTTTTAAAACAAATAAAAGTTAGTATTTATGATTAGTACTGATTTTCTCGTAAATGGTCTCAATTGATTTCTAAAAATTACACTACAAAAACACTATAGTTTATGCAGAACTAAAATTAAAGTGACGCTTGCCTTTTAAATAGGGGCAGCCACTTTTACTTCTCCGCTAGCACCACTTGCATAGTGTTTAGCTAACATTAATTCATTCACCCTTTTATTTATACCCTTCAAAATCGTTTCGTCATCTGGAAACGGAGACTCAAATGCAGGGCGTAAGGTTATCGGCACATCGTCCATACGATATACGGTTCCGGCGGTATTAATACCATAAGTTGATGTGCGAAAAGCTACATGTGCATCTTTACTAGTCTCTGTACATTTAGTGTCGAGCACAACTATGGGGATACTTTTTAAATGTGCTATCGCTTTCTTCGGAAAATTAGATGCGGGATCACTTGCAATTATCATTGCTGCGTCGGCATGGCCATTGGCCAAGGTATCAACTGTCGTAAACTCTCCAGGATTGAAGCGCGGATATCCGCGACTGAAATTAACACCAAAAGGATAGCCCGTCTGCCAAGAAACCACGTTATCGGCACCGGTTACATTGCCGTGTCCACGAACGGGTTTGGCAACAAAATGCGTAAATTCGTTCAAATCGGTCGCTAAAGCGAGTAGGGCACCAGAGTTGAAATGGCGACCACGAGTCATGGTCAGGCCCATACCAAAGAAGAGCACGCCAAATCGGCAGTTCTTCATACGCTCGCTTAGATCTTGTAACACTTCCAGAGGAACGCCGGTACGCTCTTCAATGTCATTTGATAATTTTTTACCTTTGACTAATGCGCGTAAAGCCCATAAAACTTCGAAATCTTTCCCTGGCTTCGGTCGAATTAGAATATCTGCTACTGGAGAACTTTTTGTCTTGCGCACATCTATAAGGACTATTGTGCGATCCTTTTTACCACCAGGGGTAAACATACCTTTTGGTGTCACAGCATAACGGCCAAAATGACGGGGATGCGATTCAGCGGGGTTGCCACCCCAATAGATAACTAAATCAGCTCTATTTTTAACTTCTCCCAAAGTACTGGTGCTTTCCCCCACTCCTTGAAAGGCTAAGCCGGATGGGCCATGGCAAACAGAAGTAGTGGTATCGATGTTGCCTTTAATTCTATCCGTGATTGCAACAGCTTGGCGCTGAGCTTCGCATGTTGTATCACTCAGGCCATAGGTAATGGGAAATTTTGCTTTGGTTAGTGTTTGTGCTGCTTCTTCAATGGCTTCTTCGACTGAGACTTCTTTGCCATCAATCATCGCTGCCGGGGCGCCTTCTTCTATCGTATGCTCCGCGAACCATGCACGACCAAGAACGCAGGCATTTTTAGATTTTATGATTTTCTTCTCGTCGAGATCTACGGTCAGGATCATGTCATCGCAGACACAGCCACAGAAGGTACAGGTTGCATTTTCAATGATTTTGGTATTTTCAGTCATAGTAACTATTACACCTTAAATCGAAAAATTATATTATGAGTTTAAGTTGAGATTTTCTCAATTTCAACTTCCATGTGTTTAGATAATGGCATACCACACCCTGCCGTGTCACTTGCCATGAGTTCACTCGAAGGAGGGCCATAAGGAATGAACGCCATGCCATCAGGCAAATCTTCAGGTTTTTTACCTATGCAAGACACTATAGTTTCACCAACATCATTGCTGAGACGAACTTTGTCGCCGTCGACAAGCCCTCTTTTAGCCATTTCATCTGTATTCATTTCCAGAGTTGATGTGACTTCTTTGTATTCATCCTTGAGTTTGCCTATATTTAGGCTCGTTCCCTGTTTAGCAGAACGACCTGGAATTAGGATCATCTTTTTTGACACATGTCTCTCCTCATTTGATTCTCATCTGATTATAGTCTGGAGTATTGCATAAGGACAAACAGATAGGCTATAAGACTAATTTGTTTCGGCAGAACGCTGTTTCAGCGCTGCCGCATACAGTATAATGGCTGGTTTTGCATAATTCATAATTGGATATAAAAATTTCCTAATAAAAATGGATAATAAACAATCAATAAGCAAATCGAGGCAGGTGAGTGTTAATGCGCCTGCTAGATTGCATCTAGGGTTTCTCGATCTGCACGGGGGACTGGGGAGAAAGTTTGGTAGTCTGGGTCTATCTATCCATAATGTTGAGACTGCGCTTACAGCAGAATATGCCGACGATATAGATGTGACCGGGCCTTCTGCCAAACGGGCAGAGGACTATGCGGAACAAGTGTTGTCCCATTTTGGCATCAACGGCGGTGTTAAAATGACGATAAAGACGGCTATTCCTGAACATTCCGGACTAGGATCAGGGACGCAATTGTCATTAGCTGTTGCATCGGCCATCTCTAATTTATACGAATTATCTGAACAAAATCCTAACCGTCTGGCAGCGGTGTTACATCGTGGGGCTCGATCAGGCATCGGTATCGGCACTTTTATGCATGGCGGGTTTATAATCGATGGTGGTCGAGGAGAAAATACTGATGTCCCCCCGGTTATCAGTCATATGTCTTTTCCGGACAATTGGCGGATCGTATTAATATTCGATGATGAAGCAGAAGGTATTAATGGCGTGCCAGAACGGCGCGCGTTCAATACCTTACCGCCAATGGATGGTGCAATGTCTGGTCTGCTTTGTAGATTGACATTGATGCAAGTGTTGCCGGCTATTAGAGAAAAAGATTGCGGGCAATTTGGCAAAGCTATCACTCAGATTCAAAATATTGTTGGCGATTATTTTGCTGATGCACAGGGCGGGCGTTATACCTCGCCTTTTCTTAAACCTATTCTTGAATCTATGAAGAATAGCGGTGCGACAGGTATGGGGCAAAGTTCCTGGGGACCAACCGGTTTTGCCTTTTTTCCAGATGAAACACTGGCATTTCAAGCGATGAAAAAAGCACGTGAAGAATGGCAACCTGAATCAAGATTGCGTTTTGTAATGAGTAAGGCATGTAATTCTAGAGCTAAAATTACATTAAGCGATATGAACGCGCCAACGCAAAACGAAAACCTAAAAGTAACGAATTTATAATTTAAAGAGAGAACTATTACAAAATGAAAGATCCATATTTATTACACATGTTTAACCCAACAAAAAATGTCAGTCCATTTGATGTCAATATGGCCTATGAGGCAGAATTTGATGGCGTTATTCCATATTCTGAAGTCGCGCTAGAGGATATTCATGCGCTAACTCAAGACACGATTTTTTCACGTGGTAAAAAGGGTGTTAAACGAACCGGTATTTTTATTGGTGGTAGAGAGTTTGGATTAGCGATTGATATGTTTAATCGAGCAAAGGCTGCAATGTTTCCTCCCTTTGCAGTTTCTGTTTTTGCTGATCCCAGTGGAGCAATAACCACGGCCGCAGCATTGATGGCTTGTATAGAACAGCAATTACAAAAGAAAACAGGCGAATCATTATCCGGGAAACGTATCGACATTATCGGTGGCACCGGCCCGGTTGGAGTATGCGCTGGTATTTTAGCTGCTAATTGTGGTGCTATGGTCTATTTAACCAGTCGTAGAGGCACTAAAGTCGCCACCGAATATGCGTCTGAATATAACGCACGTTTTGCCGTGGAAATGTTTGGGGCAGATAGTAGCACCGATGCGAAAGTAATGGAGTTTTTGCCTGAAACGAATATTGTTATTGGTGCTGCTAAGGCAGGTGTACAAGTTCTATCAAAGAAGCAATTAGGTGAAGCAAAAAACCTATTAGTTGCTGCTGATGTGAATGCCGTACCTCCAGTAGGTATTGAAGGTGTTGGTATTCATGACATGGGAGTAGAGTTACCTGAGACACCGCAAAATGCAATTGGACTTGGTGCTTTGGCTATTGGTGATATTAAATATAAATTACATCTTAAATTATTCGAAATGATGAAGAGTGCAGATGAACCGTTGTATGTTGATCATAATTGCGCATTTGATGTTGCCAGAGAAATTGTTAGTAAGCTTTAATATTGTTTTTATTCATTAAGTTCATGCTCAGGAAATTTTTCTGAGCAGGGACGAATAGATGACAGACGTTCTCATTGTTGCTCGATCAGGAAGGGCGTTAGCTGCATCAGCTCATCAAGCTGGATATCGCGTTCATGTATTGGATTGTTTTGCCGATGATGATACAACAACTGTATCGAATTCCATTCATCAACTTCAGTATCATTGTGAAGGATTTGATAAGACAGATTTAGTCGGACAGGTTAAGAGGCTGGTTTCTTGTTATCCAGAAGCAATCCTGGTTGTTGGTACGGGGTTCGAGCAAACTCCAGAGTTGCTTGATAGCTTGGCGACAATCATGCCTGTCTTCAGTAATAGTGAAAGCATTATTCATAGTTTGAAAGATCCTGTTTCTCTTTTTAAACTTTTGAGTTGTGCCTCTATCAATGTGCCGGAAATCGCGTTAACGCGTCCGATTGAGCCTGATGAGTGGCTGGTGAAAAAAATTGCAGGTATTGGCGGAGGACACGTGCAATGGTTGTCACGATTAAAATTGGATATCGGCACAGATTGTTATTATCAGAAATATATCCCGGGCATAGTTTTAAGTGCAATATTTCTGGCTAAAGAAACACATGCAATACTTATAGGCATTAACGAACAACTACAATCAGAACAATTTAACGAAATGCCTTTCCTGTATAAAGGTGTTGTTAAATTGAATGCTATTGAAGAACAGCATAGACAAAACGTGATAGAAATTATCACTAGGATAACTAAAAAAACTCGACTGGTTGGGCTTTGCGGGGTTGATTATGTCGTTGCAGAGTCTGGAGAGATTGTTGTGCTTGAGGTTAACCCAAGACCGCCATCTTCTTTCGAGCTATATGATCAACAAGGTGCTTTATTTGATGCGCATCTAGCTTGCTTTGGGGAAGGGGAAGTCGACTATCAGTTTAAACAAAATAATTACTCAAAAGGCTATGCTATCTATTATGCGCAACAAGAAATACAGATTAGCAATAAAATAGTTTGGCCGGACTGGGTTAAAGACAAGCCTTCTGTTGGCTCGACTATAACGGAAAAGTTTCCTGTTTGTACTGTTCATGCAAAAGATAAATCGGTCAGCAATGTTAAAGCAGTTTTGCAGGAACAGTTAAATTATATTGAAACCATTGTCATGGCAGAACAGCATGCTGCTTGAGACTTATAAATTAAATCAAGAAATGAGGAAAAAAATGTGAGCAAGCAAACATCATCACCTAGTCTTAATGCGTTGACAGCTCCGCTAGTTGAAAACTTGATTGTTAATGCAGCGGCATTACGATTAGCTATCACCCAACTGGATAATGGTTGTCGTATTATTGATGCGGGAATTAACGTGCCAGGTGGGCTTGAAGCTGGAAGGTTAATTGCAGAAATATGTATGGGTGGATTGGGCTCAGTAAAATTAAGAGCATCAACAAGTTTTCGCAACTGGTCATGGCATCTAGATGTGCATAGCACAAACCCTGTCTTGTCATGTTTGGGTAGCCAATATGCGGGGTGGAGTTTGAGTCATGGTGAGGGCAAGGGCGCATTTAATGCACTAGGCTCAGGACCAGCTCGCGCTATCGGAAGTAGTGAAGGGCTTTACGATGAACTGGGTTATCGCGACTCAGGAGAACAGGCTTACATAGTCATTGAAGCCGATAAAATCCCACCAGTAGAAATTGCAGATAAAATAGCTGGGAAATGTGGCATTCCTGCTTCTGCGTTAACGATTATATTAACGCCGACATCTAGTTTGGCAGGCTCAGCACAGGTAGTTGCTAGAGTATTGGAAACGGCGCTACATAAAGCACATGCATTACATTTTCCATTAGAAAATATTATTGATGGTGCTGGTAGTGCACCAATATGTCCTCCATCGAAAGATTTTTTGACGGCCATGAGCAGGACTAATGATTCAATTTTATTTGCAGGTCAAATACAATTATTTATTGAAGCTAGTGATGACGATGCCAAAGAATTAGCCAATAAATTACCAAGTAGTTCTTCTAATGATTACGGAAGACCCTTTGGTGAAATTTTCAAAGATGTTGGTTATGATTTTTATAAGATTGACCCGATGTTGTTTAGTCCGGCACAAGTCGCTGTGAGTTCTTTAACTACAGGGCACACATTCCATGCAGGAAAGATTGATCTTGATTTGCTGGATAAATCATTCAGTTAAACCGAGTGAAAGCCTCACAAAGAAAAATTGCTATAGTTACTGATGACCCAGGGTGGCATGGCAGGCAATTAACAACATCGCTCAAAGAACATGGGTTTGAGAGTCAATATGTTTCCTTGACGGATTGTACTATTGAAATCAATGGTGAGGGCAATGAAATTACTTTCCCAGGGTTTGATACGCTTCCACTAGGTATCTTCGTAAGAGGAGTCCCTGGCGGTAGTCTGGAGCAAGTGATCTTTCGGTTAGATATTTTGCACGGACTACATATGTCTGGTGTTACGGTTTATAACACTCCACGAGCAATAGAACGCACGGTGGATAAACCGCTTACCAGTTTGCTATTAAGCCGGGCTGGCTTACCTACACCGACTACATGGATATGTGAAACTCCAGAACATGCCAGATCAATACTTGAAAAAGAAACATCAAAAGGTGGCCAACTAATTTTAAAACCATTGTTTGGTTCACAAGGGATTGGCATACATCTGGTGGACTATAAAACAGGATTGATTCACGATGAAAAATTCGCTGGTATATATTATTTACAGCGATTTATTGAACGGCAAAATAATGAGTATACGGATATACGCGTACTGGTTATTGATGGTATTGCTAAAGCGGCAATGTTACGCCGTGGACAAGAGTGGGTTACTAATCGTGCACAAGGAGCGATCTGTGAACCATTAGTTATGGATAAAGTTATTGCTGATTTGGCAGAATCGGCGTGTAAGGTTTTAGACATAGATTATGCTGGCGTAGATCTCATGCAAGATAAAAACGGACAATTTTATATCATTGAGGTAAACAGTATTCCTGCCTGGTATGGCCTGCAAGGTGTAGTAGACTTTGATATAGCATCATGTTTGATCGATTCGTTTGTTAAACATATTGCTGAGATCAATCAATTAAAAGCTTGTTCAGAACTTAACTGAACATGGATAGAAAGGCATTAGAAAATGCGGTTATGGCTAGTTTTCTGGGAGAATTGGAAGCTTTCAAACCTGGGAATGTTAGTTTCTATGCTGATGGGCATGATATGACTGTCCTTGATTTTCAGAAAAGTGCCAAGGTTTCTGTGCCATTACTTTGTGAAGGTAACAATAGTTTAGGTCAACGTATATTAGATAGTGTTTGTGCAACGCAAGATGCAGTTGGATGTAATACCAACTTAGGCATGTTATTACTTTTTGCACCAATAATTATGGCAGCAGAATCTGGGTTCAAAGATAGTTTTGAGCTAAATAAAAACCTAGAAAACACATTAATCTCCATAAGAAAAACAGATACAGAACAGATATTTGAGGCAATAAGCTTAGCAAGTCCCGGAGGTTTGGGTAGCGTCAAAATACATGATGTAAATAAGAAGCCTCACTGTACTTTACTTGAAGCAATGCAACTAGCTAGTTATCGGGATTCTGTTGCGTTGCAATATATGAATAATTTTCGGGAAATATTTAACATCGGCCTAGTCGACATTAAAAACTTTGAGAAACGTTGGAATAGTGTAAAATGGTCGACCGTTTCATGTTATTTGAATTTTATGTCAACGATGACAGATTCACACATAGAACGAAAATTTGGTCGAGAGAAAGCTGAAAGAATAAAAATAAAAAGTAAGGTCATTGCTGAAAGCTTCAATAATTCTAGCGTACCTGAAAATAACATTGAATTGTTGCAAAGTTTCGACGGGGAACTTAAAACAAAAAATTATAATCCAGGAACTAGCGCCGACCTAACTGCGGCAAGTTTATTGGTTTATAATTTGACCGTATAGAAAAAGACATAAATTAGAGAATATACGACAAATACGGGCAAAAAGATCTTTTCTTTTTGCTAGTTATACTGGAAAAGGGGTTATATCCCTTGTTAATTTTAAATTTAAAAAAATAGGAAGGCGGCGATGTCGATATTAAAAAAGCTATGTGGCTTTCTAACTGGAGGAGATAAAAAAATGGCAGTCATTGATAGAGTATTAATTGGTGAAGCATTGGTGGGTGACGGTAATGAAGTTGCACACATTGACTTAATGATGGGTCCACGTGGTAGCGCAGCTGAATCAGCATTCGCAAACGCATTGACCAACAACAAAGATGGTTTCAGTACCTTATTGGCAGTTGTAGCGCCAAACTTGCTTTGTAAACCTAATACCATTCTTTTCAACAAAGTAACCATTAAAGGTTCAAAACAAGCAGTTCAAATGTTTGGCCCTGCGCAACGTGGTGTAGCTATGGCGGTTATGGATTGTGTTGAAGACGGCACTATCCCTGCTGATGAAGCTGATGATATATTCATTTCAGTTGGTGTTTTCATTCATTGGTTAGCTGAAGATGATGCAAAGATTCAAGACTACAATTATGAAGCAACCAAGCTTTCAATTAAGAGAGCAGTTGCTCGTGAGCCTAAAGCAGCAGAAGTTGTTAGCAAGAAAGGTTCAGCTGAACATCCATTTGCAGCACACGCTTAATTTGTAACTAATAAAGCGTAAGTGTTGCTGGATTAGTTTTCAGCAAAAATTAATGCCCTGATTAGCAATAATCGGGGCATTTTTACTTACAAGTAGGTAATCTGTATCTTTTGTGCAGGAGCATACAAAGAGCAGTGTTGATGATGGAAAGTATTCCGTTAGAGGACAAGACTGCACGGCTGCAGGAGTTTGAGTGAAGCCGGATGCAAAAGCCGAGGAGTGCGAAACGAAGATTTACCTGATGCTAAGTGCGCTGGTGTTAAACAGCTTCAGTGATGACGATGATTTTTATCTGCTGTGTCACTAAGAGTAGAATCTTCAGCATCATCTATAAAGGGTGTCGGGTCCTGAGTTCCAGCGCCGATAACCTGAAGTCTTTCCTCACTTTTCTTTAGTGCGAATTCGATCTGTTTTCGTTTGCTAATATCCCAGACAGTTGCTTGTATCACATCCCGGCCATTTAATATCAAATGAGTTAGCAGTATTTCCGCAGGAAAATCCTCTCCTGTAGCGCGACGGTAAATCCATTCGAATGAGTGCGTATTTTTTTGGAATGCTAGCGATATCATCTCATTTACGACTTCTTCTGAATCTCTACCATCTGGTTGTGTAGGGGGTGAAAATTCGTTGAGTTTGGAGTCTATAAAATCTTCACGAGATGTATAGTCAAATAATTCCAATGCAGCTGAGTTACAATCGAAGCAGGTATTCTCATTAAGCAGTATGATGGCATCGTTTGATGTTTCAAAAACTGTTCTGTATTTGC
>Ga0115551_1002166_pt1 | contig 12073 bp, 9 predicted proteins | sample COGITO_mtgs_1103_FD_87179 | JGI IMG/M metagenome (GOLD analysis project Ga0115551, IMG submission 87179) | Pelagic marine microbial communities from North Sea - COGITO_mtgs_110321 | ecosystem: Environmental > Aquatic > Marine > Epipelagic | place: Germany:Helgoland, sampling site Kabeltonne... | reverse complement strand
TTTTATCCTTACTTTGTTTTGGCGATTTACCAACAAGTTTTTTAAAGGTGTAGCCAAAACCACTCAGGGATTCGTAACTCGTATCAAACGCAGTATGTGTAGCGTTTTTTCCTTGCTTTAATTCCTGAAAGGCATTGTTAATCCGATACATCCTTTGATAAGCTTGAAAGGTCATCCCGTAATTTTTTTTAAACCATCTGCGTACGACTTCTGGGCTAATTTCTTGTTGTCTTAATTGGAAGTCAGTTATTTTCTTTTTAGGATTTTCTTTTACGAGTGTAATTGCTTTCTCAACTTGTTTGGGTGCTTCATTAGCATTTTCGGTAGGTTTGCAGATCTTACAGGGTCTATATCCATTATCTAATGCTTCTTTGAATGTAGTATAAAATTCAACATTTTTTAGTTTTGGTTTTCTCGCTCGACAGGTTGCAATACAGAAAACGGAAGTGGTTTTTACACCTACGAAGAAAATACCAACAAAACTTTGCTTCTTGTCCAATAGCGCTTGATAATAGGTTTCGATTTTATGGTTGTCTGTGATCAGCATGTTAAAAAATTGCGCTAAATGAATTTTGGTTTACTACTGTTTGTACGGTTTCTTCAAATGTACTATACATCTTGTCAAAAAGGAAATTACCCATACTTATGCGTTGTACACCTAATCTTTTTAATGTTTCAAAATCTGGGAGATGCGGCATACACATGACGTTAATGGGTAAATGTGTGGAATCGACAATCGTTTTGATATCTTCTTCTTTTTCAATACAAGGAGTGAAAATTCCATCTGCTCCAGCATTTTGATATCGTTGAATTCTTTTTTTCGTTTCTTCGATTACGTTTTCTTGACCTAAGAGAAACGTATCTGTTCGCACGTTTAGAAAAATATCGATATATTCTTTTTCTAAATGACCTTTTATTTCTTTGATTGTATTTGCAAAGTCTTCAGCGTCTAATAAAATTCGTTTTTCAGTAACGATACTATCTTCAATGTTAATACCGACAACACCTAATTTTACCAATCGTTTTATGTGACGGGCGATTTCTTTTGGGTTACGACTATACCCAGATTCTAAATCTACCGATAGCGGTATCTGTGTGTTCAATGCAATTCGTTTTACGAAATACTCTAACTCGGAAAATTCCATTTCTTCGCCATCTTGATATCCTAAAATTGCTGCAATAGCAGCGCTTGAAGTCCCAATAGCTTTAAAATGCAGTTTCTCAGCTATTTTTGTACTCGGAACGTCCCAGACATTTGCAATCACTAAAGGGGTGTCTTGATTGTGTAGATTTTTAAATTTCATCTTTTATGTTTTGATGCAAAGTACTGAAGATGAAATCTAACCAGCAACCGAAAATTGGACGTGTATTTTTTTTTGCTTGTAGATAGTTGTTTTTGAAATAATATAATTACACAAGATCGCATAAAAAAAGCCTCTGTAAAGAGGCTTTTTTTTGTTTAATATTTGATTCTGTAAGAAGTCAGTTTTATATCGACCTTTGTTAGAACAACTACATCTAGTGATTATTCTTCTTCACCTGTCAACTCATCTTGGTTTCTAAAGACAAGTACATCATCAAAGGCATCTAAAAGTATGATACTATTTGTGGTCACATTCCCACTTAGTATTTCTTTTGATAATTGATTCAGCACTTCTCGTTGTATCGTCCTTTTTACAGGTCTAGCACCGTATTCTGGTTGAAATCCTTTTTCTGCCAAGAAGTCAATAGCTTGACGTGTAGAATCTAAGGTAATTCCTTGTTGATTCAGCATCTTTTTAATTCTTTCCAATTGTAACTTTACGATGTCTCTTATATCTTTTCGCGTAAGCGGAGTAAACATAATAATATCGTCTATACGGTTTAAGAATTCAGGGCGTATTTTTTGTTTTAATAAACCAAGCACCTCAATACGAGCCGCTTCTATAGCACTATTCATATCTTGAATAGCCTCAAAGCGGTCTCTGATAATATCACTTCCCATATTAGAGGTCATAACGACAATCACATTTCTAAAATCTGCGGTACGTCCTTTATTATCGGTAAGTCTGCCTTCATCTAATAATTGTAAAAGGATATTAAACGTATCTGGATGTGCTTTTTCAATTTCATCTAGTAACACAACCGAATAAGGTTTGCGACGCACAGCTTCTGTAAGTTGCCCTCCTTCATCATACCCCACATATCCTGGAGGTGCTCCTATAAGTCTGCTTACACTATGACTTTCTTGGTATTCACTCATATCAATACGCGTCATGGCATTTTCGTCATCAAAAAGATAATCGGCGAGTGCTTTTGCGAGTTCTGTTTTACCTACACCTGTGGTTCCTAAAAATAAGAAGGAACCAATAGGCTTACGTTGATCTTGTAATCCAGCGCGACTACGTCTCACAGCATCACTTACTGCGATGATTGCTTCTTCTTGTCCTACAACACGTTTGTGTAATTCTTCTTCTAAATGAAGGAGTTTTTCTCGGTCGCTTTGTAGCATTTTTGTCACAGGAATGCCTGTCCATTTTGCGACTACTTCTGCAATATCTTCACTAGTTACTTCTTCTTTAATAAGTGCTGTTTTTTCATGAGCAACAAGTTCTTTTTGTAATACTTCTAAGCGTTCTTGTGCATCTTTGATCTTACCATAGCGTAACTCGGCTACGAGGCCATAATCTCCATCTCTCTCAGCTTTCTCTGCTTCTAGTTTGTAATTTTCAATTTCTTGCTTTGTCGTTTGTACACGCTCTACAGCTTCTTTTTCAGAGAGCCATTTGGCATTTAGCTCATTACGTGCTTCTTTAAGTTCAGCCAATTCCAAGTGCAAACTTTTAAGTTTGGCTTCATCTTTTTCTCTTTTAATGGCTTCTATTTCAATTTCTAGTTGCATCACTTTACGATCTAAGACATCTAACTCTTCAGGTTTAGAGTTAATCTCCATGCGTAGTTTTGACGCAGCCTCATCCATAAGATCAATTGCCTTATCTGGTAGAAAACGACTAGTGATGTAGCGTTGTGATAATTTTACTGCCGCTATGATAGCATCATCTTTAATTCGTACTTTATGGTGGGTCTCATATTTATCTTTAATACCACGTAAGATAGAAATTGCACTTTCTGTATCGGGTTCATCGACCATCACTTTTTGAAAACGACGTTCCAGCGCTTTGTCTTGTTCAAAGTATTTTTGATACTCATCAAGTGTCGTAGCACCTATAGCACGTAACTCTCCACGGGCAAGGGCAGGTTTTAAAATATTTGCGGCATCCATAGCGCCTTGACCTCCACCAGCTCCAACAAGGGTGTGTATCTCATCAATAAAGAGAACAATGTCTCCATCACTCGTGGTGACTTCTTTGATGACGGCTTTGAGACGCTCCTCAAATTCTCCTTTAAATTTTGCTCCAGCGATCAGCGCACCCATATCTAAGGCAAAGATCTGCTTATTTAGTAAATTTTCTGGGATATCTCCATCTACAATACGATGTGCTAATCCTTCGGCAATAGCTGTTTTTCCTGTACCTGGTTCTCCCACAAGAATAGGGTTGTTTTTGGTACGTCTAGATAAGATTTGAAGGATACGACGAATCTCTTCATCTCTTCCTATGACGGGATCTAGTTTACCATCTTTTGCAAGCTGATTTAAGTTTTTAGCATATTTACTTAGCGCATTATACGTTTCCTCTGCATTTTGAGAAGTTACACGATCTCCTTTGCGAAGTTCTTCAATAGCAGCTTGTAATGCTTTTTCAGTAACTCCTTGATCTTTTAATATTTGTGCAATCTTACTTTTTGTTTTAAAAATAGCAAGAATGATATGCTCTACAGACACATACTCATCATTCATCTTTTTTGCAATGATGGAGGAGTCGTTTATTGCTTTATTCGCTTCACGCGAAAGCATGACATCACCTCCCGATACTTTAGGGAAACTGGTAAGTGTACTTTCTAGGATTTGTTTAAGCAAGGGAATATTTACATCTAGTTTTTGTAATAGAAAAGGTGTTACATTTTCATCTACCTCTAGAATTGCTTTAAATATATGTTCGTTTTCAATTTGTTGATGTCCCAATTCTTGCACAATTCGTTGTGCTGCTTGAATGACCTCTTGTGATTTTATAGTAAAATTGTTGAAGTTCATAGCTTCTAAGTTTTTTAAGTTGTTTTGATTAGTGAATAGTCAATAGTTATTCCAAGACAGCGCATAAGACAAAATGGCGCTTTAGCCCTTATAAATAGTGACTTTTTGACGTGTTAGGGATGTGTGGTTTTCATTATCTCAATTAATAAATCTCTTTGGGAGCGATTTTTTTTTGCTTTCGCGAAAGCGAACTCAACGACAAACAGCTATTTTTGTATAAAAATGTAACTATGGGCATATTTAATGGATTATTTGGGTCAAAAGAGCCTAAAGAGCCAAAACCAGAAATTCCTTGGCAACCGCTTACAACGGTGAGTCAATTGGATAAAATTGTAGAAGATTCTAAAGCGAAACCAATAGCGATCTATAAGCACTCCACCACTTGTGGCATTAGCCGAATGGTATTACGACAGATAGAGTCAACGTATGATATAGATGCAAATCAAATGGATATTTACTATTTGGATTTAAAAACATACCGTGAGGTGTCAAACGAAATAGCTGCACGTTTTCAAGTCATTCATCAAAGTCCGCAAATGATTGTGATAAAAAATGGAACAGCTGTCTATGATGATAGTCATGGAGGTGTGAATGTTCCTGCACTGCATAAGTATTTATAGTCCTACTTAAGTATATAGAATAAAAATGGCTACTCAATTTGAGTAGCCATTTTACATGTCAGATTTATCTTAAAAATTAGATTTTACGATAATTGATTTTAAACGTTGTTTTAAATCTTCTCCTACATCAAACACCATTTGCTCATTAGTAGGAAATCGCACTTGTCTATTACGTGTATATCTTAACAAATCATTTTCTAGCGCTCTTTTGTCTCCATCAAAGGTGGCATAATAATGTTCAAAGACGTACTCACTAGCCAGCGGAAAGGATTCAATTACTTGTCCTGTATTTTGAGAGGTATAGCGTACTTGTCCAATAATATTTACAGCTTTGCTTTGTAATACTTCATAGTACATACAACGCACGGTGATGAATTTATCTACTTCTATTTTTTCTCCATCTTCATCTTTTACAAAATCACCATTCTCGTCAAGAAGAAATTCTGTTCCGTCTTTAATGCTTTTTTCTTTTTGTACTTCTCTTTCTCTAAATCGTTCTGGTGAGATATTGATTTCCCGTAAAGAAACATCCATCACATAATCGTAGGTGATTCCTTGTTGTGGCGTACTGTGATAGACTTTCCAAAAATCATTAAGACCGTAGGTAGAAAAGTCTAAAAGATCGTTTTGTAAACGTTCTGGAATTATAATGTTTGAATCATTGTATAGTGCAACTTCTATATAATCTGTTCCTTTAGTATGCGCTTCGTCTAGAAGTTGTTTTACGTTTTTATGATTAGGTGTCAAATCATCTAGATATTCTAGATCGTTGTAGGCTTTTCTATAATCTACTTTTGAGTTGGCTACCTCAAGATTTGCAACTGCTTGATTATAGAGTTGATTTGTGAGTTCTCTTTTTGATGAGATGAGCTGCGTATTGTAGTTTTTAATTTCAAATACAGCATTTCGCTCCTGCTCTTGCAATCTAAGTGGTAGCAGAGGTTTGATACTTTCTTGCCGTTTGTGCAGTGACTTATATAATTGATAAATTTCTTCTATGGGATTTGGATTCCCTTCTTTCTGTAAAAAAGTAATACGCTCGGTATCTCTTTGTACAGCTTTTGCAAAGGCTTCTTCCAATAGTAGGATATGAGATTCTTTATTCTTTTTTGTGGGATTTTTACGTAGTTTTTGTACAGAGGTAGCTATTGCTCTATCATAGTTACCACTTAATAGCGAAGTAGTAGATTTCTTTACCGATGAACAGCTATTAAAGAAGAGTAATAAAAATAATGTCGTGTAGAAGTACTTCATAATTATTGACTTTTTTATCAAGTTTCAATTTTGATGCCAAATTGATTTCAAAAATACTAAACATATAGCATAAAAAAACCTCCTATTTTCTGATCAAGAGCAAGGAGGTCTGTGTTGACTAGTATTGAAAACGCAATTCACTAGTCATTGCTATATTCAAAATTAGGATGTTGTTATCTAGGCGAACGTTGTCGCTATTTTAATACATTCTATAATTTTAGTGGAATAAGCTAGATGAGATGGTACGCTTTCGCGAAAGCGTAACCAATAGTAATCATCAAATATATATAATACGTTCTAGAGATATGCGTGCGTCTTGAACGGAAGTGGTCTGATTGTTATCCGAAGATAACTTCTAAAGCTGCGATTATAATTTGTACCATGTGTGTGAGTTTAGTGGTTAATAAATACTTTTTTTGATGTTTGTTTTTTTATCCTACAAATTGTAACCAAGTAGCGATGATGTAGCTTACAGATAGTGATACCATAAATACGGTGTATATCCCTAATACTTTGTTTGTTTTTACTTGTTTTGTAGATGTGATTTCTTGCGTTTTCATAATAGATAATTTTAAAGATTTTTAATAGTTGTTTGTTATTGATATGGCAAAGAAGTGGTGTTTGTTTGAGGTAGAAAAATATTTTTAAATAATTTAATGCATTTGGATGCTGATTTGTAAGTAAAAAAATCAGATAGATTTCAATATTTTACTTACTGTCTACAGTAATATAAACGTATGTAGGTGTAAAATGTGTTTTAAGTATAAATATGTAATAAATGTAGAGGGTATTTTGCTTACTTTTAAAATCTCTAGGGAGCATTTGTCTTTAAAAGCCCTAAAAGTGCAAGTTTCATCTTTTTTTAAATAATTTTTTGTTTGCAGAAACTGTAAAAAATAGAGTGTAAAAAATATCCTTTATGACGATGTATTTGATCAACGTATCGTTTTTTGAAGATATGTATCTAAAAAAACTATGTTGAATTATTCATAGTAATTTTTCTTTTCCTAAAGTTGCCTTATCTTGAAATAGCAACACAGGTTATGTAAGACTAGACGCTCAGCTGATTGTAATTTTGAATTAGGTCAAGATATATTATTTATGTAGTTTTGCATTTCGTTTGAAAATTTGAATATGAAGGACTTATTTGATAAGATATACAAGGATAAAGGACCACTAGGAAAATGGGCATCGATAGCAGAAGGCTACTTTGTTTTTCCTAAATTAGAAGGACCTATTTCTAACCGTATGGGATTTCAAGGAAAAGAAGTGATTACTTGGAGTGTCAATGATTATTTAGGACTTGCTAACCGTCCAGAAATTCGTGAAGTAGATGCGCAAGCAGCTGCAGACTATGGAAGTGCATATCCAATGGGAGCACGTATGATGAGTGGACACACAAGCCTGCATGAACAATTACAAGATGAATTGGCAGCTTTTGTGAACAAAGACGCTGCTTATTTATTAAACTTTGGATATCAAGGAATACTTTCTACAATTGATGCATTAGTATCAAAAGATGATATCATTGTATATGATGTAGATACTCACGCATGTATTATAGATGGTGTTCGTTTGCACATGGGGAAACGATTTACCTATAAGCATAACGATATGGAAAGTATCGAAAAAAATCTTGAACGTGCGACTAAAATGGCAGAGCAAACAGGAGGAGGAATTCTTGTAATCTCTGAAGGTGTTTTTGGAATGCGTGGAGAACAAGGAAAGCTTAAAGAAATTGTAGCGCTTAAGAAAAAGTATAACTTTCGTCTATTAGTAGATGATGCGCATGGATTTGGAACGCTTGGTGCTACAGGAGCAGGAGCAGGAGAGGAGCAAGGAGTGCAAGATGATATTGATGTATACTTTGCCACATTTGCAAAATCTATGGCAAGTACCGGGGCTTTTATTGCAGGAGATCAGGAAATCATTGATTACTTAAAATATAATTTACGTTCTCAGATGTTTGCAAAATCATTGCAGATGCAACTTGTTGTAGGAGCACTGAAACGATTAGATATGTTACGTACCATGCCAGAACTTCGTGAGAAGCTTTGGGAAAATGTAAATGCATTACAAGGAGGATTAAAAGAAAAAGGCTTTGATATAGGAACGACACAAAGTTGTGTGACACCTGTATATTTAAAAGGAAGTATTCCAGAAGCAATGGCACTTGTAAAAGATTTACGTGAAAATCATAGAGTATTCTGCTCTATTGTTGTGTATCCAGTAATACCCAAAGGACTCATCCTTTTACGTATGATTCCTACAGCGTCTCATACACTTACCGATGTAGAAGAAACATTAATCGCATTTGAAGCGATTAGAACACGTTTAGAAAACGGAACATACAAAAGACTATCTGCAGGAGTAGAAGCTGCATTAGGAGCTTAAAGAGAGCCCTTAAAATAATATTTAAAACCGTTTCTAGGGATGCTTAGAAACGGTTTTTTGTTTTTAAAATAGAGATATGGTAAATTTAAATCTATTGCTAAAGGAATGTAATGTGTGTACTATCGTAATTAACGATTTCAAAGTATTTAAAAATAGAATAGATATTACAAAAAAGTAAACCCTCCATTTCTGGAGGGTTTACGCACTAATAACTAAGATTTATAGGTCTATCGCAATCGATCTACAGATTTTACGAGATCTTCATCGCGCTTAATGGCCTTATTGGCTAAGGCTAGTAAAACGATAGAAATAAGCGGGATGATCATTCCAATACCCTTCTCAAGAACCGCCGTTCCTCCGGATAAGATTTGTGATCGGTATACCAATACACCTAATAAAACAAAGTTTAATATAATTGCCAGTCGTCCTAGAACAAACTGATTTTGTCTCTTTTTATATAAAAATATACTAATGAATGATAGGAGCGCACTAAGTCCAAATAATCCTAAAACAATAGGATCCTCTTTAGCCCATACGGCATTACCTTCCGCATCAGCATAAAGACTAAAAGCAAAGGGTAATCCTATAGAAACAATAGTTGCTAGGGCTAGATATATGGATTGTATGCGTTGTATCACCTTGTGTAAATAATTTCAGGTGCAAAAATAAGTTTCTTTTGTGAGTTATTAGGAAAAGTTTAAAAATAAAATTGTATCATTGTAATGTAATAATGTAATAAGCTCTCCGCTTTTTATTTTCTTGCTAGTTTATTTATCGATTTCTTCTTTCGATATATTTTCAAAAAAAATCGCACAATTATTAATTCACTCTAGTTACTAGATGTTTGACATTTCAGAATTAAAAGCAAAAAAACTTCCTGAGCTACAGGAAATCGCAAAAGGTATTAAGGTTCCTAAATTTAGGACGTTAAAAAAATTAGATTTAGTCTATAAAATTTTAGATGTACAAGCAGCAGAACCTGAAAAGGTTGCTAATACGGCTGTAAAATCTTCTAATCCAGAATCTTCTAAAGTAGAATCACCCAGAAAGATGGTTCGTGAGACGAAGCCTAACACATCCAAAACTGCAGAGACCCCTAAAAGACCAGTTCGCGAAAAGCCTCAAAACCCAAGAAATCAAAATCCTAAGAATAAGAGGCAAGAGGATACAAAATCAACTACAACTCCAGTAGCCAAGGAACCAAAAGCTCCTCAAAAAGAAGAGGTTAAAAAACCAGCTACAACACATACCAACGAAAAAACAAAAGAGAAAAACTCAGATACTAATTCTAACGAACAAAAATCTAGAGATTCTCAACGCGACAATCGTCCGAATAATAATCCGAATAATAAGCGTCAGAATCGCGATGCTAATACTCGTGATACTAGCAATCGCGATAGCAATAATCGCAATCAGAATAATCGCAATCAGAATAGTAATCGTAGTAACTCTAATACAGGGAATGGCAATAAAGATAGCCGTAATCGCTATCGTGAACCAGATTTTGAATTTGAAGGTATTATTGAAAGCGAAGGTGTCCTTGATATCATGCAAGATGGTTATGGGTTTTTAAGATCATCAGATTATAATTACCTAGCTTCTCCGGATGATATTTATGTATCACAATCTCAAATCCGTTTATTTGGATTAAAAACGGGGGATACGGTACTCGGTGTGATCCGACCTCCTAAAGAAGGAGAAAAATATTTTCCATTAATTAAGGTATCTAAAATTAACGGACTCAGTCCTAATATTGTAAGAGATAGAGTATCTTTTGAGCACTTAACACCTTTATTTCCTACAGAAAAATTTAATATAGCAGAGCGACAGTCTAGTATCTCTACAAGAGTGATGGATATGTTTGCACCTATAGGTAAAGGACAACGTGGTATGATTGTATCACAACCTAAGACGGGTAAAACCATGTTACTTAAGGATGTGGCAAATGCGATAGCAGCAAACCATCCTGAGGTATATCAAATGATTCTTTTGATTGATGAACGTCCGGAAGAGGTGACAGACATGCAACGTAATGTAAAAGGAGAAGTGGTAGCTTCTACTTTTGATAAAGAAGCGCATGAACACGTAAAGGTGGCAAATATAGTATTAGAGAAAGCAAAACGTCTCGTAGAATGTGGTCATGATGTAGTGATCTTATTAGATTCTATCACTCGACTTGCACGTGCGTATAACACGGTACAACCTGCTTCTGGAAAGATTCTTTCTGGAGGGGTAGATGCCAACGCATTACATAAACCAAAACGTTTCTTTGGAGCAGCTCGTAATATAGAAAATGGTGGATCATTGACTATTATAGCAACGGCACTTACAGAAACGGGTTCAAAAATGGATGAGGTAATCTTTGAAGAATTCAAAGGAACTGGTAATATGGAACTACAATTGGATCGTAATATTTCGAACAGACGTATTTTCCCAGCTATTGATCTTACATCTTCAAGCACACGTCGTGACGACTTACTCCATTCTAAAGATACAAGCCAGCGTTTATGGGTACTTCGTAAGTACCTTGCCGATATGAATCCTGTAGAAGCAATGCAATTTATGAGCGATCGTATTAAAAGTACACGTAACAATGAAGAATTCTTGATTTCGATGAATCAATAATTTTAAGAGTATATATAAAATATCAAAATCCTCTCAGCAATGAGGGGATTTTTTTTTACGCTTTCGCGAAATCTTTGCTGAGCGTAGTTGAAGTAGCGTAATCAACCATAAAATGTATAGATTTAAGGAATCACTAATACAAAACCGTCTATCATGAAATATACAATACTGCTATTTGCACTCTTTTTGACTATAAGCCTAAGTTTTGCTCAAACTTCATTAATTGATAATTCAAGATACATAAAAGTGTCAGGAAGTGCTAAAATTGAAATTACACCTAATAAAATAATAATAGCGGCTTATTTAAAGGAGCGTATTGAGCGTAAAGAAAAAGTTGATTTATCTCGTATTGAAAAACAATTCAATGAAATCATCCAACAGCTTGGTATTGCAAAAGAAAAAATATCTTTTGACAAGGCAGAAGGGAGGTATACTCAAATAAGAAGAAGACAATCAGATGTGTTGGCTTCCAAGGTGATTTTGGTAGAATTTAGTGATGGTACTCTTGCTAATGATTTTCTTGACGCTTTAAAAGATGCAGATATTGCTAATGATATCCGCAAAAAAACACATACAGAGTTACCGAGGTTTCGAAAAGAAACTAAAATAGAAGCTTTAAAAGCTGTTAGAGGCAAAGCGGAGTACCTTATCGAAGCTGCAGATGCAAATATTGGAAAAGTGTTGAGAGTCACCGAATCTGATGATAGTGGTTTAAGAGGGATTAACTATACAAGCCGATCTGCCCGAACCAGTAATATTTCTAGTAATAGTGGCATGTTTTCAACAGAATCAGTGGGACAGTGGTTCAGTCCTATTAAAATACGTTATGTAATGGATGTGATTTATGAAATCGTAGACTAATGAGTGTATAATTTTATCTGCACATACGCTACATAAAATCGTATGTACAGATAAAATTATAATCTCTATATTTTGATAATTCTTTTTGTGGTACTTCCATTGGAAGTCGCTATTCTAAGAAAATAAACACCATTTGATAGTTGAGATATATCTACAGTATCGTTTTCTGTAGGAACAACTATTTTTT
>Ga0115551_1002161_pt1 | contig 12081 bp, 9 predicted proteins | sample COGITO_mtgs_1103_FD_87179 | JGI IMG/M metagenome (GOLD analysis project Ga0115551, IMG submission 87179) | Pelagic marine microbial communities from North Sea - COGITO_mtgs_110321 | ecosystem: Environmental > Aquatic > Marine > Epipelagic | place: Germany:Helgoland, sampling site Kabeltonne... | reverse complement strand
GCAACCATACGTGCTTGAGGATGTTGAGCTAACAATACTTTCAATTCGTCTTCAGTCTTGGGAGACCAGCTTTGGCTTTCAATATCGATCTTTGAAGCCGTATGTATCAGACCTGATTTAGTATCGGCGGACGCATCATGATTCATGGCAGGCTGCCAAATACCTACCTGCCCTACATCAACACTATTATTGTGATAGTTGTTCATATTTTCAGCCGCTTCGATGATCGGCCGATAACCTGTGCAACGACATAAGTTGCCAGACAGTGCATCGATAATTTGATGATGATCAGCAGGTTCGCTGTTTTTATTAATACGTTGATTTTCGTGCAGCGCAGCCAGAGACATAACGATGCCTGGTGTGCAGAAACCACATTGAGAGCCGTGATAATCGACCATGGCTTGCTGGGCAGGGTGTAATTGGTCGCCCTCTTTATCTTTAGCAGAACCTTTGGTTGCTAAGGCATCAACCGTAATCAGGCTTTTACCATCGAGCTGTGCGATAAAGGTAATGCAGCCGTTAATAGCTTGATAGTGCCACTGCCCTTCACTGCTTTCATTTGCAGTGTCATCAGCAATACGCTCACCCAATAATACTGAGCAGGCACCGCAATCACCAGAACCGCAACCTTCTTTGGTTCCAGCTAAAATTTGCTGCGTGCGTAAATAGCGCAGAACGGTCATGTCGCTTGTGACGGCTGTTTCTTCGATCCAGCGGCCATTTAAACAAAATTTAATCACGGGCTTACTCATATTCATCACATATCATGTCGCGCATTATTACGCGAAAGATTCGACTAATCAAATATCCTGACCAGCCGGACAGGTTTTATTAATATAATTTAATGTATCAAGAATAGTACCAACCTAGCCAGGCCCCACATTACACTGAGCGTTCAGCTATTGTTCGTTTTTTTAAACCCTACTTTTAAACAGAAAAAAGTAAGAAAGAGAATATAAGTAGCACCGCGTAATTCCCAAACTGGCTTTATATGACCAATTACATGACCAGATAGTCATGTTTTGCACTTTAATGGCCCTACAACGTGAGCCAACGCACTGACATAGAGCACATATCGGTTACTGATTTAGTATAGCTAGGTTAATTAATAACCTCATATCGATTTAATATGTAACCATTTCAGCTTATTCACTGAATATAAGCTGACCTTCTGAACAATTTTTTGAGAAATTATCATTTTTATCGCATTATAGTCTGAGTTTTGGCAAACATATTGCTTAATAAAACTGGCTAATTGGTCAAGAATTTTAATATGAATCAGATTGAACTAAACAATATAACCAAGCGCTACCCTGGCTGTGTCGCCAACCAATCAGTCGAACTGAAGGTTGGCGCTGGCGAGATACATGCCTTGCTTGGAGAGAATGGCGCAGGTAAAAGCACCTTGATGAAAATCATTTATGGTGTGGTAAAACCTGACGAAGGCATCATGCGCTGGCAGGGAGAAGAGATTTCCGTTAAAGGTCCCGCACACGCCCGTGAATTAGGCATAGGGATGGTTTTCCAGCATTTTTCATTATTTGAAACGTTAACGGTCGCGGAAAATATCGCGCTGAGTCTGCCTAAAGCAGAATCGGCTTCGATGGATGTTCTTAAACAGCGCATTATAGAAGTGTCCGAACACTACGGAATGAAGCTTGACCCTAATCGCTATGTGCACACCCTATCAATTGGTGAGCAACAGCGCGTTGAGATCGTGCGTTGTCTTTTACAAGATGTGAAACTATTAATTCTTGATGAGCCAACTTCTGTATTAACTCCACAAGAAGTAGAAACCCTTTTTAAGACCCTCCGCCTCTTGTCTGGCGAAGGTTGCAGTATCTTGTTTATCTCTCATAAGCTTGATGAAGTTCGCGCCTTGTGTGATCACGCAACAATCTTAAAAGCAGGCCAAGTCAGCGGTCATTGCATACCGAAAGATACTACGACTGAAGAACTTGCCCGTTTAATGGTGGGTGACGATACACCGCTTACCGAAGACTATAAAAAAGCAGAAGGGGCTGAAACTTTTCTATCGATTGTCAATTTAAGCCATCAATCTAACGATCCTTTTGCTTGTGCTCTTAAAAACATTTCATTAGAAGTCAGAGCTGGTGAAATTTTAGGGATTGCAGGCGTGGCGGGCAACGGCCAGGAAGAATTACTGAACCTTATCAGTGGTGAAAATACCAGCGCTAAAGAAACCGTCTTGTTTGCTCAAAAAGCGGTCGGGAATTTAACCCCAGAGAAACGCCGTATTTTAGGCTTAGGGTTTGTACCAGAAGAACGTCTGGGTCGCGGTGCTGTACCTGACATGTCATTGCAAGATAATGGTTTATTAACGGGCTATCAAGGCGAATTAACCAAGAACGGCATTATCAATACGAGCAAGGTAAAAGCGTTCGCACAAAAAATTATTGAAAAGTTTAATGTTAAAGCGGCGGGTATTCATGCTCAAGCCAAATCGTTATCGGGCGGTAATTTACAGAAGTATATTATTGGCCGCGAAATTTTACAGAATCCCAAACTACTCGTTTGTTCTCACCCAACGTGGGGCGTTGATATTGGCGCGGCCATTTTAATTCGTCATGAATTAATTAAATTGCGTGACGAGGGCTGTGCGATATTGGTTGTTTCGGAAGATATTGATGAGTTGTATTCTATCAGTGATCGTATTTGTGCGATTTGTGATGGCGAACTCTCTCCTATTGCCCCGACTCATGACGTTTCTATTAATCAGCTGGGCATGTGGATGGCTGGTGATTTTCATGCGCTGAATAATGATAGTGAAGGTGCGATTAAATAATGTTGAATATTACGTTAGAAAAAAGACCGTCTGATTCAAAACTCATGTCTTATTTATCGCCATTGTTTGCGATTCTATTAACCTTGCTTAGTGGTGGTTTGTTATTTACAGCATTAGGTCAAGACCCTTTTCACGCCCTGTATACTTTTTTTGTTTTACCTTTAACCGATGTATATGGCTGGACAGAGCTGGGCGTTAAAGTCGCACCTCTTACCTTGTGTGCCATGGGTTTAATGCTGTGCTTTAAAGCAAGAATCTGGAATATCGGCGCTGAAGGCCAGTTCATTCTTGGTGGCTTGGGCGGTGGTTACATTGCATTAGAACTCATGGACGCTGAAGGTTTCTGGGTTTTACCTTTAGTTTTATTTTTTGGTGCTTTATCCGGTTTATTCTGGGGGGCCCTCACTGCCTTGCTAAAAACTCGTTTTGGCGCTAACGAAATTCTCACTACGATTATGCTGAACTACATTGCTCTTAATTGGCTGTTATATGGCGTACACGGGCCGTTGAAAGACCCTGAAGGTTTTAACTTTCCAGAGTCAGCAATGTTCTCAGATTTCGCAACACTACCGGTTTTATCCGATGATTATCGGCTGAATATCAGTATATTCTTTGCTTTATTTGCCGTTGCCGCAATCTGGACATTAATGTCGAAAACCTTATTAGGCTTTCAAATTTCTGTTTTAGGCGAAGATAAAGCCGCCGCTCGTTTTGCAGGCTTTAAAGAAGAACGCTTAACCTGGTTTGTATTATTAGCGTGTGGTGCTCTTGCAGGCCTTGCAGGGGTAAGCGAAGTAACGGGGTCAATTGGTCAGCTTAATCCTTATATTTCTCCTGGCTATGGGTACGCAGCGATTATTGTTGTTTTCTTAGGCCGCATGCATCCTGTAGGCATAGTCTTTGCCAGTATGTTGTTAGCGTTGACTTATATGGGTGGAGAAATGGCTCAGATGGACTTAGCACTTCCTAAATCGTTAACCGGTTTATTCCAAGGCATGCTGTTATTTTATTTATTAGCCTGTGATTTACTAATTAGCTATCGCATTGTGCGTAAGCCTGCTGCCCGCTCTATCGGCAGCTCTTCCAACTCTGCACAAGCATAAGAGGCTAGTACTATGGATTTTGAATTATTCACCAATATTTTATTCGCAACATTACGCACCGGTACGCCACTTATTTTAATAGCACTGGGGGAAATGGTCTGTGAGAAATCAGGCGTATTAAACCTTGGCCAAGAAGGCATGGTATTGATGGGCGCAGCGCTAGGTTTCATTGCAGCTGTCGTAACAGGTCATGCAGGTCTTGGCATTATTGCCGCAATTCTTGCGGGTATGATGATGTCGGTTCTATTCGCATTCTTGGCCGTAACGTTAGTCTCCAATCAGGTCGCAACGGGGTTGGCGTTAACCATTTTTGGTACCGGACTCAGTGGCTTTTTAGGCGCTGGTTATGTCGGCATGGCGATTGATGGAATTGCGCCTTTCCCAATTCCATTATTAAGTGACATTCCTTTTATCGGAAAAGTTTTATTTTCTCATGATCCTTTGGTTTATCTATCTTGGGTCATGTTTGCATTAATTTTTTGGTGCTTCCGCAGTACTCGCTTGGGCTTAACCATTCGTGCTGTTGGTGAAAATCCAGAAGCGGCTAATGCCATTGGTATTCCAGTAATGAAAGTTCGCTATGGCGCTATTTTATTTGGTGGTGCTATGGCAGGTTTAGCGGGTGCTTACCTTTCTTTGGTTTATACACCGATGTGGAGCGAAGGCATGTCTGCCGGACGCGGGTGGATTGCGTTGGCTTTGGTCGTATTTGCCAGCTGGAAAGCTGAACGCATTCTATTGGGTGCTTATTTGTTTGGTGCTGCGAGCATCATGCATTTGGTTCTACAAGGGCTTGGTTTTGAAGCGTCTCCAAACCTTCTTGCTATGCTACCTTATGGTGCCACCATTATTGTTTTGGTTATTATCGCAAGCGATGCCGCTAAAGCAAAATTAAGTACACCGCTTGCATTAGGTCAGCCTTATAGACCGCAAGTGTAGTTTTTATCTAAGCATACTTTGGTATCGCCACAATAATAGTGGCGGACCTATATTATTGAATCTAACTGAAGTGAACTAAAAGGAAGCATAACCATGTATTTAAATAAACTAACCAAGCTAGCCATGACGGCAGCTTTAGCATTTGGGGCTAGTCTCGCCACGGCAGAAGATCCATTAAAAGTCGGCTTTGTTTATGTTGGCCCAACGGGTGATGCTGGCTGGTCTTTTGGTCATGATGAAGGCCGTAAATACATTGTTGAAAAGTTCGGTGATAAAATCGAAACAAACTATGTTGAAAGTGTTGCTGAAGGTGCTGACTCTGAACGCGTTATTCGTCAGTTAGCCGCCAAAGGCCACGAGTTAATTTTCACGACTTCGTTTGGTTATATGAACCCTACTTTAAAAGTAGCGAAAAGATTTAAGAAAGTTAAATTCGAACACGCTACAGGCTACAAGCGTAGTAAAAATGTCGGTACTTATTTTGCTCGTGCTTATCAAGGTCGTTACCTTACGGGTTTAATCGCGGGTAAAATGACTAAGTCTAACGTGATTGGATATGTAGGATCTTTTCCTATTCCTGAAGTGATTCGTGGCATTAATGCTTTCACGAAAGGTGCGATGGAAGCCAACCCAAATATCACCGTAAAAGTTGTGTGGGCGTCTACTTGGTATGACCCTGCAAAAGAACGTGAAGCGGCTGAAACATTAATGCTACAAGGCGCCGATGTTTTAACTCAGCATACTGACTCAGCTGCCGTTATTCAGGCCGCAGAATCGAAAGGCAACTACGCCATTGGTTATCACTCTGATATGAGTGCCTATGGTGAAAAAGCTCATTTAACGTCGACTATTCACAACTGGGGTCCATTATACGCTGCAAAAGTACAAGCGGTTATGGATGGCACTTGGAAGTCTGAAGATTTATGGCCGGGTATTGCGGAAGGCGTTACTGACCTAGCACCATTAAACGATGCGATCCCTGCTGATGTTAAAGCGCTTGTCGCTAAGAAGAAACAAGCAATCAAAGACGGCTCTATGCGCGTATTTGATGGCCCTATCTTTGATCAGTCTGGCAAAGAAGTGATTGGCGCAGGCGCAACGATGGATGACGCGGCTCTAAAAAACTTTAACTGGTACGTTAAAGGCGTTGAAGGCAAGCTACCTAAGAGCTAGCGCTCTTAATCATTGTTTGATTTGCTCGAGTTACTGCTGGTTAACCAGCAGTAACTATTTAAATAATATTTATTATTAATCGCTTTTATGACCCGCTATTGATCAATCAAGAAGAGATTGCTCACTTTAGCTTGATACACATCGTATTATTCGTTGATGTATTTTTTCGTTCATCATCACATTCTGTTATAATCGATATTCGTATTATTCATCGGATGATGTCACCTTATACTGTTACTAACGAGGCTTTTGGTGAGCGTAACTAAGAAGTACAAACCGGGTAAAATCCGCGAACAGAACAGTTTGAAGATTCTTCAAGCGGCTGAAGTCGAATTTGTTAAGCATGGATACAAGGGCACTAGCATGCAGTCTATTTCAGACGCGGCTGGATTACCTAAAGCTAATCTTCATTATTATTTTACTAATAAGGCGAAACTGTACAATGCGGTATTAGAAGACATTGTTCAGCGCTGGAATGAAGTTCTGACCGATATCACTGAAGACGATGATCCAACTGAGACTTTAGAATTTTATATTCGAACCAAAGTTGAGCTGGCGATTCGCTATCCTAACGCCTCTAAAATATTTGCTACCGAAATTATTCAAGGTGCGCCAAATGTTAAGGAATACTTACGCACAGATTTACGCACTTGGTTAAGAGCAAAGACTAAAATTATCGAAACCTGGATCGAGCAAGGTAAGATGAACAAGGTTGATCCTGAGCACTTATTTTTTATGATTTGGTCAACGACTCAGCACTATGCAGATTTCGAAGCTCAAATTTTAACCATTACGAATAAGCTTGAATATGAAGCAGATGACATTGAACGCATCAGTCGTTTTTTGTGTCACATGATTTTAACGGGCTGCGGCTTAACCCCGACACATAAACTTTAAACAGCCTTCATAGCTGTAAAAATTTCTTGGCAGATTAACACGCAAGTCACTGCTATTACTGTACTGCTCGCAGAACAGGGTGACTTGACGTGATTATTATCGATAATTTTCTTTTCAATCTCTTGTCTCTGTTGGCACTTTTAAAAGGTGACAACATGTCCAACTCTTTATTTATAAATAAGTCTCTGCTAACAAAAAAGACTCTCTGGATTAAAAACCCTTTGTCGGTATTTACAGCGAACCAACAAGATGCCAGCAATGGCATTGTAATTCGCGATGGCATAATCATTGAGCTCGTCGCTAAAGACGCTAAACCAAAGAATGATATAAACCAAGTATTTGATGCCAGCCGTCATGTCTTACTTCCTGGATTAGTGAATACTCACCACCATCTTTATCAGACCCTCACTCGAGCTTTTCCCCCCGCATTAAATAAGCGTCTATTCCCTTGGCTGCAAACCCTCTATCCCGTTTGGGCTAAACTACAACCTGATATGCTGCATGCAGCAACTGAGCTTGGGTTGGCGGAATTAATGTTATCGGGCTGCACAACGGTCGCTGATCATCATTATTTATTTCCACAAGCCTTAACTGAAGCGATTGATATTCAAGTATCTGCCGCACGAAAAATTGGTAATCGTGTCATGCTGACTCGTGGCTCCATGAGCTTGGGACAAGATGATGGTGGCTTACCACCTCAGTCCACTGTGCAAACCGATGCGGCTATTTTAGATGACTGCCAACGGGTTATTAGTCAATTTCATCAAGCTGGGCCTGGTGCTATGGTTCAGCTTGCATTAGCGCCCTGCTCACCATTTTCAGTGACGACGGACTTAATGAGAGAAACGGCGACGTTAGCACGCGCTAATAATGTACGCTTACATACTCATTTAGCGGAAACTGAAGATGAAAATGACTTCTGCCTGCAATCTTTTGGTTTACGCCCATTAGATTATTTAGAGTCAGTTAACTGGTTAGCCGGTGATGTTTGGCTAGCTCACGGCATTCATTTCAATGACGATGAAATTAAACGCTTAGGTAAGGCCAAAGTAGGCATAGCCCACTGCCCTTCTTCAAATATGATTTTAGCTTCTGGTATTTGCCGTACCAAAGAATTGCAAGCCGCTGGAGTGCATGTTGGCTTAGGGGTTGATGGCTCAGCGTCTAATGATGGCTCAAATATGATTCAAGAAGTTCGCCAAGCTTTATTAATTAATCGCTTACGTTATCAAGCCGATGAAGTTACTCATCAAGATGTACTCTATTGGGCCACAAAAGGCTCTGCAAAGGTATTAGGGCGCAATGACATCGGTGAGCTGGCTGTCGGAAAGCAAGCAGACATCGCTTTATTTAATCTGGATGAACCTCGCTTTTCTGGTTCCCACGATCCATTAGCCGCTCTCATATTGTGTGGCGCTCATAGTGCAGATTACGTGATGGTAGGAGGAAAATGGAAAGTTGAGCAAGGTAGATTATTAACGGGAGATATTGATGAAATTCAAGTGCGTCATAAAGCCTCAGCCCTCTCATTGGTAAATTAATGATTTCCAAGCTGCCTTTTATATCACTCAAGATGCAAATACCTGACCACTCTGTTATCATTTTAAATTAACAGAAACAGCCATAAACCCAATCAATGACTTAGTGGAGATGTTGTACGCTAAGTCAGCAAAAGAATCGCACCCTAAATAGGCTGACTAATCCGTTAGCTTAGCGACTGATAAAGCAATACAGGACGTATTGCTTTATCAAACTCTTTCATTTCGAGCGGTGCCTACTTTCCTTTTACTTCTTCAGCGACTTCTTCATTAAGTTCGCGAAATACGAATACTCGCGCTGCCATAAAGTTAAAGCCCATTCCCATAATCACGCCGATAATAAAGGCCATAAATGGTTTTTCAATAAAGAAAGGAACGTATTCTGTTAATAAGGTGTAGCTACCAAAGTTAATTGCAAAGCCGCCTAATGACGTCATCACAAATGATAACCACTGAGTGAGCTTTTTTGATTTATCTCTATCAGTGAAAGTAACTGTACGGTTCCAAAACCAGTTCCAAGTAACCGCTGGCCAGAATGAAATCGCACGAGCAACAGTGTGGTTAAGGCCTAAGAATAACTGCAGACCAAAATAAATAAGACTGTCCACAATAAAGCCCGTGCCTCCTACTAAACCAAACTGTAAGAACTCTGAAGCCGTTGGGAATTTAAATTTATACAATCGACGCAAATGTTTTAGATACAAAAGCTGTTCTTTGAAATCCAGCTTACTCTCGCCAAACTCACGATCTTTAAAGTGTATAGGCTGCTCGGCAGGTGAAGCAAACTCACCCTTCACCATAATCTCTAAGCCGATTTTATAACCTGTTGGGGCAAGATCTTTTGTACTTCCTAGACGCTCGCGCTCAAAGGAGAAAAAACCAGACATTGGATCTTTAACATGGCATAAAGGTAATGCTAGCCAAGTCGCAACCTTTGAGTTCAATAATCTAAAGAATCCCCAATCTTCATCAAAAGACCCGCCTTCGACATAACGAGAACCAACAACAAAGTCCGCTTCATTAGTCTTTAGCTTTTCAACCATGTGAGGAATAGCCGTCGCTGGGTGAGATAGATCGCAGTCCATCACAACAATGTATTTACCAACCGCTTCGTCGATGCCGCGAATTACCGCTGTAGATAAACCGCGTTCCTCTGTCCGTACGATAATACGCGCAGGGATTTCATGAGACAGCTTTGCGACCGCATCAAAAGAACCGTCTTGGGAATCATCATCCACATAGATAATTTCAAAGCTTTCACCCGCCAGCGCAGTATTAATTTCTGCTGCTATTAGGGGAATATTCTCTACTTCTTGATAAGTAGGAATAACGATAGATATATTTACATCCGACATATTTTTAAACCACTTTTACTAGCGCTGTCATCAACAGCACCTTATTGACTATTAACTGCTTCTTTAGTGACCGCTTCTTTATTGCCCGTACCCATATAATGGTCACATCGATAAAGTTTGAAATAGTTCACATATGAAGATTCTATTTTTATTTCTAATTCATCTTTAAATTCGCAGTGTGAAAACTGTTTCAACAGTTTTTCTTTGAATCCTTTATGGTCGGCATGAAGTAATAATATTCCAGAATCACCCACCTCAGCGGATCCAAACCAAAGATCAAACTGATCAAATCTTGAATCCAGTACTTTAACAGGCATTGGACGCGCATACCATGCAACTCGAGAGGCGTGTGACCAGTTGGGTATAAATACATTATCCCCCTCCTTGGCCAAAGATGTGATACGAGATGAAACCTCTTTCCACCCCATTAAATCTGCTAATGGGTGGCGATAATCATCAAAAGCAATTTTAGGATAAGTAAGAAGAACTTGTACAACCAAGGTTAACAACAAGCTGAAACTGGCTAGACTTATAAAAATTCGCTTTTGTATTTTACTGCCTAAAGATGAAAGAATTACTTTCGCGATCAATGGCAGCATAAAAATAACGCCTAACTCAGTCCAATGAGGCAATGAGCGACCTTTTGCCGATAAGATAGAAAACAAAATCAAAATAGGTAAGGCGAAAATCAGCCAGATTTTAGCGCCGTTATTAGCCCGCAACTTCCATATGGCCAATAAGCCCACGATATAGATTAAAGGTCCGAAAGCAGCAAATTGAGTTACTTGCATACGTAATGCAGCGGCTAAACTATATTCTGATTTTCCGGCACTATGATTTAACTGGTATAAAAATGAAATCCAGTCATTGTGCATGTTCCAATACAACACAGGAAAAATACAAATAGCGGCAATAATCCCTGCAAGATAAAGCCCTACTTGCGAAAACAAACGCGCTTTGAATTGTAAATACAGCACTATAAAAGTAGACACAGCCAGCGTCACGCCAGTGTATTTACTTAACCCAGCGGCACCTAATATTAAACCAAGCAATAGCCAATCTTTAAGTTGATGCCCTTCATTTATTTGAATCCTTTTTAAGATCCAGATATTTAATAAGCCCGCCAAAATTAGAGGGGTTTCTGGGATCATACCAAAAGGAAGTACTTGTAAAATAGGCGCGCTGATAAACAGCAAGATCGTTAGCTGCGCTGTTTTTTCACCAAAGTCTTTTTTAGCTAGATGGAATAATACACACAATGAAAGTCCACTCAGAATAATTGGGATTACTCTCAAGGAGAACTCGGAACTTGAGAATAATAAAGCGATCGATTGAAGCCAGCCAACCATAGGAGGATGATCAAAATAAGACCAATCTAAAAAGCTCCCATATAAGGCATAGTGAGCCTCATCGGCAGAAAAAGGGAGGGACCAGGCGTGGAGCAATGCCAATAAACTATAAAGGCCTAGAAAACTGAGAGTGATGATTCTTAGCGACATGATGCCTACGCTGCTTTTATTAATGTTTTTGAGGAATGCTATTGTAATCTAATGGGGCTTCACACGTCATGCTAATGGGTAAAGATTTGTCTCAGTTTATGGCTGTAACATTCACAGCAAGATGTTTTTAAGAAAACCGATTTTGGATTCTAGAATAAGAGCCTCAATAGACGTAACGTTTACCCTACAATCAAACGGGAAGAGCCCACAGTGACCACTATGGATGGTGGAAATGCAGAGCTATCCTCTGCCAGCTAGTGGGTATCGAGAGAAATTCATCGTCATTATTCTAAAAATTCTAACTTGTCTGCCATCACACTTTTCTCTAGGCGAAAAAAAACCCTAATAGACGACCTATTAGGGTTTTAGAATAAGAGCTTGACGATGACCTACTCTCACATGGGGAAACCCCACACTACCATCGGCGCTACTGCGTTTCACTTCTGAGTTCGAGATGGGTTCAGGTGGTTCCACAGTGCTATTGTTGTCAAACAAACTTTGATGCTTTGTTCGTGTCTTATGCGCTTCTCTTATGAGTGGCTGCATTCACTTGGCAAATAGGGTCATACACAGTTGGTTTTTCTAAACCAATCTTTACTGAAAAAAAATCCCCAACACACTCTCTATTTAAAGAGAATCTGTTGGGGATTTTAGAATAAGAGCTTGACGATGACCTACTCTCACATGGGGAAACCCCACACTACCATCGGCGCTACTGCGTTTCACTTCTGAGTTCGGGATGGGTTCAGGTGGTTCCACAGCGCTATTGTC
>Ga0115551_1002132_pt1 | contig 12189 bp, 6 predicted proteins | sample COGITO_mtgs_1103_FD_87179 | JGI IMG/M metagenome (GOLD analysis project Ga0115551, IMG submission 87179) | Pelagic marine microbial communities from North Sea - COGITO_mtgs_110321 | ecosystem: Environmental > Aquatic > Marine > Epipelagic | place: Germany:Helgoland, sampling site Kabeltonne... | reverse complement strand
GACGTTCAACAACAACGGCGTAACGACTTCTCTCAAGGATAAAAATCTGTTGAGATTTTTCCTTCTCGGCGTCGGGACTTTACTCCCGTTCAACGTGTTCATCACCGCGAAGAAGTATTTTGACGTGACTTTACTCAGACACGATGGTGGTGATGCCGCCGCGGCTGCGAGAAATGGCGAAGGATGGTTTACGTTTACGAAAGATTCGTTTGAAAATGCGTTTAGTTTTTCGTACACGATGGCAAACTTGGCGACGTTAATCGCGATGAATAGGATGCGGGTGTTTGATGCGGGCAGAAGAAAGGATGATGATCCAAGAAGAAGAAGAGAAGAAGATGTGAATGAGGAGAGTAAATTATACGACCGATTGACGACGTATCCACTCTTGGCGTGCGCTGTATGTTTCTTCGCGACGGCGTTACTGGCGTTGGATGAACACATAAAAGGTACATTTGTCGTCTCTTTCGCGACATTTAATTTAGTTTTGTTCGGTATTTTCACTGGTTTGGTGCAGTCCGGATCGTTTGCATTAGCCGCGACGCGAGAGAGAAAGTTTTCCACGTCGGTGGTGAGTGGGCAAGCGTTGAGCGGGGTGCTCGCGAGTTTCGTGGCGTTGACGTGTAGCGGGTTTAATTTCGCGGCTTTGTATTTTGGTTTGAGCGGATTGGCGTGTTTACTGTGCGCGAAAGGCGGGAGAGAGTTAGTCTTGGAGATGAAAAAGGAAAATATGACGTCAAATATGGGCGACGATAGTATTAATAGTGGGAACATTAGCACGCAGCAATACGCTCCAGTCGCGATACTCGAGGAGGACAAGGAGGAGGAGAAGAAGAAGAAGAAGAAGAAGGAATCGAATAATGCATTGTCTGAGAACGACTTGGAATTCAACGTCGAAGACGAAAGGTCAAACGCGCGACTCATGGGCGCTTCTACGATGTCGTCTTCTTCGAACGCAACAACAGAAGCGTCGGAAGGTACCGAAGGCGCCGCCGATGAGCCGCCGATTAAAAAAGAGACGTGGCTCTTTCGGTTCGCCGTGTTTCTCACGTTTACAGTCACGCTCACCGCGTTTCCCGCAATCACTTCGTCCATAGTCACTCGCGCGGAAATGAATAACAACAGCGGTAGCGATGATAGTAACGGTGCATCCACCGACGGCGACTACTGGACCTCCTTCCTCTTCCTCCTCTTCAATCTCGGCGACCTCGCCGGACGCGTTTTTGAAGGTTCCTCGTACGCTCACAGTCGAGGGCTACAAAACGTCACCGGCCAAGTCGCGTTCCGTCGAAGTCTGTATCGAATAGTATTCGTTCCTTTGCTCGCTTCGTGCAACGTGAATCGATCCGGCTGGCGCATCCCTCGAGTCTTCTCCTTCGACTCGTTTCCAATCCTCTTTGTATTCTTATTAGGATTCACCAACGGTTTCAACGCCGCATGCAGCATGGCGCTAGGACCGCAAACGCTCTCTTCTGACCACCATTCGCCGCGCTCAGACGAAATCGAAAACGAAGACATTGAAATAGAAAACCCACCGTCGTTGGTGTCCTCCTCTTTGACGACAGAAAGGACGAACGAGGACGAAGAAAAAGAAGATGTCGCGAAAAGCGAAGAAGGCGCGTTTCTCGGCACCATGCTCTCCGCTGGAATCGCCTTCGGAAGCGTCGTCAGTGTACTCGTCTGCGGGATTTTCACGAGTGGTGGGTATTTGTAAAACAGAAAGAACTTGAACATAAAGTTGTGTACTATTACTACTCATCTACGTATTAGTATTTTCTGTTCTTTTTTCTCTCTTTTTCTTCTCAAAAAAACAGCCGCCAAGCCGCCAAAAATTCCTCTCAGGAACTTCGTTTACCCGAGCGTTTTCTCCAAACATACATCCAAAGAAACAAAGAAGAAGAACGCAGAGAGAGAGAGAGAGGTATAAAGATGGGATTCAACAACAAGAAGCGCAAGTCAAACCCGAGCGATGGTAACAACAACAACAACAACAAAAGAATCCAAAAGCGAGACTTTAAGAAATCCAATCGCTCAAATTCGTGGGACAAAGAACCCAAAGGGAAACGACCGGCAAGAGGAGGAGGCAAAAAGAACAACGGCGAAGGGAAATACGGCGCGACTGAATACGTCCGCGAAAACGAGCACTTCGAAGCGTACTACTCGGCGCAAAAGATATGCTCGTCCGACGAGGATTTTGCAAACTTGATGCGCGTTTTGAAAACGGATTTACCGAGCAGTTTTAGAATCAACGGGGTTGGGAACTTTGCCGCGCGGATCAAGCAACGAGTGAAAAACGAGTTCGCGACGTTATCCGGAGCAGGGTTGGAAGATATTAAACCACCGAAAGCGGTGGAGTGGTATCCAGACTCTGGGGCGTGGCAATTTAGTTACTCCAGGTTACAGTTACGATCCGTGCCGCAGTTGAAGTCGTTGCACGAGTTTCTCAAATCCGGCCAAGAGTTTGGTTCGATCACGAGGCAAGAAGTCGTGTCGATGATACCGACGCAGTTTTTGAAGGTTGAACCGCACCATAAGGTTTTGGACATGTGCGCTGCGCCTGGATCGAAAACGTTCCAAGTTTTAGAGGCGTTGCATAGGGATTTTGAGAGTTACGATCCGAGCTTTGGGAGTTTTCACGCGGACGCGGAGGGAGGAAAAGCAGAGTTGTCCGCAAAGATGCCGACTGGGTTTGTCGTCGCCAACGATGCTGATTTGAAGCGCTGTAATTTGTTGACGCACCAAACGAAACGCGCGAATTCGCCGTGCTTGTTGGTGACGAATCACGAGGGGCAGAACTTTCCTGTGATTAAAGGTGAACCCGGGAACGCTCAGGATGATTTTAAGTTTGATTCCATTTTGTGTGACGTGCCGTGTAGCGGAGATGGCACGATGCGGAAAGCGCCGGATATTTGGGCTCGATGGCACGGCGGCTTTGGAAATGGTCTGCACTCGCTGCAGATCAAAATCGCAAAGAGAGCCGCGCAGATTTTGAAAGTTGGAGGGAGGATGGTATATTCCACGTGTTCGTTGAACCCGATTGAAAACGAAGCCGTGGTGATGTCGCTGATGAAAGCGACGAACGGGGCGTTGACGTTGGTAGACGTGAGCAAAGAGTTACCGGACTTGAAACGATCGAACGGGTTGAGAGATTGGCAAGTTTGGGGGAAATCGAATCGTCGATGGAATTCGGCGGAGGAAGCGCACGAGAACAACGAAAAAGTTGTCGCGAGTTCCATGTTCCCGGATAAAGAGTTTTTAGATACCATCCCGATTGAAAATTGCGTGAGAATTTTACCGCACCACTCCGATACCGGTGGTTTCTTTGTCGCCGTTTTCGATAAGGTGAGAGAATTGGATCCGGAGATTGAGACGCAAATCGAAAACGAGGCGAACGGCAACGAGAGTAAAAAGTCGAAAACGAGAGAGTTTTCGAAATTTAAAGGTTTAGGCATGGCGGAAGTGAAGTGCCATTTCGAGTACCCGTCCTCGTCCTCGAATGGTGACTCTGGAGATCAAATTAAGCTCTCTTTAACCGTGGAACAGCCAAAACCGCCGAAAACGAAGTACTCTCGCGACCCGCAAGATGGTACGTTACTCTTCCTCAACGCGCACGGTCAAGACCAATCGAGACCGGGTAGGAAAGGGTTCGACGGGGTCGCGCCGGTGAATTCTCCGGACGTCGTCGATCCAATCAACGAAAAGTACGGCATTCACTCGCTTCAAATCGAGAAAAACTGTGTCACGAGAACCGCGGCAGGGAGCAAACCGAAACGCGTGTATTATGTCACTCCAAATTTACGACAGTACATCGCCGCCGATACGAGGGAAAGTTTACGCATAACCGCCATCGGTTTAAAAGTCTTCGAACGACAAAACTTAAACGACGATAAAGACTCTTACTTTGGCGCAGACTCGAAAGTTTTGAGCTCGTGCAACTACCGATTAAACCAAGACGGTTTATTCCTAACTTTGCCGTTCATGACAAAACAAGCGATCACGATCACCATCCCCGAACTCCTCCAAATCCTCAAACTGAGAGGTTTGGCGTTGGTTGAAAACGAACCGGTACCGGACGGTTCCAAATTCACTCCGCGACCGAGTTTCACCGACGCGGAAACTCGAAAACACGTCGAAAGTTGCTCCCAAGGCTCGCTCGTTTGTTTGCTCCGCGACGAGGACGTTCAGAAACTCAACTGCTCTCGATCCGAATTCGCAATCACGTGTTGGAAAGGCAAAACGAGCTTAAACTTGCTCGTTTCGAAAGTCGAAACCGAACACTTGCTCGAAAAGTTAAAAGCGCACACGAGAGATGTGAACGACGACGCATGAAAAGAAGACACAACAACACGTAAAAAAGAAGAAGAGTTAAAAGAGAGTGTTATCAAAGTTGTATACTTATTTTTACGAATATAATGAACGCTATTACATCACGATTTACTTCGCGTAAAATTCCCAATAACAGTAGAGGGAACACAACATCTCCACAAACAATTCACGCTTGAATCACGAATCATTATTAAAAACAAAAAAAAAACTGCTTTTGATGACGCGATGAAAAAAGTGCATTTCAGGATGCCTCTGCGTCTCAAATTTCTATTCAAGTGCAAAAGATCTCATAAATATCTCAAGAAAAAACCGCTCTTTACGGGGAAGGAGGAAACACATTCTCTAATCACACAAAGAAGGTCACGAGGAGTGCAGAGAGACAGCGCGCGCACACACACGCGTAAACAAAGAGAGAGATATACCATGAGGCGATCGACGCGCGCGCACAGATCTTCCTCTGGAAAAGAAGAGGGAAAAGAAAAGAGGAATCTTGAGTCTCCTTTTCCAATCCGGAAACGGAGTGACGACACGTCGGAGTTTGAGGATGATTTTGTTGAGAAGAAGACTACGACGAAGAAGACGAAGAGGATGGGCGGTCACTCGGTCGCTGCGAACGAAGAAGCAAAGATCAAGACGAGATCATCGAAACAAAAAAAAGAGATCGTCGTCGTTCTCGAACGAGGAGGGACTGAAACAGCGGCAACGACGACGACGACGACGGATGATGGTGACGACGTTTCTCCCCAAAACGAGGAGGAGAAAAAGAAGTCAACGAAAACGACTGAGGAAAAGGAGAAAAAATTACGAATTTTACTGGTCGAGGACGACATCCCGACCTCCTTGATCATAACGTCCATGCTCACGCAAGCCGGAGCGATAGTGACGAACGCATCCAACGGGAAGCAAGCTTTAGAGCGATTACGAGATAACAATTATCACGAAAAGATTGATTTGATTTTAACGGACATCATGATGCCGGAGGTGGACGGCATCGAGTTGTGCTCGATTTTATCGAAGAATCCGAAATTGAAAGAGGTGCCGATAATTGTCATGTCGGTGAGCGATCATTTGGAAGCTACCGGGGAAGTTTTGGATGAGAGTAAAGCGCACGCGATTGGTGCGGAGGGGTTTTTGCAGAAACCGCTGAGTAAGGATGTGTGTAGGAGCATGGTCGGGACGCATCATAGGTTACCGTCGAACGGGAGTTCGTCGAGTTCGTCTTTACTGTTAACGACAACGACGAGGAATGGTGACGGTAAAAACGACAATAATAATAATAATAATAATAATAAGGATAATAATAAGGATAGTAATAATGATAACAACATCATCATCATCAACAACAGCGGTTCTGAGGAGAAAGGTTCGGGCGGCTCGGACGATCCATCGACTTTCAAACTCGCGGTGAAAGAATCTGGCGGTCTCGGAGTCCTCGACGAAGAAGGGACGAAGGAAATGGAAGAGATGAAAAAATCGAAAACGGCCGACCGTTGGACTCGAAATCAAATGCGAGATGCAGATTGCGGATCAGATGAAGGTTCTGGAGCCGGGGGTGGGAGAGAATCCTCCGGAAACGAAGAAGAAGGAGAAGAGGAGAAAAAGAAGAAAGAAGATTCGTCGGAAAAGGAGACCATGAAAACTACTACTACTACTACTACTGTTACTGCTCGAGAACTCGCGACGGCGCCAATGCAAGAAGAAGGACCAGGAACCTCGGCGCGAAGGACTTCAGACCTCGTGACGAATATATTGCACTCGGAACAAAAGAAACTCTTCTCGGGTTTGTCGGTGCAACTCGTGCGCGCACACGGCGGTCCAACGGCTGTTCTCGAACTCGCGTTACCGCCACATTCACACAATAAAGGCGAAGGTAGTAACAACGATGGTAATGAATATACGAACGATTCTGATCGCGTCAAATTACGCCGGTCTGAGTCGCGCTCGGCGTTTCAATCATTCATCAAACAAAACGAGAACAAAAACGTTGGCGTGGAAACGGTAGCGTTACCGATTGATCCGATGTCGATGGTTTTTCCCAATCTGAATGATGGCGCGAAAGCAGATATGACTCCGGATGGTAAGAAGAAGAGGGGAAAGAATGCGACGAAAGCAGCGCGTTCGAGATTATCAAAGAAAAGTACTTCACCGCAGGCGGCGATGACTGAAGCGAAAGATGTGGAAGCTGCGGAACTCTTGGTCCAGTACCAGATGCAACAACAACAACAACAACAACAAGAACAACAAGAACAAGAACAACAACAACAAGAACAACAACAACAACAGCAGCAGCAGTACCAGATGCAAATGCAACAGCAGCAATTCATGCAAATGCAAATGCAATTCCACCTTCAACAGCAGAACTTCATGGGGGCGGCACAGGATCCGGCCACGGTGCAAGCTAACGCGCAAGCGTATCAAAATTTGATGCAGTCGTTGGCGATGTCTCAGCAGCAACAGCAACAGCATCAAATGCAAATGCCTCCTGGATTCAATCCCGCCGCCGCGGCTGCAGCAGCCATGTTTGCTTCCTCCTTGAATGGAGCGCCACCGCCAACGAGCATACACAGTAACGCCGGAATGGGCATGTTTCCGTACTTTCAACAAAATCAAGAATACGTAAATTCATTCGTGCAAGCGTTGGCATCCGCCGTCGAGAAGGCGCCGATGACAATGTTAGAACACCAACATCAGCAGCATCACTATGCGCCACAGCAGCCGGCCCAACCGTTCGTAAACACATCTGCGGCGCAAGTGAAGTTGGACAACATTGTTGCCAACAATACCAACGCTGCCGTCAACAACGTCAACACCGCCTCAACCTGTGCCGAGCGAAGAGCGTTGGCCATCGCTCGATTTCTCAAGAAGCGCAAGGAGCGTAAATTCGAAAAGAAAGTTCGATATGCCAGCAGAAAACGGCTGGCGGAAGCTCGACCAAGAGTTCGCGGTCAGTTTGTGAAAAAAGTGGTTGCCGTAGAAGAGGTACCGACGACGATAGCGGCGAAGATCGCGACGACGACGACGACGAACAGCGACGAAGAGGCGAACAAAGCGAGTGAAGAAACTTTGAAAATGAAAGTTGTGGACGAATAAAGTGTGAAAGCGCTCCTCCTCTCGCAGAAGCAATAACATATAACAACATTAAGATAAACGTAATAATAATTCAATCGTGTAAATGTATAACAGCTAATACGCGGCATTCTATCTATGACTATATTAAATCTCATCTCTACCTACTGTATCTATCTCTCACGTTATCGGAAGGAAACTCACGTATCGCTGATTTTGCATCACGAGGAAAGCGCAAGTCCTCGGCGCCAAAATCTCGACCTCTTGTTCTTCTTCGCATTCTCCTTCAACGCTCGACGACGGTTGCTTTCGTTTCCTATCGCTGCTGTTCTTCATCTTCATCATCTTCTTCTTCGTTCTCGTGGTTGTCTGCAATGCTTCACAAGAAGGTTGATTCGGAAACGCGTGGGCGCAAACAACGCAAAACTCAAACTGATCGTCCTTCTCGATCATTTCATTCGTCGCTTTGAGCGCTCGCTCGAGGTGATTTGATGTTAAAAACCCGCTCCATCGTGCAGTATGAAGGCGACAGGCAGACGGAGACTCCTTCGCCGCCTCTTCCTTCTTCTCTTTCTGCCGACTTCGCAAAGCAGCGACGCTTACAATTTCGAGTATTTTCCGTAAAGTCTCCTCGTGCTCACCAGATGTTATCGCGGCGCTCTCTTTGCTCTCCACGGACCGCCGAAACGATTCAACGAGTTCAAACAACCTATTTTCCTCTTTCTCACATTTCGCTTCTCCTGTGCACTTTTCAATTTTCCGACTCGAAATCTCAACCGCGTTCTCGCCGCTTGCAAAACTAGACCTCTCAATCTCTATCGCTTCGTTTCCAACCTCAAAGTGCGCGAGGAGCACATTACTGCCACCACCATCACCAGCTATGTTACCCAACTTCCCTCCAGAGGAAGAAGTTTGACGATGAAAAACCCTCCTCGCATTATCCGTCACGCGGTCGTGCGTCGTTCGCCCGGGTACAAAGTTATCGCTCCGTAAGTTTATCGCGACGACTCTCCGTCTCCTCTCTTCTTCTCTCTCAGACGAAGAACTTCGAGAGAGCGGTCCGGACACGCCCAGTCTCTCGCACAGACGCTCGCTCAAAATCGCTTCGAACCGGCCTCGAGCGATGGAGAAAATATCCTCCTCCTCGTCGCCAATCGAGAGTAAACTCAACTCTTTTTTCTTCTTCCCTTCTTTCTCTTCATCTTCTTTCACGTACTCGTGCACAAAATGCGCGTTCAAAACATCCGCCATGGTGCACTTTCGAATCACAGAAAAAGATGCACGATCTAGGGCATCGATCGAAAGAATCTTTGCTGCCGATGATGCCTGTTCGTTCGCCTCGTTCTTCTGAGAATTCTCGTTTGAAGTTGAAAACGCGAACAGTTCAATCGAGGAGAGAAATGTCGGCACGAAATCATCAGACGAAGAGGAGGAAAAAAAAGCGGCGTGTTTGGGATGGTTGAACGAAGAGTATCGACATCGCAAAGTCGTCGTCGTCGTCTTCCGATGTTTGCTCGTTTCTTTCTTCCTCTTCTTCTTCTCCTTCCTCTTTTTCTCGCGCATGATGATCGCTCAGAAAGAGCGGGATGTTGTGTGAAATGGTGGTTCTTTTTTATTTTGTGTGCGGTTTTATTTTACATCCCCTGGTGCTCCTCCATGTCCTCCCGTCCCAGTCCGGCAAAATTTTTTTGCATGCATGAGGAAAAATTTTCACCCTTTCACCCGGGGGCGCCTCCACAGCCTACAGCCTACACCCTTTTGATGTGTGCGTGCGAAGTACATTCTTAACAGCCTTAATGAATCTTTTTCAAACCGTGAATAGAGGACCACACACTGTACATACTAAACTAGAATTAAAGAGCTAACTAAAGCGCATGCTAAGGCGCGCTTTCCTCGCAAGATCACATCAAAACTTTCCCGTCTTTCGAAACTTCCACGACTGCAATATCTCGCCCCTCGGGAAGATTCTTTTCACAAAATTCATAATACGACCATAACTTTTTCATCTCCAGAGCGAGATCATGCTCCGAGCACTTGTTTAACTGCTCATTCTTCGGGTTTCTATCTTTGTTTGATTGCATGATTTTCTTTGACTCCAAAGGAAAATTGCGAAGCGGTAAGTGCTTGTCCAGGAGCTTCAAAACGCTTTCGATGGCATCGAACTTGAACAGCACGAGTTTATCCCACGGCGCGGTTGGGTTATCCATGTCAATTTGGAATCTTTGGGGTTCAAGTATATAGAATATGGTTTCATTATTGAGCACTTCTTCGCATGATTTGCCGTCTTCAAACATTTTGGTCACGTTCGCATTCCTGTAATTGTTCATGGAAAAGAAGTGTGATACCGGATCTCTGCATGGTATCAATGCAACTTTCGTGGCGTTCTTGTGAATAATTGAGTTTAATATCCATTTGGACCAATCAGACATATGGATTTCTTCGGAAACGATGGCGCAGTTATGATAACCTCTTTTCTCTGCGTTTTTCGTTGACCAAATAGAATTCTCCTTAGTCGAGCAGGTGTCCTTTTGATACACGGCAATCATCTTTTCCGTGTCTTCTAATTCTTCCATGCACGAAACGCCTTTATTCCCGCAGGCGCCGTAATATCTCCTTGCTATGTCTTTGGCAAACGAAGATCCAGCCGTTTTCATAATGTGCACGTGCGAATACCACGAGTTACCCAAAGGTAACCCGTACTCGTCAAGAGTATTATTCGTCTCCAAATACATTGCTCTATATGCTTTCAAATACCCCTCCTTGTCTGTCTGATGCGCCTGATACGCATTTTTAACGCTTCTGTGTACTTTCTGTGCCGCCGCAGACGACTTTGACGACGATAGAACCACGCCGACGACGATACCTACACAGAGCAACTGAATCCACGTCGTTGGATTCGTCTCGTTCGAGCGCGCGTTTATGGAGACGGAAGAAGATTTCACCGCCGCTTCTTCCGCGTACTCTTCGTCGCGAACGTTACCATCGCTCGATATCGTCGCCTTCGCAGCTCTCGAACGCATTTATATTCCCTTTTCCTCTCTGAATATCTTTTGCAGCGCGCGGTACGCACTTACATTTTGACGAGCTCGAGGTACAATATTTCTTTTTGCTTACACCTTCACCTAAAAAAGTGTCCAGAACCGTCTGTCGTGCTGTGTGTCGAGAAGATATGTACGGTAGATACCACATTCCTGAAATAGAAAGTGTGAAATTTTTTCCTCAAAAAAATTTTGCCCTGAAAGTCGGACGGGGTGGGGCAGGAGGAGCTCCAGGGGATATGCATGTAGAAAAGTGACGATTGGGATTATTGAATTTTGGCGGGAACTTCCCGGTGCACCCTGAGTGACCCTGGCACCCTGCCCATGGATGCGATCGCACGCATACGTGATAATATACACTCGTTCATCTATAAGCTAATAAAAATAAAGCTTCCTAGAAAGAATTATACCACGCACAGCGTGTGTACGTTTCTATTCATGTAACTGGTTCAACAACGGTAACTATCCCGTTCATCCCCACGTCCAAAACAGTTAAACTCCCCCTGAGTTTATCGCAGAAATTGTAGTACCCCCACTTCTTTCTCAACGCTTCAGCGAGTTTTTCTTTCGAACAAATCTTACTTAACTTCTCGTTTTCTGGCTTTCTCTTAGCGTTCGTACTCGGGTCGAATTTTGTTTCGAGTAAAAACTTTCTCACCGGTATGTGATTATCCAAGAGACTGAAAACGCTATCAATTGCGGAATGTTTAAACAACACGACCTTATCCCAACTTTGAATCATCTTTATATTAAACCTGTTCGGAAAGACGAGACCACACTTGTTGATACCTTCTTCACAAGATGTGACGTTTGCAAAAATCTTAGTTGCATTGTGGTGGTTGTAGTTGCACTGGGAAAAGAAGTGCTCCAACGGATCTCGGCACGGAAGTAACATCACCTTCGTCGCATTCGCGTGAAATTTATGGTCAGGAAGCACTTGTTCCCCCCAAGCTTTCCAATCTCTCTCGTGCGACACTAATGTGCAATCGTGAAAACCTATTTTTGCCATAGAATCAAACGACCAAACTTTGTGCTCCGGTCTCTGGTCTCCATATCCAAATTCCGGCGCCCTGTCGTCTTTTGGATGTTCTAACGGTTCTATACACGAGGTATACTTATTCCCGCATATTCCGTAATACCGTCTTGCTAATCTCTTATTCATGGTAGTTCCGGCGGTTTTAGCGATGTGAATGTGGTGAAACCAAGAATTATTCACTTGTATGCCATATTTGTCGTACCCTGTGCGAACCGGCATATTTTGACACCCCGAGGAAACCTCTTTTTCTTCTTCTTCAGTACTATTAGCCAAAATCGACTCCAAATACGCTTCACGATACGACCTCAAGTACTCTTTTCTCGCTACGTTATGCGCTCTGTACGCATTTTTAACGTTTCTGTGTAATCCCTTTATCGATCCTTTCATCATCGCGTGACTTTTGTCGTGGATTGATAACGACAAAAACACGCCGAAGAAGAAGATGCCTAAACAGAGCATCGCAATCGTCCACTTTTGACTGGAGTTCTCGCCAACAGAATCGTATCTTCTTGAAGAAGAAGATAATTTGATCTCAGCTTCCTCAACGTCGTTGTTCAACTCCTTATCATCGAGTCTACTCTGATCATTGTTTACCGCTCTGGAACGCATGTTCTTTATCTGTACGTGCGTTCCCAAGCGAGCGTTTTAATAGCGTTTTTGGCAATTAATTTTTTTTGTTCAGAAGTCACCTCAACCGACCGTATTTTCTCTGAAAGAAACGAGTAT
>Ga0115551_1002131_pt1 | contig 12192 bp, 7 predicted proteins | sample COGITO_mtgs_1103_FD_87179 | JGI IMG/M metagenome (GOLD analysis project Ga0115551, IMG submission 87179) | Pelagic marine microbial communities from North Sea - COGITO_mtgs_110321 | ecosystem: Environmental > Aquatic > Marine > Epipelagic | place: Germany:Helgoland, sampling site Kabeltonne... | reverse complement strand
CAACAACAACAACAACAAAACTTTCAACACTATCAACACGGACAAATGAGTCCAGGTAATCACGTGCCTACGAATCAGCACTGGGGAAATAACAGCGTGGGAGAAAATACATTCTTCCCAACCAGTCCAAACTCTCTCGCCAGAGCCGGCTTAGGAGCTTACGGAGAAAAGCTCGTATCTTCCGGCTCAAATTTTATGCAAAGGTACTTCACGAGCGAAGGCATTCGTGTGTACTTTGACGTTACGGAAACGTACTGCTTTCATAAAATACGGCTCGTATTGTGCCCTTTCTTAGCTCGTGGAAGCTGGGCGCGAGTTTCCGAGAACGTTCACTCCGTTGGGACGCGATACAAGCCACCTCGATCGGATGTACATGCCCCGGACTTGTTCATTCCTTTCTGTTCGTATTGGACGTACGTTTTACTCTGCTGCTTCCGCCAATCCTTCATCTTTTCAAATTTCACCCCGGATTCCGTCGCGAAGCATGCGTGGTGGGCGAGCCTAGCGTGGTTTTGCCACTGGTTATTTCTTGTGATTTCCCTTCGGAGTTGCGGAGCCGGGAACACAGCTTCTAGCTTAGACATATTGAGTTACACTGGTTATACTTTTCTTCTCGCATCGTGCGGATTGTTTGCGAAAAGCATAAAAGGATGGTTTGGTTGGACATCCATAGCGTGGGGATCGTTAGCGAGCTCTATATTTATAGTCAAAACGATGAAAAGAATAACGTTTAGCGAAGCCAGGAATCGGGCGAGTCAAAATAACGGCGGTAGTGGATACAATTCAACCGGCGGTTACAGTCAGTCGAAAGGAGCAAATTACGTGTTTTTAGTTGCCGCCTGTGTGCAGTTTCCACTTCAGCTCTTTCTCATAAGTCGAATGTAGCGAATGCAGTTTAATAAGAATAAGAATAATTTTTGTACACGTGAAACGAACATAGGCGCGTTAGTGGGCGTCATCGTTGCTACCTTGAAACGCCGCGGGATCTACTACTTCTGCTTCTAAAGCTTCGTCTTTTAGTTCTTCTGCCAGTTCTGTTATCGAAGTTCCGAATTCCTCGGCTTCCTCGGCCACATTTTCGTCTGCAGCTTCGCTTACGAGAGGCCTGCCAACCGCTGCTCTGTTATTCGCGTGCATATCTTCCCAAAAGAGAAGAACCGAACCAATCATGAAGAAGGAGAAAAGAAGTAAAAGCCAGCAAAGCCCAAACTTTTTACAACTCTCTCCCCTCATCACTCTGCAACATCTGTCGACGATGTTTGCATCCGCATCGTTCTCGTCATCATCTTCGTTCGGGGGCGGCGCCATATTTTTTAACAACAACGATTCGACTTTGCCATCTTCCTCTGTGTTTTTTTCTTTCCTCGCTCGCGCTTCGACGTCGTTGCCGCCGCTTCTGCTGGTCGTGGCGGACATTTTCTTCATCGCGTTTTCTTTGTAATCAGAAAGACGGTCATTCGCTGTCGTTTGCCACGACATGAAGGTGGTCTAAAAGGGGAGCAACCGCGCACCGCTCTCGCAGCAGAGAGGAGGTATTGGAGGGAAGCAGGGTGATTTTCTTTTTTTGTTTTGTTTGGTGTTCAGCTTTTTTTGCAGCACTTTTCTCCACAGAAGCAAGCACACAGAAAAAAAGCAGCTGGACAACTCCGAAGATGTCGGACAGAAGAAGATGAAGAAGAAGAAGAAGAAGAAGAGTGTGTTTGTCACCGTGGGCACGACATCGTTCGATGCGCTCGTTGAAGCCATGGACTCGGAGGAATTGATCCAAACGCTCATCGAACGAGGGTACGATTCTCTCACCATCCAACGCGGAAGAGGCACGTACGTGCCGAAGCACATAGTTACTTCAACGTCGTCGGAAAGAAGCTCTGCTATTAAAGTTCAAGTCGTCGAGTTTCTTCCTTCTTTAGATGCCATTTTAAAGGAGGCGTCTTTGGTCATCTCACACGCCGGCGCTGGTAGTGTTTTCGAGTCCTTATCGTTGGGAAAACCTACGCTAGTCGTCGTGAATGAATCCTTGATGGATAACCATCAGGTAGAGTTGGCGGAAACGTTGGCATCTTTGGGACACGTCGCGTGGACAAAGCCCGATGGATTATTGCAGGCATTGAACGCGTTTGACCCTAACTCGCTCGTGAAATATGAAAGTGGAGAATGCACGCTCGCGAAAGATATAGAAGACTTTGTTTTCTTATAGCGTTGTAAACTAAGAATAATAAGAATAATAATATCACATTTCAGCTGGAACAATTGGTCTCCACGCATCGTCGCCGCCACCGCCATCCATCAAGCCGATTCCTTTCGACGCTAATTCTTCTCTTAATCTATCGGATTCCTCGAAATTCTTTGCCGCGCGAGCGTTAGCTCTTTGTGCCATAAGCGCTTCTAAGTCTTTCTCTTCTAATCCAGCTCGCTTGAGGGCCAGAGCTTTAAGTTCTGCTAAAATAGAAGTGCTCTTATCGACAGCTGTTGGTAGACCGAGAATCGACAAAGTGTTTTCCAACTCACTCACGAGGGAGCTCAAAGCAGAGAGTCGACCGACGGCTTTTTTCCCCGCTTTCGTCGTCAAAAAATCATTCGTAGTTTTCAATGGTCCCGACAATGAAGCTATTGCGAGCGGCGTATTTAAGTCATCGTATAAAGCTTGCGCAACGCTGACTTTTGTTTCCTCTGCGAGCTTCTTAGCATCTGCTGCAAGTGGAGATAATTTAAGCTTGGAATTCTCCAGTTCAGCTCGAAATTCCTCGTCTTTGAGCTCCAAAGCAGCGCGGGCATCCAAAAGTGTCTGATAAATATAGTACAAGCGATCAGAGGATTCCTCGAGAGCTTTTTGAGTGTAATTTATTGGCGCTCGATAATGAGCACCCAAGAGCATGAAACGTAGTACCATTGGATGATATCGCGCCAAAACTTCTCGGATGGTAAAAAAGTTTCCAAGCGACTTCGACATCTTCTCCGAATCAACTTTCACGAAACCATTATGAACCCAATATCTTACAAATTTTTTATCTTCTGATTTGTGTATCTCGCAATCGCAGGCAGCACTGGATTGAGCGAGTTCATTTTCATGATGTGGAAACACGAGATCTTGACCTCCTCCGTGAATATCAATTACCGGGCCGAGAAGTTTTTCTATCATAGCAGAGCACTCAATGTGCCATCCTGGACGTCCGTTACCCCAAGGAGACTCCCACACAGGTTCATTCGGCTTTGCTGTTTTCCATAGAGCAAAGTCTGCCGGGTTTTTCTTCCTGCCGTCAACTACAACCCGCTCTCCCGCACGATTATCTTCTTGATTTCTACCAGATAAAGATCCATACTTTGATAAAGAGTCGACCGAAAAGTATACATCACCATCGACTGCATACGCGTGGTTCTTTTCGATTAGGCGCGTGATTAAATCTATTATATCGCCAACGTGCTGCGTTGCCCGGGGTTCCAAGTCCGGACGTAAACACCCAAGTGCTTCCATATCTTCGTGAAAGGCCTGAATAAACTTTTCCGTTAACTCTTCGCAAGATGTGCCGGATTCATTCGCACGATTAATAATTTTGTCATCTATATCCGTGAAGTTTCTGCAATACGTTACGTCGTACCCGAGCTGTCGTAAAGTGCGATACAAGACATCAAAAGCTACGTATACGCGAGCGTGACCGATGTGCGAATAATCGTACACAGTTACGCCGCAGACATACATTTGAACTTTGTTTCCATTCTCTGCGCGAGGTTTGAAAATTTCTTTCTTTCTAGACATCGTGTTGTGTAACATTAGCGTCTGTGTCGTCTGTTCGTTTTTATCTTCTGCGGCATTCGTGGGAGGTGGTGAAGGCGACGCTCCTGCTGCAGCAGCATTAGAGGAGGAGAAGTTTCTTTGCACGGCGATGCGCTCGGGTCGAACCAAGCGGTTTTGTAATATCGTGGGCGCTATCTTGTGAGAGGACTGTTCCCTCGTTTCGCTCTCCTCGTCGCCGTTGTTGCTTGTCGTGCTCGTGCGAGCGGCAGCCGTCGAAAACCGCCGCAAAGTGCTCCCCTTTTTCGACGACCAAGACGACGGAGAAATTCTTCGTTGTCTCGCCCTCACCCAAACCGCGCTGCTGCTGCTCGTTGTTGTTGAACGCGATGTTGTTCTCCCTCCGCCGCTGCTGCTGCTGACGTTCTTGCCGACGACGACCGTCCGATTCGCGGCTCGAGCACAAAACGTGTGCAACATTTTTTGTATCCGCTCTCTTCTTCTGAAGTTCTGACGAGGTAATTTGAGTGTTTTTTGATAAGAAGGGGGACACACACAACGGAGCTTTTGCGATACAAAAAAAGGACAACAAACGAATCAACACCCCACACACAACAAACGACACAAAAAAAGAAAAAAATTCATGAACTCTTTGGCCACGTTGCCCTCTTCTCCTTGCGGATCCCGGGGCCTTCTCTCCGCCGCTGCGAGCACTTCGTACCACCAACACAAACACATCAGACGACATCAGAAAGTATCATCGCTAGTGTTGCAAAGAATAAAAGTTGGAGGAGGAAAGAAATCGTCGTCCTCGCCGACGACGACGAGAGCCGCAGGAGAACCCGCTTCTTCCATCAACGAAACCTTGGAGTTGACAGGCGATAACGTAGAAAAAGTGTTAGATGAAGTTCGACCGTATTTAATCTCCGATGGTGGAAACGTTGAGCTGGTGGAAATAGACGGATTAGTGGTTAAATTGAGATTGCAAGGCGCCTGTGGAAGCTGTCCGAGCTCCACGGTGACAATGCGAATGGGTATTGAGCGCCGCTTGATGGAAAAAATCCCAGAGATTCAGGAAGTCATGCAACTCGTGGACGAGGAGGAAGGATTAGAATTGACGGAGGAAAACATCGAAGCAACTTTAGATGAAATAAGGCCGTACTTAGCCGGAACAGGAGGTGGAGAACTCGAACTGGTCGAAGTCGATGCACCGATTGTGAAGGTGAAACTTACGGGACCAGCTGCAAAAGTCATGACCGTACGTGTCGCGGTCACGCAAAAGCTTCGCGAAAAGATTCCTTCCATCGCCGCCGTTCAACTGATATGATGAATTGAGAGAGAAAGTAGAAGGAGGAAAAAGGAGAAAGCGTTGTGTAATATATGTGTACTGTGCGTCCTTGGCGCGTCCTTGACAGAGAAACGTGTCGTGAGCTACGCAAACGCATCATTTTTCTTCTTCTTTTTCTGTGACTTCTTTTTTCTCTTCTGTGACCTAAAATTTTCTCCTCCTCTCCTGCTCCAAATTCTTCTTTTTTTCGTTTCTTTTTTCGTCGTCCTCAAAGCTTTCCCTCCGCATTCATTCCTTTGTCGTTCGTTCGTTACGCGCGCGTGAAACAACAACAAGGGAAAAATCGAGAAATATGCGCGGCGAGAGCAGAGACGTGCTTTTACGCAGAGATAGAGGGGCGGCATGAGTGCTTCTCTTTACACGGGACAACAACGACAACGAGGAGACGAAGAAGAAGAAGAAGAAGAAGAATTGAACGAGGAGAAACAAATTGATATCGATGTCGCGCTTGTTATCATACAGTCAGAGCTTCAAGAATTTTACAGCAACGAAAAGAGTAACATTAGCAACAAAGCTCTGGCGCAGCGGAAACGAGTTCTAGAGAACGTTTTGAAGTCCATCGGAAAGAACGTTACGTCGTCCTCGCGTGCTTCTTTTATTGAGAAGGAGGAGGAGGAGGAGGAAAAACATCTCCTGTTACAAAACTTGATTTCACTCCTCCAGGTTCCCAAAGTGAAAGAAACGGAAGAACTTCTGCTAGCAACAAATGACACCATCTTAATACTTTTGAAGGAGGTGAATGTTATTCGCAACGGTACGAGGACGATGGATATTGATTCGTCGTTCTTGGGATTCGCGTTTAGTAGTTTGCTCGAGTTGGCATCTGGCGGCAAAACAAACGCAAACCATCAAAAGATTCGGCAGTCCTCCTTGAAAGTAGTATTTGAGCTCATACGCTTCGTGAAACACAAGGTTTCAACGCTAGCGTTTTTCTTACCTGGTATTGTTAGCGCAATCGTTAAATTATTACACAGCAGCAAAAACGAGTGGATAGACGACTTGGCAATCGAGCAGTGTTTATATTGTTTGAGCGAGATTGTTTGCTGCGTTTTATCAGAGGATGCTCAACATCGCGAAGATTGGATTCAAGGTAAAGAGGTAAATTTACCATCACTGAACGTTACTGCTTCTCCTTTTACGATCAAATATTCAAAAGAATGGTTCGATGATACCGTTTCTAAGGTGACTTCTGTTCTGAATTCTACAATTCCAATCTTTGCGAACCACGCTCACGCGACGGTGCGGAAAGCCTGCGCGGCTTTCTCCGCTACAGTTCTCGAACACTGTAAAGAAACCCTTCCCGAAAGTCAAAGAATACTACTCGAAACGCTTTTGAGTTTATCGAACGATTCCTGGGAATTAGTCTCCGCGTTCGCGAAAGGTGAGATCGATCATTTGAAAGAGAAAAATCTCATCCCGCTTGAAATGATAAAAGTCATATTGAAAGCCGACTTAGGATTCGATTCTACCACTTCAAAATCCTACTCTAGCTTTTTCTATCAAGAAAATGAAATGAGACTTTTGGCAACGATTGATTTATTAGGCGGAGACGAAACTTCGCACTTACTTTTGTCGAGCACGTCAACAAGACGGGAGCTTGTACATGCGTTAGCACAGCGTGCTCAGAGTAAAATTCTTCTCAGAAAGATTGGCGCAGTGGCGAATCCGAAATTTTTTGAGCTTTTAATAAACGATGTCGTGACGTCAATATCGAGTTTCCAGCATGAAGCGATTGCAACCTACGTTTTTATTGCGAACGAAATTTTACGCGGCGCTACTTCGTCTGAAAACGTGTCGTCTAAAAAAGTAGCGCTCAATTTGATTGTTGACGAGTACGTCTCAAAATTGGACTTGCTCTCCTCAAACGATGACCGTGAACTTCAACAACAGAAAGAATTACTCCTTGAAGGACTCGCCATCGTCGCTGAAACCCTCGGACCTTATCACATTAAAAACACGACGTTTTTGACGAAAGTGCTCCGCGTGCTCTTAGAATACTCCGGTCGTGTTACAGACGAAGGCGGTGATAAAACCACATCGGAAGTTGCACAACGTTCCCTGGAATCTGTGGCCGCCAGCGCAAATTATGACAGTGCTGTAGAACTCATTTCTGAGAACTGTGATTTTGTTGTGGATCTACTCGTTCGCCAGTTACGACATCTAGATGAATATCCGCGCGCTCCTCAGTTATTCCGCACGGTATTGCGATTGAGTTCCAAGAATAACAATTCAATCGATTCACTCATCGAGGAACCTTTGAGCGTATCTCTGCAACAAACTTTGAAAGTAACAAAGAGCAGTAGAAAGTTATTTTCGGAACACGCTGTTGTCTTATTGAACTGTTTCAAACAGGTTTTATTCGTTTGCAAAAGTGACAACACGTCTATTGCTCGGGATATACTTTTGTACAGTTCTGCACTGTTGGAGAGCACTGAGTTCAAAGTCCGTTCGCTCGCGGCGGAGATTATTGCGAAGGCTTTATTGAATATTTTTTCAACAAAAGAAGAAAATGTGCTCCCGTTAGTGCACAATCTTTGGCCACACCTCGTGCAGTCGTTTCGACTGCATTATCACAAAACTGTGCATCTGAACTTGATGAAGGCTGTCATCAGAGTTTCTCAGAGAGGAAAATTTATAAGAAAGCGATTGTATGAAGACTTGTGGCCGATTCTTGTTTCGCGAGGGATTGCTATGGAATTCGTAAACGAGTTCATCGACTATCCAGACTGCTTCGCTAGAGAGTGCGTCGCAGAGATTTTAGCTACGAAGTCTTCTCTTTCCCTTCCCTCTTTCAACGTTGGCTTGTTCGTTTTGGACGAAGATATGTTTTGGTTGCAACAAACTTTTCAAGAGGCTAAAACATTTTCTCCCGAGAGGAACGATACTCTTCTCAGGTCCTACGACAATTTGTATTTTACTAGGTAGTAATCGCGTGAAATAGCACACGCGATTGGATTAGTTTGTCGGAGATCTAGAATAGCCGACAGTGATTGGCTCGTAAAGTTTCACGCACAGTAGCCAAATTAGCGATTTAGCGATTTTCATCCCTTGAAAGAAAGTTCTTCAAAACAAAACTGCGTGTAAACACACAAACAAAAATGTTGTTGTTGTTCTTTAAAAATACTTGCAACAGAAAGAAGAAGGAAACATGAATCGATATCGTCATCGAAGTAACTGGCGATCTCTTTCATCCATCTCTTTTTCCTCTTTGTCGCGTTCTTTTTCTTCTTCTTTTTCTCGACTTTACCATCCTCAGCAAGAGCAGAAGCTTCGTAATTCTAATAACGAACGAAAGAAAAGTGGAGTGTACGGCTTAGTTGGCTTACATGCACCAAAGGATTTCGAGCGATTGGCCGCAGATGTCATTGATAGAGTAAACGATATCATCAGTGATATTAAAGGAAAGCAAGAGAAAAAGGTTCTTCGGAAGCACCGCAGTAATACTACGGTGGCCGCTGGCGTTGTTGAAGAAAGAATCGCAACGTGGGGAGAAAAAAATATCGTCCATCAACTGGATGAGATTTCGGACACCATATGTGCGGTCGTAGATGTTGCCGAACTGTGCCGCAATACACATCCTGATCGAGAATTCGTACAGGCTGCCGAAAGAACGTACTTGAAATTGCAAAATTTTGTGCAAACTTTGAATGGAAACGTGGACTTATACCAAAGTCTTGTTGACGCAAAGATAGAAGAAGACGAGTCACAAACGGAGGAGTTACGAAGGGTTGCTCAAACGCTTAGACAAGACTTTGAACGAGGCGGTATTCATTTAACGGATGAAAAACGAAAAAGGCTAGAGGTACATTCAGACGACGCGTTGCGACATGGCTTCCAATTCCAGCAGAACTTGATAGATCCGCGACAAATCAGACATGTTGAGTTGAAAAAACGCGAGGAGCTTGAAGCGATACCGACATGGATTCATTCTGGTAGTAAAAAAGGAAATCAAACTCTAATTCCAGCGGATCAAAATACTATGAATTCTATTCTGCGCGCGTGCGATAATCGTGAAGTGCGGCGGCAAATGTATGAAGCTGGAAACTCAAGTCCGGAAGGAAACAGACTGGCGCTGAGTAACTTAATAAAGTCACGAAACGATGCCGCTGAGATTCTCGGGTTTCCCTCTCACGCGGATTTTATGACGGCTTCTATGTTATCGAAGACGCCAAACGGTGCGAAAGTGTTTTTGAGAGATTTGAGCTCGCAGGTAAGGGACATAGCAGAAGGAGAATTTAAAATGTTGGAAAAACTACAAAAGCAGAATGCAAGTGGAGGAAGAGAAGAAAAAATTCGTGGCTGGGATGTTCTACACTTGATGCGACAAATGCGAGCAAAGGATGATTATCCAGACATAAACACTGTAGCACAGTATTTTCCTCTCGATGGTGTCCTTAAGGGTATGAATGAGTTCTTCGGGAAAGTTCTAGGCGTAGAAATTGCAGTAGATAGTCTGATTCCGGGGGAATCGTGGTGTGGCGAGGCAATAAAAAAACTTCGAGTCACTGTGCCAGGGACTGATACAGAAGGGATTATATATTTAGATCTCATTCCAAGGCAAGGAAAGTTTCCCCACGCGGCGCATTTTGTTATTAGATGTGGGCATCGGCAAAAAAGCGGTGGAACCCGTCAAACAGCTTCTGTTGCCTTGGTCTGCAACTTTGCTGCAAAATCTTTCTCACGAGAAACTTTATTGACACACCAAGAGCTCGAAACATTCTTGCACGAATTTGGCCACGCAATGCATTCTGTCCTGTCTGATACGGAATTTCAGCATCTTTCTGGAACGAGAGGTGCTATGGATTATGTTGAGGTTCCCAGCCATGTGTTTGAATACTTTGCGTGGGACGCAAACGCGCTTCATTTTTTGGGGCGTCACTATCAAACTGGCGAAGCGATACCGGCTGCACTCTTGAGAAAACTGAAGCAATCAAAGCGTGCTTTCGCGGCTATGGATTTACAGCAACAGATTGTTTACGCCTTACTCGATCTTGAGCTTCATAGTAATCAAATAGATGTGGAGAATTCGTCGGAAATAAGTAAACTAGCTTCGGAGATTCAATCCGAACATAGCTTCATCCCGAGCGAGCCTGGGACGTCGTGGGAACTTCGGTTCGGTCACACCGTTGGCTATGGATCATCATATTACAGCTATTTATATGCGAAGTGTTTATCTGCAAAGATATGGCAACAAGAGTTCACAAACGATAAAATTGGACAAGGAGGGTGCACGATACTGCGGGATAAGATGCTAAAATACGGTGGAAGTCGTGATCCAGCCCACATATTAGAAAATGTCTTGGGTCCAAACACTCTGGAAAAATCATTTGATGGAGGCGTCTACCCTAATTCATCCCATTTACTCAAAGAATTTGACTTAGCGAAATAGCGTGATAGTAGTTTTAGTATTGAATAAGACAAATAATCTACGTAGCTGTTTATCCTAGCCCCTAACGTCGTCGGCGTTGGGGTAATAAAATCAATCAAAAGTAATTTTCGTCGCTTTTGCACTCATGTCAATATCTTTGAAATGTGCGCCATATAATTTAGATTCTTTCTTCTTAACGTGTGTCCCAAATTTTGATAAACTCTCGGGAACTGTTTCACCAGCTTCTCGAAGAACGTTTGCTAGTTCTCCGGCCCTCGATTTGTCGTGTACGGTGAATAGTGTGTGCGCGACACCAGTCGCCCCAGCGCGCCCAGTTCTCCCGATTCGATGTACATAGTCTTCCGTGGTTAACGGAAAAGTATAGTTAATCACATATTCGACACCCGGTATGTCCAATCCTCGAGCAGCAACGTCAGTGGCAACTAATATTGGAGTTTTTCCACTTTTAAATGAAGCAACAGATTGCTCCCTGTCATGCTGGGACATGTCGCCATGAATAGATGCAGATTTCCAGTTTCTCCGCAGTAAATCATGGACTCGGGCACACTCTTTCTTATACAGCGCAAAAACCAGGCAACGCGGCGTAACTTTTTCCGAACCTAAGTACTTATTCAAAAGACGGTGTAAGTGCTGATCTTTTTCGTGCGGCTCTACGACTTCAACGATTTGTTTGATGCTGTGAGAGGCTTTCAAACCTTCCGCACCTATTCTGCACTTGATGGGATTCGTCATGAACTCAGCCGCCAATCCTTGGACAGAGTTCGGCCAAGTAGCACTAAACATTACCGTCTGCCTGTCTGCTCTCGTTGCTCCTGCAATGGCTCGAATCTCAGGCTCAAAGCCTAAATCTAACATTCGATCTGCTTCATCTAAAATTAAGATCGTAACTCTATCTAAACGTACGTCTCCGTCGTTCATGAAATCTCGCAAGCGCCCGGGTGTTGCGACGATTACGGCAAAACCGCTCTGTTTCATCTCTTGTTTCTGTAAATATTTTGGTCCTCCGCCGTACACACACACGCATTTTATACCCGTCGCATCTCCAGCGTCGTCAAAAACCTTCGCTGTTTGTTGTGCGAGTTCTCTAGTAGGAGCGAGAACGAGGCACGCTGGTTGCCCAGGTTTACACGGTGGCTGTGCTTTGATTTGTGTCAAAGCTGGCAATCCAAAGGCTAAAGTCTTGCCAGACCCAGTCGCGGCAATTCCAACCATGTCGTGGCCAGACATGATGATTGGCCACGATTGCGCTTGAATGGGAGAAGGTTTTTGGAAATTTTTGCAGACAGCTAAAATTTCCTTTGGAAACCCAGCCTCTTGAAACGTAGCGAGCGGCGTAAAATTATATTTCTTGCCGTCATTTTCTATGGTAATCGCCAAAGAATCGCGTCGTTCCTTGACATCTTTCTCGGATAAACGAAGAATAGATTCAGAAGGCTCGTAGAACTTCTTCTTGAACGGGGCACCGCTCTTTGCCAAGCCGAAATCGCCAACGATTTTGGCATTTGTCGTCGTTTCTCCTTCCTCGTCTTCTTTCACCACTTTGTTCTTCTTTTTACTCTTCTTACTCTTCTCCTTCTCTTCCTCCCGCTCTTTTCTCTTCTTTTCTTTCTTCTCTTTCTTCTTCTCCTTCTTAAACTTCTTCTTCTTCCTCTCCTCGTCGTCGCTCATTATTGTTTTAATAAATATTTTCTCTTTGTCCGCGCGTCGTGCGTGTGGTGAATTCTT
>Ga0115551_1002128_pt1 | contig 12201 bp, 7 predicted proteins | sample COGITO_mtgs_1103_FD_87179 | JGI IMG/M metagenome (GOLD analysis project Ga0115551, IMG submission 87179) | Pelagic marine microbial communities from North Sea - COGITO_mtgs_110321 | ecosystem: Environmental > Aquatic > Marine > Epipelagic | place: Germany:Helgoland, sampling site Kabeltonne... | reverse complement strand
ATTCTTCAAAACTGTTGTAAAAATTTTCATATTCTTCAAAAGATTTTTTTGTTTTCCTAAATGCATAATCTCTTCCTGAATAACCAATAGTCCAACCATTAACTTTTGGATGAAGAAAAATTTCTAAAATTTTATACTCTATTGATTCTTTAACTTCAGCAATTAGACTACTTGCTGTATCAAAAAACCAGTCACTATAAACAACTCCATCGTCGCCATATCCAGTTTGTGCTTTACCAGACTTTACTAATCCCCACTCCTCAAGATTGCTAAGAATATTTGAAAAAGTTATATTTCTATTGTTTTCTGATAATAATTTTTCAACACTGTTTTCATCAATTTTTAATACAGAGTATAACTCAATCCAAAAATCATCTTTAAGCATTTTTTTCTCTCTGCCAAACATTTCAAAAAGTAGAGTCAAAACCTGTGCAAAGACAATGTACTGTATATTTTTAACCTTCTTTAAATACTCTGAATACACAAATGCAGAACTTGTTGAATGAGGATAATCTAAACAAAAATTACTTTTAGAGAGATCTAACAGTAGAGAATATCCTGATTCTGAAAGCCCTATTGATATCTCAGTATCATTTTTATATAGATTTACTAAACCTAGTTCAAAAAGTGGCCCCTTAAATTCATTTATTTTCTTATCAGGTTGATACCCGACGTATGAACGAATGTATTTTCCTATCGATCCTTTATTATTTTTTGGAAGACCAACGCTTCTTTTAATTTTGAATTTTTGTCTATCGCCTATTGGCTTCAGTAGCATTGAGAAATAATCAACAACTTCAGTTTCTTCACGAAGCGCTATGGCATCTTCAACTGCAAGCTTTTTAAAATCCTCAAACTCTATTGGGTTGTCGATTGTGTTATTGTATAAAACCTGAAGTGCTCTAACTGTTACAAAATCTCTACTTTTTAAGATTAAAAATTCTTTTTCAAAATTATTAATAGTTGTAAACCTATGTAATTTGTTGGATATAAATGGCTTTTTAGATACTTGAATTTTCGTTAAATTACTTAAATTCTTCTGTAAGTTAAAAAGTTTTTCCGTTCCAACAGCAACAGATAAGTTAGAGAGCGATTTGATCTTATTCTTTTTAATTAAATCTTTTGAGTATTGTTCAACAGCTTTATTTACAAATAATTCTATATCTTTAAATTTTTCTGGATTATTCAACTTAAGTAAGTTAAACCTATCAATAATTGATTCGTCTATTTTGATTTCTTTTTTCATACAGCCTCCTCAATACTATTACTTGAAGTCAAATGAAACAAACTGCAATAAATACACCTATATTCAAATAGCTCAAATGATAAATCATCTTTAAACCATTTTGCAGCTACTTTAGCTGTAACTCTACTGCTGTAGGTTTGTTTACCGATACAAGATCTACACTCTAAACAAATTGGGGAATGTAAATCCGAAATAAATTGAAAACAACCTACACATTGTTTTTTAGTACTACTAACTCTTAAACCAGGCTGGTTACTACCGCCAAAAAATTTTTCTTTCATAATTTCCTTTCTCTCGTTGCACTTTTAATTGTGATGTTCAATGAGGCTGTAAAAACTTCTGTTAACAAGAAAGTGTTTTCCCGATAAAACCAGCTGTTGCAAGCTCTCCTTACACTCTATTTCACAATTAAATTTAGTGCTACTAAATAATATAATTAGTAGCACTAAATTTGTCAAGTATTTACATAAATTATTTTTGAGACCTATTTCTGCAATTATTACAGGCACTAAAGCTATTGCTTTATGGGGTGGGCAGTTAGCTTTACGGACCACCAGGTAAAGATTCACACGGTTCTTCATCACCGTCACCATCTAATCCAGCAACATCTCCGTAATATGGGAAATATGTATCAAACCAAGTCTTGGCTTCTTGATATGTTTCAAAGTCTGAACAGTTCTTTGTATCTCCAGGATTATCTGGAATAGTCGTTGTAGTACTTGGAACTGTTGTGGTTGTAGTAGTGGTTGTAGTTGTTGTAGAGGTCGTGGTTGTTGGAACTGTAACGAGTGGTTCTGGAATTGCGTCTTCATAGCTATACCCATATGGACAGGTTGCAATCATAAATCTTAAAGCATCCCAATCAGCTTGTGTTGCTGTCCGTTCCCAGGAGTGTTTTATTCGTATCCAATCATATGCATACTGGCACCAGTACTCAGTGTTTGCTGGTTTCCAGTCTTCTGGACCACGGGCACCTTTAGATCTATTTGCACCTGACTGAACTGCAATAAGATGACCTGAGTCTTCTAAATAGTTTGCGTACTCTTTCTTTTTTTCAAGACTCCACTCATAACCACCAGAGTCGTGAGCATTTTTGAGTGGTACAAAATGATCAACATCTAATTCTGATGCTGAGTAGTAATACTCTCCCGTATACACTCCATACCACTTACCTGTTGCAACATAACAATTAGAAGAGGTTGTAAATGTTACCGCCTCTTGAGTTTCATCTTGGAGTACTTCGTGTCTTATATTTTGACAATCTCCATCTTCATCAGACCAGTGACTCCAATTATCTCTGTCATAGGTAGGAATAGAAGTGCTTACTTCTTTTATCTCAAGCTTTGGATATCCTAATCCTACGCCTTCACCTGTAGAGTTTGAACCTACATTGTTAAAAGAAAAGGTGCAGACTGTCTCTATCTCAAAAAACGCATCGCTTTCGTCCGATATAGAAAAATAGACATCATATTTTATGATTGCATCTTTTTCATCATCAGTAATTTTTTGGGAATATACTTTTGTCTCAAGTGCTGTTGGAAAAGGAAACGTCTCTCCCTGCATTGTTTTATCAAAATATACTCTTGAATAGTAGTCGTCATTCTTCCAGTAAGAGATTCTCAAGTAGTCAACATCATAATCTCCAGCAGTAATTTCATAACTAAGTTCATATGTTTCTACATTTACTTCGGTGGTTGGACAGTTTGTTACAGTAACTGTGGGTAAAGCAATATCCTCTGCATTTACAGTTGTTGATGTAGTAGAGGATGCAACAGTTGTAGATGTTGACGTTGTACTAGATGTTGTTGAAGTAGTAGTGGTGGTTGTTGTGTCTTCGGCTTTTGCTGTTGTAGTTGAGGTCGAGGAGTTGGCTGTAGGGGTTTCTTGAGGTTCAGATAGTTCAACAACATCGTTTGATTCGGAAGATCCACAAAAAACAAATGTAAATAAAAGAAGGAGTATAGGTATTTTTCTAAACATAAATACATACTAACAAATCTATTTCTGCAATTATTACAGGCACTAAAGCTATTGTTTTATGGGGTGGGCAGGGTAAAAATCGCTAAGGTTAATACAAGTATGAGGCTTAACCTATCGTGTAAAAGTTCTCTTTTTTAGTGTTAGGTGGGATTGGCAGTGGTTTTTAAAAGAGCTTTATCTAAGTCAATTCGATAATAATCAGCCAAAAGTAACAACCAATTTAATTTTAAGAATTTAGTAAGACAGATTGTTTATCCAATTAATTTTTTTTACAATATCTATATGGTGACTAAAGAATTTAAATTTATTCATATTTCTGACCTCCACATAGGGAGAGAAATAACAAAAAAATATAACTTTATAGATCCTGACCAAGAAATTCGAGTAAGACGTTCTCCTGTTAAAGTTCTCGACAATCTAGTTGCTTTAGCTGAAGAAGAACATCCAGATTTCATTCTTCTTGCTGGAGATACATTTGATGACGATATGCCCTCTAGTGACAATTATTTTAAAAAATTTAAAAACTTTTTAAAAAAGTTAGACCAATTAAATATTGACATCTACATTGTTTTAGGAAACCATGATGTTGATTCTGATTTATTAACATCTTTTGAAGCAAAAAGGTTACCTGAAAACACCTATGTATTTCCAGCTAAAAATGCAGATACTTTTACTATTGATAATTTTAAAGTAGCTATTCATGGTCAAAGCTACCCAAAAAAAGTAGTAACAGAAAAACTTGTAGAGAAGTTTCCAGAACCAGTTAGAGATTTCTACAACATTGGTTTAATTCATACAAGTTATGAAAACACATACAAGCTTGATGAAACACATAACTATGCTCCTACAAATAGAGCTATGTTAGATAAATGTGAATATAATTACTGGGCATTTGGACATATTCACAAAAGAGAAATTCTAATTCATGATCCATATTTAGCTGTATACCCTGGAAATCCACAGGGGCTAAGCACTAAACCCTCAGAAACTTGTAATGATATTTCAGATGGAAAAGGGTGTTATATAGTTGAAGTAAAAAATTTTGTACCAGAGTTAATATTCAAACCATTAGATGATGCCAGGTTTTTTACAGCAGTAACAGAAGTCAAAAAAGATCAAGACATAAGTGAGATTGTTAATAATACTGTCAAAAAAATTGAATCTATTCAGAATGAAAACCCAGGTAAGTTTTTGATGATAACAGTTGAATTAGAAGGAAAATCTGATTATTACAACCTTATTTTAGAAGAAGAGCTCTTAACGAGTCTTAATGAGGAGTTAGAATATGAAGATTTAAATATCATAAAATGTATAAATAAACTAAAACCTTCCACAAAAGAAGACTCACTAGAAGCAATAGAATCTATAGTTAAAGAACTAGAAGATCTAGATATAGAAGATTTAGAAAGCTTTATTAACGAGACAGTTTTTGATCACTTAACCAAAAAAGAATTTAAAAAAAATTTAAATAAAAAGTTTGGTGATTTGCCAAAATCTATTCCTCTCACAGAACAAAAATTTATTTCAGACGAAATAGATGAACAAGAGTCTTTAGAGATTATTAACAATTCTAAAAAAATAGCTTCAAGAATAATAAACGGCTTAAGTTACAAGGATGATTAATGAAGTTTGAAGAATTATCAATTCTAAAATACGGCGCCTTAGTTGACTTCAAGCCAATTTCATTTGAACCTAATATAAATGTTTTGCTTGGAGACAATGGTTCTGGCAAATCATCTATTGTGAAGTCTCTTTATCATTTGCTTTTTGGAATACCCACAAAAAGCGATCACTATTTTCAATACGATTATGATGGACCAACTGCAGTGTCACGAACAGAAATTGGAGCTGGAGGAGTTATCTTAAATATTGACAGCAATGGAGACAAGCTTTCAATTTCAAGAAGTAAGTGGAACAAAAATATTAATGAACAGATAAAAGATATATATCCTCAAATAGATGATGTTGAGAAGATGCGAAGATTATTTTCAAACTTCTTTTTTACATCAACAAAGATGATTTCAGACATACAAGGTTCAATCTCGTTAGATAAAAACATAAGAAATGATTTAATAAAGTTAATAAGCGTAGCGTCAGGTTCCATGTCACAAAATGTTGAAGAAGCTGTTATGTCTTATGCTGAGTATGCAACTAAGTTGACAGATAAAACAGAGAGCGCAACAAGAACGAAAAACCTAACAAAAATTGGAGAGCTTCAAAACAATTTAAAAGAAGTAAACGAAAGATTAAAAGATCTTGAAAAAACAGAGAAAGAAAATAAAGATACTTTATCTAGAAACGATGAAGAGGATATAACTGAGTTAAAAAAAGATATAGTAAGCCTGAATACAAAAATTAGTGAACTGGAATCTACAAAAAATGAATTACAAATTCAACAAAAACATATTGAAAATATTGGAGAATTGCTTGACTCACTAAATTCTTCCCAAAAGAAAAACATTAAGATCAACTCTTACAAGACTCACAAGCTCGTAAAAATAGAATCGGATTACAAAAATTTGAATGAATCTATTTCAGTGGTTGAAGTGGAGGGAAATAACCTAGTAGATTTAAAAATCCAACTAGAAGAGTGTGATGAAAGAATTGGTGGAGTAAAAAAGACTACTTTGAAGGAAATGGAAACAGACACTTACCTCAGTGCATTTGATGAGTATGAAAATGCAAATGAAAAGGTTCTTTTACAAATAGATGAAGTTGAAAGCTTAGAAACTACCCTAACGGAAATAGAAGAAGAGTTAAACCTGACAAAAACAAGTGTTGTACATTATAAAAAAACTAAATTAAAAGAAAGTGATAAAAATAAAATACTTACAATTTCAAAAAAGATAAATGAATTTGATTTACAACCTTTAGTAGATGAAATAGCAGAACTTAAAAAAGATATAAAAAACAAGAAACAAGAAATTAAAGAATCTACAGATAGTTGTGGCTTTTCTTCTCAGACTATAGCTCAATTAAAAAAAGAAAAAATAACCGCAAAAGACAAAACGTTGTTGAAAAAACTCAATCAAGAAATTCTCGTCAGCAAACAAAACGCTGACGAGACAAAGAAAAAGCTAAAACGATTGAATGAAGACAAAGCTGATACACAGCATATTGACTATAGAGGAGATGATATATTTTCAATTACAGAATCTATCCAAAGCATTTTAGAAGAAAATCAAAAGACATTTAAAACAGTTCATAAATCTTATAAAGATATAAAAAAATTAGAAGGCCTATTAAATAGTATTGTTGAAAATGAGACACTGATAATGGCTAAGGTGTCTTCAATCCATGATGATTATGAGAGTCTAGTTGAAAATTTAACAGAAAGATTACAGTTTCAGTCTATAGAAGAAGAAATCAAAATTTTAAAACTCAAAGAAAAGACATATACCTCTGATGTAAAGGATATTTTAAAGAAAAATGAGACAATCATTAAAAAATATAAATTGGGTGAAGCAATCCTCAAAGACTCAGATTTCTCTTATTATTTCGATGAGTTAGATGACTTAATAGATTTAGAAGACGAATTAAATACCTTAAATGATTCAAAGAGCGAGTTAGAAAATAAATTAAGCAAAAAGAAAAAAGGTTTCTCAGAAATTAAAAAAGCATCTGATGAATTAATACAAAAATATAAAGTTTCAAAATCTTTTATGGAAAGTGAAGATTTAGAAGAACAATTAGTTCTTTTAGTTGATTTAAATCAATACACGTTAAATTTAAAAGAGCAAAATCTAGAACTCAAAAGGCTCACTACAGATTTGAACTCCAAGAAGAAAAGCCTAAAAAAACTACTAGAACCTATTAGTAAAGATTTAGAAATAGAAGAAATAGAAAAAACTTCTCTTGAAAGCTACATAGAAGATTTTAACAATTCAATATCCAAGTTAGAGGAAGATCTTGAGAATAAAAAACTACTAGAAGAAGAAATCAAAGAAACCAAAAAATCGATGACAGACGCTGAAAAGATGAATAAGAACATCTTAAGCACATATGATGCAGAATCTCTTGATGAGATAGAAAGTGTGATTTTAGTACTAGAACAACTAGAAACCTTATTCGATGATAATGAGCTTAACTTTTTTAAGAAATCTGAAAAAGATCAGTTTGCAAAGAAGATATTATCAAGTGAACTTACTATTGATACTCTTTTAGTCAATTCTGATGAAATAGACGATGAACTAGAAGAAACAATATCAAAAAAAGAAGATAAAAAACTAGAACTTAGCAGTTTAGAGGGTGCTTTATTTACAGAGCCAGATTACAAAAGGGAAGATTTACTTTCTGAAAAGTATAAGATTTTGAGAGAGTGGCAGGAAGCAAGAAAACAATATCTTTCAATGGTATTAGCGCTTTATTTAGTTGATGAGCAATTGAAGAACACAGCAAATATAACACTTGATTTAAAAAAGAGAATAAATTCCATCATCAATAAAATTAATCCAAACTTATCAGGTGTTGAGTTTGACGAAGAAGACGATATTTTAAGTGTGAAATATCAAGTATCTAAAGAAAATACAAGAGATAAAGAGCTTCACCTACACAGTGATGGAGAACAAGCTGCAATTGCCTTAGCAGTAAGGATGGCAGTGCAACTTGAAACTTTTAAAAATTCAGATTTTAGATTTCCACTATTCTACGATGATATATCAGATCATTTAGACAGGAATTCACAAGCAGGCTTTATTAAAGTCTTAGAAGACTTAGCAACAGAAACACAAATTGTTGTTCTCACACATGACGAGGTATTTGCTGAGGCATTAAGTAAATCATCCAAAGATGTTAACTTAATTGATTTAAATGCCTCATAGCGTATCAGAATTTATTAGATTCTACAATTCACCTTTTAGCTACTGGTGTATAAAACAAACAAACTTGTAGATGAGAAAAAAATTGATGCTAAATACAAAATACAAATTAATGCCTCAAAATTAGTTTCTAAACAGCTTTTAACAAAAGCACAAGAGCATGAGGTTGTTTTAAAAGACAAATATAGAATTTCAGAAAATTTAAATGTTGTTGATATGTCTAATAAAGACTCTTCAAATAAAGTGTTTTTAGAACAGCTTAATAAAAACCCTGATGTTATTTTTCAACCTTATATTTCTTCAAAAGATTTTGTAGGAAGATTAGATTTTGTAAAAATATTAGATGACGAACTACACATAATTGATGCAAAGCTTTCATCTTCAATTAAAACTGAACATATTATGCAACTATTTGTTTACAGAGAAATTCTCGAAACAGTTAGCAAAAAACAGGTAACAGAATGTTTTTTGTTTCTTGGAGATTTGCAAATGCATAAAGTTGAATTTGATAAATACAAGGAAATCTATGCGGAACTTAAAAATCAGTTTATGGACTTCAACAATTCATACGATCCTGAAACGCCACCATACCCAAAAAAGGGGGAAGAACTCCAAGAGTACGATGATGAAGCCAAAAAAATTTGGATTAGAGATAACGGCCTCGAACTTTTATACAGAATTCAAGCTAAACAGATTGAGAAATTAAAAAACAATGACATCAAAACTGTTGAAGAATTAAAAAATACTAATTTAGAAAAAATTGACGGAATGGGTGAAGCTACATTTATTAAGTACAAAAAATTAGCCCAGCTTCTTAATGACTCAACTGAAAATAAAATTTCATATGAAATAAAAGATGCATCTTTAAACGGATTACTAAAACCTAATAAAGGAGACTTGTATATCGATTTTGAGGGGTACCCGTTTTTAACTATTGGTAGAAACTTTGAATACCTCTATGGCATCTGGAGTAATAACAAAAATGATAGTTTCACTTACTACTGGTCTGATGACGAAGAAGAAGAGAAAAATTCTTTTGTTAGCTTTATAGAAAAATTACTTGAACATTTAGAACTGTATCCTGATGCAAAGTTTTATCACTACTTTAGTTACGAAATTTCCTCTCTGAGAAAATCTGCTCAGAACTTTGGTGTGTATGAAAAGGAATTAGAGCAACTTATTGAAAAAAAGTGTTTTATAGACTTATTTACAATAGTCAATTCTTCATTGTTGATTGGAGCAAGTTCTTACTCCTTAAAAACAGTTGAAAAGTTAGCAGGTATAAATAGAACTGAAGATCTACAATCTGGAATGGAATCAATTCAGTATTTTGAAGATTATTTTTTTAATGAGGAATATGAACTAAAAGATTTAATTATTGAATATAACAAAGCAGATTGTAAAAACTTATATTTACTCCATGATTGGCTAGCAAGCTTGCTTTAGGCTATTTGTTCCAATTTATTTCTTTTTGGATTTTCTTATCTCCAATAACATATAATTTAGTCTTTGCTCTCGAAAAGCCAACATAGGCAAGACTAAGAGGTTGAAGTATATAATCAGCATTTAATGAATCCCAGCTAGGTATGATAACTATAACAATATCATTTTCTAGTCCTTTGTATTTGTATACAGAAGATACATTGATTTTCCTAGACTCAATAGAACTTTCTTCATCATATTTATAACCTTTTACCAAATCTATGTCTCGTGAGTGAGGCACCAGCACTGATAATTGTTTTGTAGAAAAATGTTCAATGTCTATAAGCTTTTTTAATAACTTTACCAATTCTTCCAAAGATTTATCCCATGATGACTCATTTACAGCTAAGAATTCAGGTTCTTCTCCATTAACTCCCTTGAAGCCAAACTTAGATTCAAATATATTTTGTACTTTATGAGATATGTTTTCAGTACATCTCAATATATAAGTCAGGGGTAAATTTGAATGAGGTATTTCAAATAGCGGAGGCGACCATTCAGGGTGCGTAAGGGCTTGGTTTGTGTCAAAAAATAAATACCAAACTGATTCAGGCTTTTCAGCAAAAAGTAATTTAAAAAAATCCCAATATTTTTCAGAAAAATCCTGTGCTTCATCAATAAGCAGGGTGTCAAATTTAAAATTATCTACCGCATCATTTATTTTTTCTTCTAACAATTTCGAAATATACTTTGATGCAATATGGGGAGGTAATTTTTGAAGTACTGTTTTCTTACCCTCATGCTCAACAGTATCTTCCCACGATATCCCAAGTAGTTTAAAATACTTCCACATAGACATGACTTCAATATTTTCTTCTTTCCTAAATTCAAAATCAACCTCATCAGCTAATGCCCTGTTGAAACACATAAAAAGTACTTTTTTGCCTTCTTCAGCTCTTTCTCTAGCTATAGCTTTAGCTAAAACAGTCTTACCACTTCCTGGAGGACCGCTTACAAGGTGACGTTTGTAACTGCTGTCAGTTAGTATCTTGTAATGCTCAATCTGTTCTTGTGTAGCAAGTTCTAATTCTTTATTGGTTCTACCTGTTGCAGACTTTAATTTATAACTCTTCTGATATGGTTTAAAAATATTAATAGCTGTCATAACAAAAGGTTTTCCTAAGAATGGACTCAACCACTTGTTTTTATCAAATTTTATTTTTTTATTTACTTTTATATGTTTCTGCATTTTTTGTAATAAATTTTCTTCAAGATTTTCCACCGGAATAAATATATCTTCAACAAAGTAAGAATTTACTTCTGAAACTTCTGCAATTGGTAGATCTTCACGCTTTAAGTCAGTCCAAAACATAAGAGATATTATGGGTACATTTACATTAAAAAGATCTACTCCCTTTATGGATTTATTGTGATATAGGAAAGTCTTCATTATCTTGGATTGTTTTTCACCTAGTGAATCGATTGGAGAAGCTACTTTTTCTTTATTTGGTCCTCTTTTAATAAACCAATTGCCCTCCTCATCTGTTTGGTATCCTTTCCCTTTTACCTCTATCTGTATAAATCCATATGTAGGATGAATAAGTAAAAAGTCTATTTCTGTATTTGTTAGCTTTTCTGTTTCCGGATCATGAACCTTCACAGAGTGAAAAATTGTCCATTCATTTGAAAATTTTTTTAAAATTTCTGCAATCTTTTTTTCAGAAGTATTTGATTTTGGATATTCTCCCTCAAAAAATGTTGCTTTTCCCATATATCATTACATAATAACTCAGCCACAAACAGCTGAAAATTGATTTTTTAATCATTTTGTGATATAATGTAATTTAACGCACACAATAATGTGTGCTTTTTTAATTTAGAAGCGGGAAATCTCTCGCTTCTTTTTTTTGTGCAAATTTACATTGAAAGGGGAATATTTGAATAAAAAAATAGATAATAAGACGTTAGAACTTAAAAAAAGAAAACAAGAGCAATTTCTTACAAATGCATTAAAAAAAGATACTTTTAATGGTCGAAGGTATCTCGGTACGTCTAAATTTGGTAAAGATATTTGGATAATTATGAGATTTAATAAAGAAGCCATGCAAATTTCTTTGGAAATAGATGGAAAATTAGATGATTTATGGGATCCAGATGCGATTTTAGCTCCAGTAAGAATTTCTCAACGTTTAAATAGACCAAAGCCGAATATTAATGACTACATAAGATTGAATAGAAAAAATGCGGGAGGCCAAGTTACCTTAAGAACTATTCAATATATTGAAAAATTAATAAGGGCAGTTGATATGAAATCATCAAAGTCTCATGTCAATGGAAAATGTTCATCATTGTTATTTCAATACGTATCAGGAATAGTTTTTGCAGGAGATACCAATGAAGCTGAAGGACATTTTAGATGGTTCGATGCAGTTAAAGCCTGGAATATTCCTAGTGGCGACTATTTTATTATAGATTCATACTGAGCCGGTACTGGCTTCATGACAAGGTTGTGAAGCCAGTATTTTTTTTGTTAAAATGACTTTATGTCTGAATTTATCACTACTAATGAGAAAACTTATCACAAATTTCGAGATTGTAAATGGTTAGAAAAAATTCCTGAATCAAAAAGAATCCCCTGAGAGAATATCTAAAAAGCCTCTCTGCTTTCTAGGGCAATCTGAAGTAATTTTTTCTGGATAAAGACACAAATACAGCACCATCTGGATTAGAAATCAT
>Ga0115551_1002122_pt1 | contig 12236 bp, 8 predicted proteins | sample COGITO_mtgs_1103_FD_87179 | JGI IMG/M metagenome (GOLD analysis project Ga0115551, IMG submission 87179) | Pelagic marine microbial communities from North Sea - COGITO_mtgs_110321 | ecosystem: Environmental > Aquatic > Marine > Epipelagic | place: Germany:Helgoland, sampling site Kabeltonne... | reverse complement strand
CATTCACTTTTACGGGCTCAAGCCTGGAAGCGAAACCCCACAGATGATGGTGGTGGCCGAGCTTGACGATCCGTTTTGTCCAGCACCCGATGACCTACTGGTTAACCTGGGAGACTCGAGAGATGCGGTTGATGCGTTGTTAGAGATGCTTCCTAATGTGTTTGTGGGCACCTCGCATGTGGATTCGTGTATGGGGCCCGCAGTACAGGCAGCTTACATGGCAATGAACCACATTGGTGGAAAGTTGATGATGTTTCAGTGCACCTTGCCATCATTAGGACAGGGTCGCCTATTGAACCGTGGTGACGATCACAAAAACGATGGTACGGACAAGGAGCATCTAGTTCGTGCTCCTGCAGACCCTTTTTTTAAAAAAATGGCAGCAGAATGCTCCAGACAGCAAATATGTGTGGATATATTCGCCTCGGCATCACCATACGGAGACCTTGCGTCATTATCCATACTGCCACGATACACAGGTGGTCACCTGTACCATTACCCGGGGTTTCGGGTTGAACGCGACGGGTTGAAACTTCGAAACGAGCTCAGGCACAATCTCACACGGTTCACCGCGTGGGAAGCGGTTTGCAGGGTCCGATGTAGCAAGGGGTTCAGGGTCTCCTCTTTCAATGGCCACTTCTTTGTCCGATCCATGGACCTCCTCGCACTTCCGGCCACAAATGCTGATGCGGCATATGCGGTGCAGATTGCTCATGATGAGCAGCTACCAACAGGCAATCTTTCTTACCTACAATGCGCATTGCTGTACACCACTGCAGACGGTGAGCGAAGAATTAGGGTGCACACAATGTCAGTGCCTGTGGTACCGGACATTGCGCAAATGTTTCGCAGCATTGACGGTGGTGCAATGAGCGCATTTCTCACTAGACTCGCCGTCGAGCGCACGCTCAGTGCGCGCTTACAAGACGCTAGAGAAGCCATGCAGCTCAAATTATCTCAGGCATTGAGGGAATTCAGGCTTTTGAATACAAGCGCGGCGAGAGCATTCAATCGGCTCATATTCCCAGACAGAATGCGACTGGTGCCCCTGTTCACACTTTGTGCTGCAAAGTTGCCTGCGTTGTGTGGACATGCACGCGATGTCAGTGTGGATGAACGCATTCGATCGACGTTTGAGATTATGTCCGCACCTACTGAGGCCATCTTGCGAAGACTCTACCCGGTAATGTATGCTCTGCATGTTATGCCCCCTGAGGCAGGTTTGCTGAATGAGGTTGGTGAAATTGTGCTGCCTCCACGAACTGCGCTTGCGGGTGAGAGAGTTGACGCAAGGGGTGCTTATCTTGTAGATGATGGGCGTCAATGTCTGCTATGGCTTGGTAAAATGATCGACCACGGATTCTTAAACGCAGTGTTTGGTGCGCAGGGGCCACCAAAACCAGATGTGGACTTTGAGCCCGCGCTGGTCGAGGGAATCCAGCTTAGCAAGCAGGTGTGTGGCGTGATTACCGAAGTACGACGAAGAGCCTCGATTGGATGCCATTGCACGCTGACTGTGATCAAACAAGGCGAGCCCTCTGAGGCTCTGCTGTTTCCATCGTTGGTAGAGGATAGAGGTGCCGGGGGCGCGGGGGCAATGTCGTACGCGGACTTTTTGATCCAACTGCACAGGCAGGTGGCGCAGAATGGTGGACTGCAATAGAACTTGTATCAACCGTCTTAGTAAACTACTCCAGTTTTAAACGATAGATGTACCGAATGTGGAATAACTTTCTCGGCTAGAGAGCGAGCTCCTTCGCCGAAGCCAGCTTATACAAATACAAAGGTGTGTTCCAACAAACGATAAAAATAAACGAGTGAATATTGGAACTGATGATGAACTCCGGACAATAATAGGTCAGTTAACGCGACACAAACAGTTTGAGAAAGTATAAATCTTGTGTACTGCACCGATATTAACAATTCTTATGTTCATGATGCCTGTGGAAGACTTCGTGGAGGCTGCCATGGAGATCTTAGCTTCCAAGAGGCGGCGCTGTCCACCCTTCTCCCAAAACTATGTGTCCGAAAATTGTCCCGGTTCTTTGATGAAAGCAGTTTCGCAGTGTGCCGCAACAAAGAAAGCACATCCTGGAGTCGTCGCACTCAGGGAGCCTAACCTCTTTATTCACATGACACTAGAAGCAAGTTTTGCAGGGGCCTTTGTGGGGGCGTCTGCTAACACGTTTTTCCTAAGCCGCTCACTTAAGATCCATGGGTAAAAACAAGTTGGGCAACCGACCAAGAATGTGCTTGGTCATAGAGTTTAGTTTTTCAAATCCCAACTACCTGTATTTGATCTTGCCCGTCAAGTTGATCACATCTCCGTCTCAATCTAATAATGTCATTCCATTTCAACCTCGCGTGACATAAATTGATGTGTTATCAACAGATATGATAACCCACACATATGGGGTCAACTCGATCACCGAAGGTAATTCGGGACTTTGCCTCCCTCCTTCAAAGCTTTTCCAGCTTGCCGCCCGACTCGCTATCACGAAGTAATGATTCCGGCGTAATATACGTCGGCATGCTCGCATCTTGTTCGCCGCCGTGGATGAAATCAGACCCAAGAAGCAGGTATGTGACCACAAAGAAAACAGAGCACCAAGCTATGATTGGCCCAAAAGAGAAAAAAACAGTAAGGCCAAGAGTGAGCAGCTCACTTGCTCTCGATGGAAACCCAGCTAGTCCCTCGTTCTGAAGGTCACGAGACGCCTTCAGTTGATTCCCGCTGACGCTTGAGGGCGCTCCGTCATCCCTGAACCAAGGCCGGGGATTTTTATTGGACTCCAACAACTCTTCGACGTCAAAGTCTTCATCCCGGTAGTTCTCGCCATCTTGCGAGGTTCGCTCCCTGCGCTTCACCTCCTCCAAAAATGATGAGGAAAGATCGTCGTCCCCAGGAAGTCGGATGTCCTGATCATCACTCTCCGTAGCGGTGAGACGACATGCTCGCGGGGCACGACCTGTGTAGGGGTACCGAAGAATGTTTGAGTTCGTCAGGTCACAGCCTCCCAAAACATTTTTGAGTGGAGTGCGAAGAAGACTTTGCGTCCCTAAGAACGTCGCTCGTGTGAGAATTACAGCACCCGAAGACATCAACTGCCGATGTGTGCGATTGCGTGCCTCCTATTTTTTGGTAAATTTCCACGAAGGACCGGTTTGCCTGTGAGGAAGTGTGAGCCACCTAATAATCACGGACAGTGATGTACGTGCAGTAACGACGGTATCAAATAAGGACAGGGGCACCGCATTGTTCACCGCATTAATAAACTGTCACCTTCGTATTGCGAATTACCTTCGTACCTTCGAAGGTAACTATTAAATACCTTCATTATTCGTAATAAGTTTCGAAGTTGCTTGGTACCTTCGAAGTTACCGATTTAGCCGGGTTGCTAATCTCCACCCTTATAACTTGTACTTTCATTTCCGTTGTCATATATAATAGTAATAAGTAAGGTCATCGATTAATGAAACAGGTGGTGTGGACATTTTTCCCAAGGTTTTATTTTTGACCGGGATCAAGCGCGTCCGTCCTCAGGTGGTCGGCTAGTGATTTCGTCCGTATTGCGGCAGAGGTGTGTAGCAAGGTTTTGGATTTTGGTGTTGGAAAACATCACCTAAAGGTATTTGAGGATAAAAGAATGAGAAAAAACATTAGCGTTAGTTGTTTTCGCGCGCGGCGATTCACAATTAAAAATGTTGTTTGTCATATTAATATTAATAATATGTTCGAGACGAAAATAGATATATACAATAATAATCATACCGGTCGAAAGGTATTCTATTTATTAAATACTTTACAATTATATGTGTTTTCAAGAATGTTTTCATCAATAATTATTATAAATAAGATTAACATAAATAGTCGTGTCATAAAAGTCGTATGGATGATTATATTAATACCTTCGAAACTTACAATATTACAATGAATTACTTAATATCTTATTTAATATATCTTATTATAAACTCACGGACTGTTTTCATCACCTCTTATTTAAATATACTAAATATTCTCCAGGCTTAAGATTATTAATTGAAATCCAGAAAATAAACACAAGTACTGTTAAATATCTTTATACGGCTCGCGATGGCCCCGTGTAGCATGTGGTCCCGCTCCCTGAATATCGCGCGAAACTTTCAACAGTAACATTACCTCAGCATTCCCAATAAATTAACACGGGCATGACAACTGCGTCAAGTCGAGCAATTAAAGGACGCGGCGTGGGCATAGGTAAGCTCTGTTAATCTTTCTCCACATCCACTCACATATCCTGCTTTCTCAGGGTTGGGCGTGGGCTGCGGTTTCGGCGTTGGCTGGGGCTTCGGCGGTGAGTAGACGAAATTGTTACATTTTGACGGCCTGACCTTGCTTGGTGAAGGGGGGAACCTTGGTTGTTTAGGCCTTGGTATAGGTGGGGGATGTGGTCTTGGACTAGGTTTCGGTTGGGGTTTTGGAGTCGGCTGGGGGAGCAAGTACATCAATCAACACTTCGTCTTTCGAGAAACAGCGCAACCAAAGATTCTCGGAGTAGAAACTCAACTCGGGCAACCGATTGCTAGGAAATGATAAAGTTAAGCCAACATCTTTGCTGCAATATACGAAAAAGTTGCCCTGGCTATATATAGATGGCGCTTCTCTTGCAGGGAGTCTTAACTGCGCGGACAAACATGCAAGAGTTCTGTTTTTCTTTTATGGATATCCGTATTGCGGTAGGCGTTTCGCTGGGTGGCACAAGCGCCTTACAGTGTCAAGTGACGTACTGTTGTCCCTAATTAATCGAACCTCAAACAGATTCGCCCAGTTCTTCCCGGTAAGAAAGATTCTGTCGCCTGTTGCATCGTAAGCTATGCCGTTCAAGACGCCCGGGCGAAGAGTTCCAGGATCTAATTCATGGGAGAGCCTGCTCAAGTTTATCCAACCGACAACATTACCGGTTTTGGGATTGATTCGCATGACACAGTCCCGCTCTAAAATGTTGGCCCAGATTTCTCCTCTAACAGTCTCGAGCTCGTTTGCGAATCTTATTTGACTTCCGCCATCCTGTACAGTTTTTGACGCAAGCAAGTTTAGTGGTCCTTCATCATTAGTTTTTGGCTGAAGGAAACGCAGCTCCGTGCTTGAGTCGCTAATCACAAGTTCGTCATCAACAACAGTGATGCCCCAACCATCTGAAAGTGGCGTCTGAAAAGTTCCCAAAGACTTCAATGTCATTGGATCATAGAAAATCCCTATGTTGTTCCGCCAAAAGATCTGCAACAATTTGTCATCGTAAAATGTCAAACCCTCCGCAAAATACGTTTTAGGGAGAGCCACCTGTTTTCGAACCACTCCCGTTGCAAGGTCCACCTCACGGAGAGTAGAGGGCCCACCGACCGCCCCGGTCGACTCATATAAAGTATCTGGATATTGAAATATCAATCCTTGAGTGAAAGCTGATTCGTCATGTGGAAACTTGTGCACCACTTCATATGTGTACAGGTCCGGGTCTCCATAGAATACAGGAAAAGGCGCAACACTGTCCGCAACTATGTTACGTATTTGAACATCAACATCAGCCATGCCATCACTTGTCGATATATTCAACTGAGCGTTGACAGAAGGTATCAAATCATTACTTGAGGTTTTTCTGCGCACTTCAGGCGTTAGTGTAAGAATGAGTACGGGGATTGCGATAAAAAAAGCAGAGAGTATGAGGAACACAGCAAGGATGCAGTGAGCATTTCGCTTGCATTGCAACGCACGGCAGTCGCGTTTACTAGCCATAGGCTGCGCTCTGTTGGTAGCCTATAAAGCAGTTCGAGTCAGGGAGTATTCGAATTCGAAATAGTCTCCCATCTGTCGCGAGTGCAGATGTCTTCCACTTGATCTTAAACCAGACTTGTTGAGAGTTGCACAACACCGCTACTAAGTTTAGGAAAATCTGAAGGCGCGAAATCAGAAGTCTGCTGGGGGGCACTAGCTAGCTAGCTAAGAAATTCCTAATTCGTTTGTCTTCGTTTATTTGTCTGCAGTAGTGCTTAGGGCTGACGATGATAATAAGTCTTGAATTTCACTTGCTTTGAACGTGATTAGAAATATGTTATTGAGATAAATCCCTCATAATAGAATGACGTTTGAATTTATATAAACATGGGGGTGTGATGCCTAACTATTGCCCCTGTGGTCGAGGGTTAGTTCAATAATAGAATTACTTTCAATCCTTATACTAATTAACACTACGCTATTAATAAGTTCGAGACATTTTCATTATCTTAATTAAATAAAGATAATGATAAAAGCCGCTCATCTTGGCGTATCACACGGGCAAATACATCTTGGCATGGCACATTATATGTCCTTGCTAAAAATGCGTATATACATAAGACCTTTATTTATTAGTTATCGATAAAATAAAAATGTCTCACCCTTATCATGATTATATATGGATTATATATGTTATTATTCAATATTATTCAGTGATATAATACATACGAAGTAATATTAACTACGGTAATAATAAAAAATTTTCCAGGGAGCGAGCAAACAGCGTTATTGCGTGGATAGGCGTGATTGCGTGGGTCCGTTCCCAGGTGTATCGGCATAGCCCCTTTGCATGTACGGATTCATTAATTAAAACATGATGAGACTAGGTATGATGTGATTTTGACATGTCTAATTATCAAATGTGAATTAATTGAGTTATATTACATATAAATGCCCTCACGTATGAGTAAACACAATCGGACAAAAGTTCAACACGTGACTCAAGAAAATCGGTTCATTTCGTCCAAAAGAAGGGACCAACTATACGTAACGCTAAACCAACGTTCCTGAGCTAACGATGTCGAAAATGGAGACAATGTACGGGGCAAATAGACCTTCGACCTTGATTAACGATACCATGTGAGTACTGAATTTTTTTCCAAAGGAACCATTGGATCGAGTAATAACATGTAGCTATGAGGAAAAAATACCCTTGGATTCAGTGACGTGTTTCAAGAGGTAAACCAAGATTTACGAGTTAAAAGAGTTAAAAGAAACGTTGGATTGGGTGTAAAAATGTCACCAATGTATGAGCGAATAGACCGTGGTGTTTGATTAACGATACCAGGTGACCGGACATTATCAATGTGTTGTTGATGACATTGAGTCGTGTAATTTACGGCTTTACCTTGCTTGCTTGCTTTGCTTCGAATGAAGGTATTATAATACAATTATTATTATCATATGATGATATCTCTGTTTATCTTGACCAATCACAGCACAGAAATATCTAAGATCTTTTTTCGAGATTTTCGGTTTGATATTGTGTCAAAACTGCAACTACTACACCCATTTGCTCGCGCAATGTTTGAAGGCGTCACGACCCGTGTTGCAACGAATGGCGTGCTCACGTGTCAGGATCGACCTGCTCCGCAACATCAGGCACCAACGCGCGAATAAGCAAAAAAATAGACAAACTGTCGCACGCACTTCTAAGACCGAAACTTCGTCGCCGTCGTCTCTGGTATCCGCACCTTTAGGAGAGTCCAAAGCACCCGCATTTTCGGCCACATCTTTTCGAAAATTAGGCTGTGCCGTAAGAGCGCCCTCGGGTGATCTCATCACGGGTCCAGTATTATGCGATTCTGACTATGGAGAGCACGCGTCTGCATTTTTGAGCGGTAACTTCCAGCCCGTAATTCACGAAACCAGTGCTGTGGTTGAAATTAGACATGGGGGAAGAGGGCAATCCAGTTATGTCTATACCGACGAGCGCCCTTTTGAGTTCATTGGGGCTCTACCAAACGACTTCCCAGGCGGCAAATTCATATACGTTGGACCGAATCCTAAGTTCTCACAAAAGCATTACAAAGTATGGGGGAGTGGTCCTGGTCAAGACAAAGTAAAAGGGCGTCATTCGAGTGGATGGCACCATTGGTTTGAGGGTGATGGGATGGTATACGCGGTGGACTTTGGTTGTTGTTCTGATGATCAGGAGATTGAAAATCATGGCTGCCTCAACCTGCAGGATGGCAAGTCCGCGACCAATAGAGAGCCAACTTCGCGGAAACTCTCCTACCGAAACCGATATGTCCGTACAAACAGCTGGCACGACGAGCTTCGTCGTGGCACGCGGGTTTTCAGGCCTTTGATGAATGCTAGTGGCAGCGCTTTTCTTCCAAACGCCATATCCAACCTTCTTTTCGGAGGTAACTTCTTGAAAGATTCTGCAAACACTGCACTGTGTTTTTTCGCGAACAGACTGTTTGCTTTGCAGGATACAATGCCACCATGGGAGCTCAATCAAATGACGCTGGAGACAAAAGGCCCTTGTGATTTCGACGGGTCTCTACCTTTTTATGTTCCGTTTACTGCTCATCCAAAAGTTGCTCCTGGGACTGGACATCTTTTGTTCTTCGGATTCAATCCTGTTTACCCACCCCACTGTACAATAGGTTCCATTAGCCCAGACGGAGATGTCGGGCCATTGAAATCGCTATGGCACAATGCTTTGCAAGGGGCGACGTTTATGCATGATTTCTGCCTGACAGAGCACTACACGGTGTTATTTGAGGGTTCTATGAATATTCGACCTTTGCGGATGGTAAAAGGAGTGCACCCCCTGCAATACGATCGGTCTCAGCTAGCACGGTTCGGGGTAATCCGGCGCGACAAACAGGGGAACATGAGTGAAGTTGTTTGGTGCGAATGTGCTGATGCTGAAATGGTTTACCACTTCGTGAATGCATGGGAAGACTCTGAAACGGGGGAGATCGTGGTGGTCGGCGTGAGAGAGGATGGTTTTTTCCATGGAGCTTTGGCAGCTACTGGCACGCGGGAATGGATCACTGAAACGCTCAAAAAAGGCACGGCAGTACCTCGTATGCATGAATGGCGCATCGACCCTTCGCAAGGAGAGGTGGTATCAGAACGCTGGATGTTCGATGACATCGTTGAGGTTCCACGCATCAACGACGGGTATACAGGTCTCGAAAGCCAGTATGCATATGCAGGCCGGATTCACACCGCGTCCCTATCACAGGACGCTCAGCTAAAATTCGATGCTGTTGTAAAGTACGACATGAAAACTGGAACGAAACAAATATATGAGCACGGCAGCGGGTGTTATGGTATGGAGGCACAGTTTGTCCCGAGGTCCCACTCAAACCACAAGAACCAGGGAAGCCAGGATCATGGTACCGAGGATGATGGATGGCTGGTCTTATTCGTGCACGATGAAAGTGATAGGTACACTTCAGCAGCAGAGGGCCGCTCAGAATGTATCATACTTGATGCCAAAAAAATACAGGAAGGTCCAATCGCTCGATTAAAGCTGCCTTCGCGGGTCCCGTACGGTGCGCATGCGATGTGGTGTCCATTGGCAGATATTGCAACTTCTATCATGCATCCGGATGGAAATCTTGATTGCATCAATAATAATCTCGTGTCCAAAGAACATGACTACATGCTTTGCAGACCTCCTGAGCCTCGCCCATTTGCGATTTCAAAAGGACAACATAAACCCCTCCTCGGGGCTGCCATGACAGGTGTGCTCCGTGCAGCGACTGGACTTTTCGTGAATGGCTGGCGCCCATGGGTGGCATTTGACGATTTCCAGCAGTATGCCTTCATCCGGTGTTTTGGTTTACGTCTCATCGAGTTGAATTCGCTTGGGATGGTTCGACGAGAGCAAATAGAAACTGAAATGCAGTGCGGTCGTATCTTTGGGGACGTTTTTGGGCTTTCTGCAGAATGCTCCATAGAAAGTGCGTTGCCTTTACTGACGCTCTTTGAACTTGAGGGTTGCGGAGACTGTCGACGTGTGCGAGAAGCACTTTGCATGCTAGATATTTCCTGCACGCATAAGCCTTGCCCGCATGGAGCTGTGCATAATCGGCTGGCAGCGGCAGTTGCCCAAAACCAAACTTTCGGGTTGAGCAGGCAAGAAAGTATACATGCAGAGGATGCAAAGCTCCCCTACCTCGAAGATGAGCGCACTGGTGTTCGAATTGCAGGCGCTGATCAAATTATTGAATATCTTTATTCAGAATATCTGGATGGTGCGGCTCCACCCCCAACTATCTCTTCTGGGCCTTTTGCATCAGTGTTTGCCCAGATTGCAGTTGAGGCACGTGGCCCTGAGAGAAGTTCCCATGAAACGGCTCCTTTACGACGCGGTCCATCTGGAACATTTTATTCCAGACCTTCTCGTACGCCTGAAAAACCACTCCAGCTGTGGGCGTACGAAGCTTCGCCCTTTTGTACACTGGTTCGAGAAACACTTAGCGAACTTGAGCTCTCGTATGTTTTACAACCGTGTGCAAGAGGAAGCCCTCGCAGGACTCAGCTAATGCACAGGACGGGCGGGACATTTCAAGTTCCCTACCTCGAAGACCCGAACACTGGCGTTGCAATGTTCGAAAGTGCCGAAATCATCAAGTACCTTAGGTCTAGATACTTGCAGTTTTAACAAAACCGGAGACTAGCTAGTTTGTTGTGCTTGGGGTCTTTTTTTACCGAATGTTTTTCGGGGCGGTTCGTCCGGCGTGCGCCCGTCTAGCGCAAGCTTCCAGCGCTCTTCACCTCTATTACTGCTTTCAAGATCGAAAAATAATCGCCGCAGCCGCTCATTGTTGGCTTCTTGCTGCATATTTGGAAAGGGTTGCTGCCACGGGTCAGCTTCAATCTAGAATATTTCCACGAAGGAACGGGTGTTGTGCAAAGAAGCTACTTTGAAACAGACCATCAGTTTGGCGTCCATCCCTGCGCTTCTTCGGAGCTCTGTGCGCACGTCTTTGTCGACCTCTCGATTTGTCAGGTCAATCAAGAAAGAGCCCGAAGCCAGAGGTACGACAAACATTGTCACCAACGAGAACAAACCCAAGACTGCCGGGTTACCGCGCGTGATGTGCACAGTGTACCTCCACAGGGAGCTTTTCTCCCATATCCAAGACATCGCCCGGCAATGGGTAGATGTTCTTTAAGTTGGCGAGTAAAGGCGTCAAGATGCCTTGTTCCGGCCGCACTGTGAACATTTTCCAAAAAATGTCACATAGTGCTATACAAGTTTCGTTCCTGCTTGAAATTCAGTACACGTATAATAGGCATTTAATAAATGATTATTATTAAATGTATTTGATTGTACTCGTAATAACATTAATAAAGTTTTTTTTTCTTTTTAAAGTGTTTAGCTACTCGTACGTACAAGTAGACTAACTCTTAAGTGTTACGAGTTTTGCTCGTCTGCTCTGTTGACTACAGTATATATTGTGAATAACAAAGCCCGGGAAACCATCGGTCGCGGGACCCGCCACCGCGACATGGTCGAGCCCGATAGCTTCGACGCACTGACGACGCGGTTTCTAACCGCGGGCCTGCTTCGCCGCGGCGAACGGCTCTGCCGCGATGCGCACGCCGTATCGATACCGAGGAACGAGGCGGGTGATGACGATGACGAAGCTGACGAGGAGGAGGAATACTACGTCTGCGACGACTACGACTCGCCTTGGGATCCGATCCCGGTGGAACGCGTACGGAGTAAAGAGACACGCGACGCGCTGGGTCCGTTTCAGTGCCGCGGAGCGTGCCCAGGAGACCAGGACCAGGACGGGAGGTCGACCCACGAGGTGCACGCGCCGCGAGCCGTGGCCACCATCACGGTGACGCACTTCGACCGAGGGCCTTCGCGGACGACGGTGTATTTCCGATGTGAGGCGTGCCAGGCGGAGGCTGAAAAGTCCGAGAAAGAAGCGAGGGACAGGGAGGATGCGTACCAAGAGGAGTGCTATCGAGATCACCAGAAGATGGCCAAGGAGGAGGCGAGCAGAAAGCGCAAGAGAGCCTCGCAGGTGAGTTTATTTTTAACTTCGTATGGGCAATTAATATGACGCCGTGTTTTTTTAATAGGCGGCAAAGGCGAGATTGCGGGATGAAGACGACGAGACGCCCGAGCACCTGGAGTTCAAAGGTACGCTCAAGAAATTGAAGAGCCCGCGGCTCAAGGATGTTTGCAAGGCGAACCACCTCATGGTGGCGGGGTCGAAGTCGGACCTGCTCGAGCGCATCGTCGGGTGCCGCCTCCACGGTCACTCGTGGCGGTGTCCCGATTGCGGTAAGTCGTGCGCCGACTGCCCACGCGTACGAAGCACTACTCGTATCCTCCCCAGAGCTAGACTATTTAGCTAATTCTACTCGTGCTGACACTGTTTGCCCACATCCACGACGCGATTGTGCAGGTAAGTCGAAGATGGAGCTCGTGTTCGACGAT
>Ga0115551_1002117_pt1 | contig 12259 bp, 9 predicted proteins | sample COGITO_mtgs_1103_FD_87179 | JGI IMG/M metagenome (GOLD analysis project Ga0115551, IMG submission 87179) | Pelagic marine microbial communities from North Sea - COGITO_mtgs_110321 | ecosystem: Environmental > Aquatic > Marine > Epipelagic | place: Germany:Helgoland, sampling site Kabeltonne... | reverse complement strand
CGAGCCAGTCCGCCGAGTCCACGGGTTCCGGCCGGACATCTCCTTGCGGCGAGAACCCGCAGTCCATCGCGGTCGCGGTGCTGATCGCGGGACCGGAGGTGAGAGACTCGTCCTCGGGCCGGATCGGGCGAAACCCGAAATCGACCGCGCCGAACATGTTGGCCATGGCGTGATCCGTCGTCCCAGCGGTGTGAATCACGGAAGGATGCGACGGCGCGTCCTGGGCGCGCGCGTTTACGGCGGAAGGTGCGTCCCTACTTTCCTCGGCTTCGCGAGAAACGGAGAAAGTGTTGTTTTCCCGGACTGGCGGGGCCGGGCGGGAGTCGCGGATACGTCGCGGATACGCGCGGTGTTCCGTGCGTGCGATGTCGCGGACGCGTCGATCGAGTCTCGGAGATGGCTCCCAAACCACTGAACCAAAAGTTACTCGCGTCGAGACCCAGCGTGTGCGTCGAATGGCGGGGCTCATGCGATCGATCGCGAAGACAAAGTTTACGAGAAGTCGGCCCGAGAAGTCGCGGGCTGAAACAGGCCGCTGCTGTATGAAGAGTGTTACAACACTTTTTGTATGCAGAGTTAGACTGAAGTCTCAAGGGTCGCGGGGAATGTCCGACTGGAGTACAGTGCGCGAAAAAATCTCGTGGGAGATGTCCCAATCGTCGTGAAATCGCGTATGGCACCCGGTTAGAGATGGTTCGGGAAATTTCCTTCCCGCCCTCGGAGCATCTCGCGAAACCGCCTCCCGCCCTCCCGCATTTCAGGGTCTTTTTACCTCCGATGATGATTCCTCTTTTAACGAGAGGACCTGAGGGCTCGGGGGAAAATTCGGCCTGTTTGCGAGATACGTGGTGAGTTTGTCATGGGGAAATAAATCCATTGGGAGATAGACCGTCGAATCGAGTTAATCGTAATCGCGATTCCGCCGTTTCTGCCAGACTGTGCTCCACTTTTTTGGAAAGTTCCATCCTACAAACCTTGTGAAACAATTATTTAACACGAAATAGCGAATTTAATGGTAATTATGTTCCAAAATTATATGCCCATGTATGTGAAAGTACTCGACGCTAAACCACGCAAAATTGGGATATTTTGAATTTCCCGCCAGGTTGGCACGAAATATCACCTCTTGCTGATGTGGGAGTGACGTAAGCTGTATCTCCCCGTGATTCGATGCGGCGATATTTTCTTGAAACCATTCTTGAAACCAAAAAGCGTTCGATCACCTTCTAAAGGGCTAAAAGCGATCGCTTTCGGATAGCGGTCGTTAAAAGCGAAGTGCGGTAAAGTTAAAGCGAAAACGAGCGCGATCGAGGCACCTTTTCAAACGGAGCGAGGGCGGAACCGTGTTTTTTCGGTCTGTTTGGCCCTTTCGCACCTGGGACAAAAATGGAGGGCTATAATTCGTCCCGGAAAATTGTGGTAGACCGACCGCTTTTCGACCGACGGATACTCCGCAGGCAGCCGGCCTTCTCTCCCTTCACGTTGACGGATACTCGCCAACCCGAGCGACGGATACTCTGCGTACTTGTATGCGCGAGCAGTGTGAAGAATTGGACCGAGGGTGTTTCAACACTGTTAACGGCCGCGGCCTCTGCGTGAGCGCGCGGGTCGCTCCACCATGCGGGCGGCGGCGATGCGCTGCTGCGCGTCCAAGCGCTCCACGAGTACCAGGAGCGAGGCGGGAGGCGATGCGACGCCCAAGGCGGGCATCGAGTCTGGGGTCGCCGCGCGCGCCGGCGCGCATAGCATCTCCATCAGAGTCGTCGATTCCGAGGATGAGTCGCGCGCGCCGCGCGGGTGGCCGGGCGGCACGGATCCGTGCTCGTCGGACGACGGCGGCGCGCGGACGTCCACGAGCGCTTTCGCGGAGGGATGCGTCGCGGTCGACGCCGACGCGGTCGCGCGGTCCATCGCCACCGAGCTCCTCATGACGCGCACCTCCGATCGCAGGGACGTCTTCAGCGTCCGGCGCTCCGGCACCGTATCGGCGATGGACACCGACGTGGAGATCGACCTGGAAGCCGGAAACGGAGGCGCGGTGTCGTGCGGCGACACCGTCACCGAACCCGACGAGAACACACGGCTGCTCGCCGGCGCCGCCGCCGCGGCGTACTCGTCCCTCCCGTCATCCTCAGACGAGGATGCGAAATCATCGAGGCGCCGGCGAGACCGAGACGAACGCTCCGACCTCTCGCGCGCCACGACGAGCACCCGGGACTACGGCGTCAACACGGACTTATCCGACGACGAGTCACGCGGCGGCGTCCACGCACGGAGGCGGCGAGGGAGGGCGGCGGTCACGCCCGTGACGGCGGTGCTGCTCACCGCGTGCGCCGTCGCGGGATGCGCGTTGTATTCGCTGGACCCGTCGCTGTCGTCCGCGGCGAGCGCGTACCGGATCTTCACCGGGCGAATGAACGCAGCTCATGGCGACGGGAGTGACGACGCGGGGGTGGAGATCGTGTCCGCGGAGAGTGCCGCGGAGGTACTCGTACCGACGGCGGCGACGACGATGAAGGCCAAGGCGGCGCCGAAGAAGGCGAAGATGAAAAGCGCGAAGATGAAACGCGCGGATCGTCGTTCCGCGGACGCTCCGTCGGCCCGGGAGAGGTTCGCGGCGGCTTTCAGCGCGGCGCTCGATTCGGACGCCGCGTCTTCCGCGAGTCGTACGCATCGTACGCACTCATCTTCGCATCATCACGACGGAGAGGGAAAGAGCGTTCACGACAAGAGCGTTCACGAGAGAGAGCCGGCGAAGAAGAGCGGTAAGTCGTCTTCGTCGAGCGGACATCACGCACCGAGCGGGCATCACGCGCACGTCATCACACGTCATCACACACACGCGGAACCGGCCCCGAGCGGCTCGAAGCACGTAGAGCTAGCGGGTTTGGGTCGCTCAAGAGGGGGGAAGTTCGAACGAGTCGCGGGGGCTTGCGCCGCGAACGTGCCAAACGGCGACGTTCGAAGAGGCCGGTTCCAGTTTGAGGATGCCTCATGCGCCGAGGGTGCCGAGGGTGCCGACACAGCTGTGCGCGGCGGAGGGTGCGCGCGTTTGCATCGTCACCACTCGCGTACACACGGGGGGTCGCACGGGTCCTCGCACGCGGAACTCGGATGCAGGTTCTGCGTGCTGCACGGGTCGCAACGGGAGGAGGAGGAGGACGACGATGACGATTACTCGCCGTTGTTGGATCCGCTGGCGTGGAGCGTGGACTACGTGGCGTGCCCGCGGGACGTGTGCGTGACTCACGATCTGCGCGCCACGCTGTGCGACCCGGACCGATCGGTACCATAGAGATTCAACATTCTTTACGACATTCTTTACGACATTCTTTACGACACGCGCTCTCATCTCCCGGCGTCTCGCGTCTCCTGGGCGTCTAATTGACCAGTTAGGCACTCTCAGCAGTGAACTTTCAACCCGGGCTAACACCGAGAGGTCACAGTCACAGTCGCCGTCACGCACCGGTCCCATCGGAGCGCGATGGTGACCCCGGGTTCTGCGGGCGGCACGCCGCGTGATATCGCGCCGTTCATCAAGCGCGCGGACGAGATCCAGGCGCACAACGCGCTCATGGCTTACTACTGTGAGTCGCGCCCCGGGTGGAACGATGCCGACGCGGCATTCCGTCGTCAATTCCCCCGTCTCCATCCATCATCTCCCGCCTCTACCGCCCCCGCCCCTGAATTCACCGCCTCCCTGAACCTACATCACCCCACTTCGCGATATCCCTCCAGGTCGACTGCACGCGGTGGAGCAGGGCATGGCCGCGCCTCTCGAGCGCCGCCCCCAGCGCGTCCTCGCGCAACTCATCGAGAGACTCGAGACGACCAAGCCCTCCGCCGGCCTCGTGGACCCAGCCACCGACTTCGCCGTGTGTCGACAGTTCGCGCTCTCCGTGTACGCCCGCGCGGACAAACACGACGTCCGGAGTGCCCAAACCGCGACGCCGACGCAGACGCAGGTCGAGGCGTTCTCAGCCGCGGGAACCTTCCTCAAGACGTTGGACCAGTCGCAATTCGCGGGAATGTACGACGAAGATCTGAAACGCAGGCAGGAATACGCGGAATGGCGGGCGTGGGACCTGGCGACGGCGATGCACGCGGGACGTCAGCCGTCGCCGGTGGCCGGGCACGCCGGTTCATCTTCCAGCCCCGTGTTCACCGCGCCGCCGTCGTCGCCGCCGGTCCAAGTGAGCTCGCCGGCGTATCCGTCGCTGGAGTCGCTCAACGTATCCACGCCCGCGTCGACGACTCCGACGCATCCCGGGTCGAGCGTTTCTAGTAACGCCCCGTTGCCGCCGCGTCCGCCGCCGCCGCCGGGCGCGCCGCCGCCCGGTCACCGCTCCCCTTCCATGGAACCCTGCACATCGCCGAAGAGCTCGGACGACCAGCGGTGGGAACCGCGCTGGTAAGTTTCTTTTTATTTCCGTATGGGCAATTCGTATGACGTCGTGTTTTTTAACAGGGGCAACGGGGGCATGGCGCACTTAACGAACGATGCGGTCCTGTACCGGGAACGGGAGGGCGGGTACAAGCTCGCGAGGGTGGTCAAGGTGGACAACGCGGTTGATCCGCCGGGATACGTCGTGGAGGTGGACGGCGCGGAGAGGAGCACGGAGGCGAGCCGGCTCGCGCCGGCACCAAAGCCGCGACGGCGAAGCGACGGCGGGAACAACAACGGGAGCGACAGCGACGGGTGTGTGGACGCGTCCGCCGCGTTCGCGCCGCCGTCGCACGCACGGGGGGGTGCCGAGGGGGGTGCCGACCTACCGCACAGCTGTCCCAGCCGGGGTGACATGGCGCTGGCGCACGAGATGGCGATGGAGGCGGCGCAGTGTCTGGATCCGAGTCGCGGCGATCACGTCGGCGCCAAGGACTTCTTAGTGAAAGCGATGGAAGCGCTGGATAGCGAACGGAAGCACACCGGATAGCTCCGGTGAAGGGTGATGCGACGGCGGTGTTTGTACTCGTACGTCACGTGTCTCTCCGCGTGTACGTTAGCTTTCGTGTGTACTAATATAGTGAGCTTGTATTAAGGCAAGGTCTACTCAAACCGTCCCCGCGATTTTACTGCTACAAAAAATGGAGAGAGCTCCCGCGCTCTTCCTCGCGCCAACCGCGGACGAGTAACGATCGACCCGCCCGCGAATAAATTCCCAAAACCGACCACACACATCCAACCCCACGCGTGCGTTGTTAGAGGTAGAAATCCTTCTGCCTGGACTGACCGCCAACCTCCTTGAGCTTCTTGAGAATCTTGGAGAAGTATTCCTCCAGGTATTGCTCGAGCGACGTCGTCTCCGACGCGTCCATGCCTAGGATCTCGTACGTCTCATCCATCGGAGCCTCGAACTTGACCCCGGACGCGAGGACCTCCGCGAACGCCAGCCTGTCCGAGGCCGGCGCCGTCCACTGGAAGAACCTGGTCAGCGCGCGGGTAGCTTTCAACGCGAGCACCGGGACCTTGTTCACCTGCGCATCCGCGCCGCCGAGCTTTTCGCATAGCGCGATGACCTCGCGGACGGAGTAGCTCTTCGGGCCCGCGAGGGTCATGACCTTGTTGGCCGCCTCGTCGCGCCTGCACGCCGCCAGCGTCATCTTCGCGACGTCCTGGGTGTCGAGGTACGCGGTCCGGGTGTCGTCGTCGGTGCCCCACAGCGGCTGTTCTTCCAGCACGGGCACGGCGTATCCGCTGATGAGCGGCTGCATGAAGCCGCAGAGGCGGAGGACGGTGTAGTTCATGCCGGACACCTTGAGGTACTCCTCGACGGATGCCTTCATGTTCATGAGGGGCACTTCCTTGTGCTGGTCGCACTTGTCGATGGAGTAGAAGACGTACCGTTGGATGCCCATGGACGCGGCGGTCTGGATGCACGCGACTTTGGCGTTCCAGTCGATGGCGTAGGTGTCCTCCTCGGGGCGCGCGGTGGACGCGTCGACGACGGTGTGGATGCCGACGAAGGCGGCGGGGAGGGTCTCGGGCTTGGTGAGATCGCCGGAGACGGTGGTTGCGCCCCAATCGCGGAGGAAATCGGCGGGGTTCTGCCTGGGTCGGACCAGGCATCGGACGTCGTAGCCTTCGTCCAACGCGCGCCGTACCACCTGACGGCCGAGGGTGCCGGTGGCGCCGATGACGAGCATGGAGGTCTTGCGCGCGGGGGTGCCGCCGGTGGCGACCGCGGAGGGGGACTCGGCGTCCTCCGCGACGCATCGCAGGGGCGCGCGCGCGCGGGAGGCGCGACGCGAGGCGCGAGTCGCCACGGGCGCGGCGTAGGCGCTCTGGGCGGAGAGAGCGGTGGCGGCCATTTGGCTGTTTCCGATCGGACGCGCGCGGTCGCGGCGTGCACTTGGACGGTGGTGGTCGCGAGGTCTGAAGACTCCGACGGTGTGTTCGGACCCTGGGGAAGAGTTCCGAGACGCTGGGCGACCGTGTGGACGCTGGTGGTCGAAGTGCACGCGGTGCCGGTTGGGTGGTTCTTTATCTTCATCGAAGAAAAAGGGTGGCACAGACGCTCGCGTGGCACGCCGCGTGACGTGGCTGCGCCTCGTGCATCCTCTAATTTTCGTATGCATTCAGTCTGATTTTGCAAATTGGACCCATAACCTCGTCATATGTTTCGATACCAGTTGAAAGAAGCATTGGGAAGAGTTTTGAAGGCGCTTTTTATCGTGAAAGCGCATTGTGGCGGCGACACGGTGTGGCGCGTTGGGTGTCGTGGGTGACGCGATATCTCGGTGCGTATACACATGTCGTGCGCGAACATGTCGTACGCGGCATCACACGCGGTCGCCGTCGGAGCGCGTCAGGGCCTCGGATCGGCGCGCGTCCCATCTGGGTTCAGGCGCACGGCCGTCACTAGGGGCCGACCTGTGAGAATGAGAGTCAGCTCGGTCGCCTCGGAGGAGCGGCCCGCTCCCGCGCCCGAGCGCCGTCCGCCCGCACAGCCGTACGCCCCCCCATCCGTCACCCTCACGCGCGGCCAGCTGGTCCGCAAAGACGTCGTGACGCGAACCAGCGGCGTGCGCCTGGGCAACGCCACCCAACTCTGGGTCGACGTCGACGAGTGGGAAGTCGTCGCGCTCGACGTCAAGCCGTTCGTGCGCAACGCCTTACTCAACGGCGTCGCGGGAGGAGCCGTCGACCACGTGCTCATGTCATCCCTGCGACAGGTGGGCGACGTCATCCTGGTCCACGACGAATCAGCCGTCGAACGCAGATGGTCATCCTACGGATTGAGCACAGTCGTGGGCTGCGACGTCGTCACCGAAAGAGGCACGTACATCGGACGCGTCCGCGACTTCGAGTTCAACCCGGACGACGGCATGGTCCAGCGCATCGTCGTCGACGCGCTCGGGTTACCCATCGTCCCGGAAGGCGTCGTCAGCACCTACGCCGTCGACGTGACGGAGATCCTCAGCACCGGCATGGATCGGATCATATTAGCGGAGGGCGCGGAGTCGCGGGTGGAGCAACTGAGCGCGAGTTTGCTCCAGCGGCTGCAGCTCACCGCGCCGCCGTGGGAGGATGACCTCGCGGCGTACGCGGACTACTACGAGGCGGACGTGCGCGCGGCGCAGCAGGCGGAGTGGGAGCGGCAACAGGCGTGGGCGAGACAGAGCCAGATGGATTCTCAGAGGATGAGAAGGGACGATTACTACGCCGCCCCGCCGCCGCCCCAGACGCAACAGACGCAGCGGGAAAGATACTATCAGGATTCGCGTTCGATGGAGGGGATCCCGCTGGTACGTCCCAACCAGCCGTTCGAGCGGAGGGACGCGGACGGCGGGTACGGCGAGCGCCCGCCTCCCCAGCGACAAAGGCAACAACAATCGATGGAGCAACCGGGCGGAGGCCGCGCCATCGGGGACTGGATGGTTCGCGAAGAGCGCCGGCGCGAGATGGAGATGGAGTACGAGTACGCGGACGGGGGATACGAGCCGATGCGGGAGATGAACGGCCGCGGGGAGACGAACCGGCGGGTGGAGTCCCCACCGCCGCCGCCCGCGGATGCCTGGGCGAAAGCGGCGCCGCCGCGGAACGGGAGCGACGATTCGAATTCAACTTCGTCAAAGTCGGACGGTTGGGACTCGGCGGGCGGATCATCATCCGGCGGCGCCCGGAAGGGTTTCGACGCGGACGAGGACATGCTGTGATTCGCTAATTCTTTCCTCCGTTGTACATGATAGTTAACTAATCAACCGACTAAGAACGAGCGGAGCCGAGAGAAGAGCCTCGGAGCCTCGAGAGCCTCGGATTCGAGTAGTCGTCCACCTCGTTTTCATCATCCCTCGCGGAAGGCTCCTTTCGCGGCGCGACCGAGACAGGTTTCGCTCGTCTCATCTGCCGCGGGTTCACGTACTCCATGTCGTACGCGTCGTCGACGTTGGCGACGTCGCCCACGTCCCAGAGCGGCCGCCGCCGCGAGTCGCTCGGGAGAGTCTCGGGGGCGACTACCCTCGGGTCCACCCCTTCCTTGCTCGGCTCGTTCGTCTTGTACACAGCCTCCGCTCGTGCCGCGGCACGTGCCGAATCGCCCGCCGCGCGCGTCTCGAGGTCGCGCCTCGCGGCCCGGGCGTCCGCGTCGAGCTCCGCGAGCGAGCGCTTGTACGCGTATTCACCGTTCTGGGTAGTGACGGGTAAAACGGATGGATCCGCCGCAGCTTCCGCCGCGCCGCGGAGTATCATCCGTTCCATCTCGCGTTCTCGGCACTCGGCGTCGAGCTGGTGTGCGTCGTCGACGTCCTCGAGGCGCCTGGCGTGCGCGTCGGCGACGCGGACGAGCTTATCGAGCGCGTGGTCCAGCGTCGGCGCGGCGTACCTCTTCTCTCGATCCTCGGCGCGCTGCGCACCCCACGGCACCGAGTGCAACTCGATATCCGATTGTACGGAAACAACTGGAACGTTCCGCGGAGCTTGCGTGAGCGGCGCCTTGCCGAGGAGCGCTCGCAACGGGCGGTACTCCCACGGCGCCGCCGGGTCGTGGTCCAAAGTTTGGGTCGGTTCGTCGGGTTCCTCGGGCGCCTCCGCCATGTCCCGCACCGCCGCCCAGGTGCCCACTTCGTCGTCGTCTTCACCGTCCAGCTGTTAAAAGTAAAAACACGACGTCAGTCAAATCGGCCATATAAGAAGTGCCACGGACATTCAAAATAAACTCACCAGGTTGATCAACGGCGGCGGCGCGGGGGGCGGAAACTCTCCGGGCTCGCCCGTTCCCCTGTACACAAAACACGGCGTCAGTCCAATTGCCCATACGAAAGTACAAATAAACTTACCTGATGGTCAACGAGCCGCGGCCGAGGCCCGATATCACACTCGGTCCCACCGCGTCCACGAGTGACGCGTGCAGTGCACGGAGCGCGGACCACTTGTCCCCGGCGCCCAAACTCTTTCGTCCGCGCGGGTCGTCCAGTTCCAGCTCGAAGTGCGCCACGAAGCACTTTTCAAACTTGGCATCCGTCGGGTCTGTTCACAAAACACGACATCATCAGTCCAATTGCCCGTACGAAAATAAAAAGAAACGCACCGTCTCGCGACCCCGTCGCGATCCTGTCCTCCGGCGGGATACCCTCGCTGATACCAACCACGCGCACGCGATCGTCGTCGTCGTCCTCGCCGTCGTCCTCGCCGGCGTCGAACCCGAGGCCCAGGCTGAACCCGCGCGGTTTCAGGTCGAGGTCGATCCCCGCCGCAGCCGCAACCGCCAAACGCAGATCCTGCAAACAAAACACTCCGTCAGTCGAATTGCCCACATATGAAAAATAAAAAAGCAACTCGCCTTTCTGACCATCCCGGCCACCTTCTTGTGCGCTCTCGGCCCGGCGACGGCGTCGTACGGGGTATCGACGAACGCGTAGGACCCCGCGAGGACCCGCCTAGTCGCCCTCGGGTCCACCTCGTCAGCCCACAGGCTCGAGACGTGGGGCTTGCGCGGCGAGAGCTTCGCGCGTCTGTTGGCGTCTACGCGGACAAAGTTAGTTCGCGCCGCGATGAGTTTAATCCGCGCCTCGGTCTCGCTCTCCGCGCCGCTCGTCTCGCCCTCGTCTTCACCCGTGTCCACCGCCACCGTCCGTGTCTCCTCTTGCTCCTCCTCCGACGGTTCATCTTCTTCCTCGATCGACGATGGTTCACTCGGCGTCGCGGCTTTCTCCTCGTCGCTCGATGCGGTCTCCGTGAGTAGCACTGCGGGAGGAGAAGCCGAGGGAGTAGAAGCGGTCGGGTCGGCGTGTGAACTTTCCGCCGCGGGCTCGTGTGAACGTTCAGGCGGCGGCATCGGCGGGTGGATCGTCACGCGCTGCCTGTCGGGATCCGGCAGTAAGTGCGAGTACCAGTTTTCCTCCTCTTCCTCCCGCTTCTCAGCCTCCTCCTCACGGTCCTGGTCCTGTTTCCCATCGTCGACGTCTGACTCTGACGAAGAATCCGAACCCGCCGAGGCTTTCACCGCGGGCTTTGGGCTCGGATCCTTCGTCGGCGTCGGCTCCGGCGAGGTCTCCGGCGTCCTCGGCGGGCCCGACTCGAACCCAGCCTCCGCGGTGAAGTCATCCGCGACGAAGACCGTCGCCGGGGCGGAGCGCGGCGGCGAGCTCGGGGGTGAATCCGCGGGAGCCACGTCAGAGTCATCCTGTACACAAAACAAAACACGACGTCAGTCTGATTGCCCATACGATGATAAAAAGAAACTCACCGCTTCTGAAGCCATGATTTGGGGCGTCGGCATCGGCACGACCCTCTCGCCCTTGCGCTTGTTCGCCTCGGCGAGCGCCCAGAGCCTGGACGCGGCTGCCGACACGACGTCGCGTTGCTTCTTCTCGCGGCTTTCTTCGTCGTCAGAGTCGCCCGAGTCGTCATCGCTCGCGTCGGTGACCTTGATCGCCACCTGTGAACAAAACACGGCGTCATTCCAATTGCCATGATACGGAAATAAAAAACTTACCGACACCCGCATCTTCTGCTCCTTCCACCTGCGCTCCTTCTCCTCGTAGTACTCCCGCTCCTTACGCGCCCACTCGCCCTCCTTCGTCGGGGGTTTGACCGTCGCGGGCGAAGGAACGATCGTCTGGACGTTGAAACGGCCTTTGATCAACAGGTCTTCCTCCGCCTTCAGCCCAGCCTTGTCGCGCATGCGTCGAGCGCGGGCTCTCAGCGCCTCGTGTATGCGCCGTGTCTTCTCACGTCTCGCCTCCTCGAGGAACAGCTCAGCCTCCGGATCGGGCTTGCGCGTGATGGCGTTGGTGAGTACGGGCGGTTCACCGGTGAGGCGCGGGACGGTGCGCTTGGACCCGCGCTGATCGATCCTGCAAACAAAACACATCGTCACTCTAATTGCCCGTACGAAAGTAAAAAGAAACGTACCATTTCTTCGCCGGCGATTGCCCGTTTTCGAGTCGAGCGCCGTATTCCTCCTCGCCGTCGGAGGGTAACTCGCCGTAGGGATTCACTCCGAGGGGATCGGGTGCGCCGTCCACCGGGGGCAGTCCCAGCGACGCGATTCGCGCCTTACGATCCATCACGGTGGTGGTGACTGCCAACACGGGCGTTTCGATGACTCCCCCTTCGATGACCCCCCCTTCGACTTCGTCTCCATCGGTTCGGCCTGCGCCCTTCGGTTTATTAGCCTCGATCGCGGCGGCGGCGCGCGCGGCGAGGTCGTCCACGCGCCCTAGCACCTCACCGCCGGAGAGCAGCGCTCCCAGCGTACCTTCATCCGGGAGTTCGAACGACGATTCATCTTCACCGCGAGTATCGATTTCGTCACCCCGGGCATCGCCGGTTTCCCGTGTCGAGGACGGTAACATGCCGAGTGTTCGCATGCGGAGCTTGGCGTGCGCCTCGCGCGTTCGCCGCTCGCGTCGCGCCACCGCCGTTTCGAACGCCGTCCTCGTCTCCTCATCGATCGGCGCGTGGCCGCCACCCTTCGCGTCTTCGTCATCCTCGAGGGTCATCCTGGTGTGACGGTCCGTCAGCGAGGGAACCAAATCCGGGCCCCGGTTCTTCCCATCCGCGTCTTCACCGGCCCTATCGTCCAACTCACCGTCGTTGAGCTTGGACAGCGCCACCCATTCGGCGACGGTGCGTCCCCGCCGGCCGCCGGCCCGCGCGGCGTGAAACGCCTTGGGCTCTACCGCGTGCGACCAACCCTCCTTGTTTCCTCCGCCGGCTTCGTCGCTTCGAGATACGTACCTCGGGTCGAACCCAAAGTCTTTGGGTTTCCCCTTCAAACCTTTGATCAATCCGAGGGCGGCGTCGGCACCGTCGGTG
>Ga0115551_1002115_pt1 | contig 12266 bp, 6 predicted proteins | sample COGITO_mtgs_1103_FD_87179 | JGI IMG/M metagenome (GOLD analysis project Ga0115551, IMG submission 87179) | Pelagic marine microbial communities from North Sea - COGITO_mtgs_110321 | ecosystem: Environmental > Aquatic > Marine > Epipelagic | place: Germany:Helgoland, sampling site Kabeltonne... | reverse complement strand
GGCCGGACACCGCGGCGAGTGCGCGCGCGTTATCCGCGGCGGCCCTCCGCGCGAGCATCCGTCGTCGTCGTTTGAGGGCACCGTACGCGGCGGCGTCGTACCGCGAGCGCTCCGCCCCGAGATCCGTCAGCGCGGACACCTTGACGAAATCGTCCCCCCGGCGCTCCACCGCCTCCGCGTCGCCGTCGTCGCCGAAGGTGACCTTTTGCGAGACGTGCGAGGTTACGTGCCGCGCGTAACACGGCGGGCAGAGGTCCAGGCGCGCGGCGTGCGAGCCCTCCCGCGTCGGTTCACCGTTAGCGCGGTGAGCGTCTTCGTTTCGTCTCGGGACGGATGCGATTGCAAAGTCGTCAAAGTCGTCATCCTCGCCCTCGTCGAGGAGCCCGAACTCGCCGTCGCCCTCCGGCGCGTTCGGCGCGGTCGCCTGGGGCCGGTGCCACCACCGACGCGGTTTGAGGACGCCGCCGCAGCCGTGGCACGCGCCGCATCCCTTGGGCACGGTGTCCGGGTGGCATCTCACGGCTTCGCGGTGGTAGGATGCGCGGGCGCGCGCGGTGCCCCCCGAGTAGCCGCGGCCGTTCTCGGCGCGCGGGATCCTGAGCGCTTTGTAGAGGTCGAACGGGGCGTCGCGGAGGTCGGCGAGGCTGTCGTCGAACGCGCTGACCCCGTCTTCCTCCTCGGCATCCTGGGGAGCGGCGGCGGTTGGCGAGTTGCCGTTCGGCTTGCTGCGGCCGCCCCTGCCGCCACGGCCACCTCGCTTCGCCGCGCCCGCTGATCCGGGCGCGCGACGGAACACGGTCACCACGCGCGTCCCGTCATCGTCGGAACCCTCGGACTTGGAACCCAGGCCGAGTCGGCGGGCGAGATCGTGCACCGCCGCCCTCTCCGCCGACGCAAATTGCGTCAGCGTGAGCTTCGCGTCGTCGCCGCCTTCCTCGGCGGCGAAAGCCTCGATCCGCGCCCTCCAGTTCATCGCATCACCCTCGCCACCCTCCATGACGACGGACCTAATAGTCCTGCTCTCGGTGCGTGCGCGGTGTAAGTGAGGTGCCCAGCGATTCCAAAAGGTCAATTGTTATTTTCACTGTGAACACAGATTCAATCTGTGATTCGCCACAGCACTTGGAACGCGCGGTCGTGGCTGACGGTGTACTCGACGTGATGTACTCGGCTAGTATATTAATATAAACGGAGGATACGGACGTGCCCGACGCACGACTCTTCACCCCTAAACCCTCACCTCCGACGCGTGGACGTGAACGTGTACTGCTGATTGAACCCGCTCCGAGCCCAGAGCTCCGCGTTGTCCCTCGCCGCGCGCCGATCGTCGGGCCCTATACCCCTCCGTTCGAGCCGCGCCTCGTGACCCCGCCGCATCTCGGTGTCGGACCCTAAACCCCCGGTCCCTCGGTACGCCGTCGACGACGTGGAAGGAGGAAGAAACGTCCCGCGCAGCACATCCGCGAGAGTCGGTCCGTCGTCATCGAGGTGCTCAATCGCCTTCGCGAGGACGCCGCGCGCGATCGCCCTCCGACGCGATGCATCGTCTCCACCTCCTTCCACGCCCCCACCTCCTTCCACGTCATCTCCTCCTTCAACGTCCTTCACGCACGCCGCGAGGAACCGCTCGCATTGTTCCCTCGCGCGTCTCGCCGCGTCCTCGGCGACGGTCGCCAGATTCTTCTCCGCCGCCTCCGCGGCGAGCACCGCCGCGCCGACCCGCTCGCGCTCGAACCTAGCCTCGGCGACGCGCCGCGCGATGACCACCTCGGCCCCATCCGTCTTTTCCGCGCGTCGTCTCGGCAAACGCCGTTCGCGTGTCACCAGCGCGCCGGTGTGCGAGCGCTCCAGGGCGTACGCCGGGAAGGTTTCCGCGGCGACGGCGTCTCCTACGCGTTCCGCCGCGGCGTCCACGCGGTCAACCTCGCCGCGTTCCATCAGCGCGTGGACGAAGGTGCGTATGGCCCTGACGTGCACCGCGTTGGACTCCGCGAGTTCCCGTTCCTTCAGGTGCAGCTCGTCCATCTCGCGGGCCATGTCGGCGTGTTCGGCGATGAGCGCCTCGTTTTTGTCGAGGATTTGGAGCGTGGTTCGCACTTGGTACGCGATCTCGCCTTCCATGCGTTCGTTCTCCGCGGCGGTCTGCTTGGTGGTCCCCGCGAGCTGTTCGTCGATGAGCGCGCGCATGTGCGCCTTGGCCTCCTTGATCTTGCGCGTGTGCTCGTGTTTCATCGCCGCCGTCTCGAGCTTGAACTCGGTGTTGACGTCGTCGACCCGTCGTAGGTGATCCTCCCTCGACGCCTTCAGCAGGAGCTTCTTCTCGCGGAGCTCCTGGTCGAGGGTATCGCGCGTGGACGCGAAGTCGTCCACCTCCTTCACCGTGGCTTCGCGCGCGGTGAGCTCGTCCTCCAGCGCCGCGCGTCGCGCTCGCGCGTCCTCAGCCTCGCGCCTCTCCAGCTCGGCGCCCTCCAATCGAACCCTCTCGAGCTCCTCCCCCGCGCGCAGAAGCTCCGACTCCTTCTCCAGCGTCGCCGCGTGCGTCGATCTGAGCTGGCGCGACAGTGGGTCGTTTCTCTCGACCATCACGCGCCGCGCCTCCTCGAGCCGCGTCACGAGCGCGAGGTTCTCCTCGGCGAGAGCCTTGCCCCGCGACTGCCATCGTGCGAGCTTCGCGGTGAGCCCCTGTATCTCCAGCTCTGAGGTCACGATCTCCTTCTCCTGCTCGAGCGCGGGGTCCGGGCCGGCATCCGCGTCCTTACCGTCGTCCTTCTTATCGTCCTTTTTCTTTGGGGGCATGTCGACGGTCGCGACCTCGCGACCCTGCCTCTGGTCTCGTCTAAATTGGGCAATCACGCTTTTAGCTTTTGGGGCGCCCGAGAAGAAGTCACAGTCGGCGGCACCATCAGGGCGGATAACGGGGTGCACCGGCGGGGTCACAGGTCTCGCGCCCCACGCGGTGGGTCGGGGTCGGGGTGAACGAGAACATGCCGGGTGTCATGTTGGCACAGGCGTGGCACGCGATGATGGGGACACGTCCCGTCGGCGCCGATCGGAGAACCGCCCTTGCGAAAACGGGGGCGCCGACACGCTCTCCTCGCGTCGCTCGCGCCCCCGTGCGCTGGGTCGCGTCCGCCGGCGGCGACGGCGCGAACGAACCCGCGCCGACGGTACGATCGCACAAGGTTCGTTGGAACGAGAAATACACCGAGCTCGCCGCGTTCGAGCGCGAGCACGGGCACGTGTCGGTGCCCCCACGGGATCCATTCGTCGACCTCAACAAGTGGGTCGTGTACCAGCGCAAACGTCGGCGACTGGGGACCATGTCGCCGGAGCAGGAGGTCAAACTAGACAAGCTCGGGGTGTGCTGGGAGCCGAGGACACCAAGGCCCGACCGACGCGGGATGGAGCTTCGATGGAACGAACGATTCGACGAGCTCACCGCCTTTGTGAGATCCAACAACCACACCCGCGTGCCCAGCGGCGACACCAAGCTGCACAGGTGGCTCCACGAACAGCGTCGCAGCTTCGCCAAGGGTAAGCTGGCGGATGCGCGCAGGGTACGGCTGGAGTCCATCGGCGTGGACCTCAGGTCCGCGTCGAGGATGACATGGGGCGAGCGGGTGGACGAGCTGCGTTTGTTTCGGGAGGCGCACGGGCACTGCAACGTTCCGGCGACTTGGAGGCATAACCCGAGTCTAGGGAGCTGGGTCAAGCACCAGCGGATGCAGTGCCGCGGCGGTAAGTTGAGCGATGAACGATACGCCACCCTGGACGCGTTGGGGTTCAACTGGGATCCGAAGAAGAAGGAGTCGAAGACGGGCGGCGGGGGCGTTCGGTCGTTTCACGTCCGCGAGAACGCGTCGCCTTGGGCGCTCGTACACGCCGCGCGGGCGGCGCGGGAGAGTGATTTCGCGCGGGAGATGGACCACCCGGTCGGTAAGGGTGCGCAGGTCAGCGTGATGTGGATGGGCGACGCGGACGACGACGCGTACGAGGAGACGGGGGAGACGGGGGGGGACGCAAATGCCAACGCTAACGACACAAACGCTAAGGTTCCCGTCGTGGGCGGCTGGGGCCGGAGCTCGTCGACGTACGAGGAGAAGCAGCAGTTTGTTTTCACGCACATCGAGGACTGGTGGAAAAGGTGCGATGACGACAACGAGGGCTGGGCGGAGGCTCGCGGGTTGGTACGGGACATGCGCTACAACTACGCGGTGCAGGCGAAGAAGCGGCGCATCAAGCCGGATATCGTGATCGAGATGGAGCGCGACGGGGACATATGGGGCTTGGTCATCGAGGTTGACGAGTTCGCGCATCGCCGGGGTAAGCACTACAGCTGGCGCGCGGAGGAGAAGCGCATGCAGGAGCTGCAGACGACCCTCGGCGTCAAGCTGAAGATTGTCCGCTTCAACCCGGATCCGACGGGCGCGTTCCCGATGGGCCTCGAGGAGCGCACCCGCATGCTGCTGGAGCACGTGGCGCGGAGCATGCGCTCGGCGCCCGTGAGGGACCTCGAGGTGGAGTACTTCCTATACGACTAAGATGTATGTATTCCGATCTGCGTGTAAGTGTTCTAATAACTATAATAACGCACGTGAAGCGTCATTTCACGCCAAACAGACTCGCCACCGCCGCGGACTCGACCGAGTCGCCGAGGGCGGCGAGAACCCGCACGAGAGCCGCCGGGTCGAGAGCCTTGCCGGCGCCCCCGTCCGCTTCAACCGCCGCCGCGCCGTGCGCCTCCGGCTGCGATCGGACCGCCTGCCCGAGCGTCGACGCCACGTCCCTCACGACCTTCACGCTCGAGTGGGTGAGCCAGTCGGGCGGTATCGCGGCGATCAGTCGCTCGATTCGCGCCAGACACTCACCCGGTTGCGCCAGGAGAAGGCGGAGGCGCGGCGACATAAACCCGGCTACGATCCGATCGCACGCCAGAGACCTCAGCTCGGACGTCGGCAACACGCCGTCCCACGCGATCACCACTCGCAGGCACCGCACCGCGACACCGAAACGCCGGCGGGCGTGGCTCTCCGCCATGGGCGCAGCCGCCGTGACCACCGGCGCCCACGCCGGGATTTCGCATCGCGACTCCACGCACTCGCTCAGTTTGGCCCGTACACACGATAGGATCCGTCGCATGGCCTCGCACTCACCCGGCTCGAGGTACACCAGCATCTCCTTGACGACGTGCGCGAGTCGAACCGACTGATCGACGCGGAAGGATGCGGGGACGGACGTGCGGTACGGCCCGGGCGACGCGGGCGGGGGCGCACCCGCGGATCTGGCGTTCAACGCCACGGGAGATGTTCGAAAGTTCGTGGACTACGGGGAGATTTCGTCGGTGCGGTACGTGCACGTCGCGACGCTGGAATCGTTAGCCCCGGGCCGACGGTACTGGTACCAGGTTGGGGACGCGAAGCTCGGCCGGTGGTCCAAGATCTTCTGGTTCAACGCGCGGCGCACCCAGGAGCAGTACACGGAAGGACCACCCCTGCGCATCATCGCGCTGTGCGACATCGGGCTCAAGGGCTCGGACTCCGTCGTGGAGTTCCTCACGAAGGAGATTCACGGGAACGACGTCGACGATGAGATTAACAACGTTAACCCCCGCGTCGACGCGTTGGTGCAGTGCGGCGACTTTGCGTACGACCTCGACGACCAGAACGGTCAAGTCGGGGACAAGTTCATGGCGAAGATGGAACCGATCGCCGCGTACGTGCCGTGGATGACGAGCGCGGGGAACCACGACGCGAGCCGCAACTTTACGCACTACGCCGAGCGGTTCGTCATGCCGGATTCGCACAAGACTAATAACCACTACTACTCCGTCGACGTCGGCCCGGTGCATCTCGTGGCGTACAACACCGAGGCGCTCTTCTGGCCCGGGTCCTTCGGGGTGGAGTACATCCAGCGCATGTATGACTGGATGGACGCGGACTTGGCCTCGGTGGATCGGGTTAAGACGCCGTGGGTCATCGTTCACGGGCACAGGCCGATGTACTGTCCGCAGTACCGGGAGCTCACGGCGGACGAGGCGGCGTCGGGGGGATCGAGGCGAACCCTGGGTGAGTACGTGAGCGGTGGGTACGAGGAGGAGGAGGAGGAGGAGGAGGGGGTTTCGTTCATGATGAGGGGGTTTCGAAAGTATCTGCGAGGCACCCTCGGCGGGAAGTTGAAAAAGAAGAAAAAATGGAGGGGCGGCATGTGCCCTTGGGAGCAGGAGTCCTCGAGGAAGGGCATCCCGAGCTTCTGCGAAGCCGCGGACGGCACCTCGTGCGCGTTCAACGAGAACGCCGTGTTCCTCGAAGGTGCACGTAAGGTGAACTACGCGTGGAAGTTCCCCATCGAGGATTTGTTTCAAAAACACGGGGTGGACCTGGCGTTTTACGGTCACGAGCACGAGTACTGGCGTTCGTTCCCGGTGTACGACGAGAAGGTGGTGAACGGCACCGATATTACCCTGGACCGTTACTTCGAACCCAAGGGCACGGTGCACGTCGTCACCGGCGCGGGTGGTAACGCGAACATGGACCTGGGCGATGACCCGCCGAGCAGGGGCGTATGTCAACGCAAGGGTGGACTCAAGGATGCCAGCCCTTGGTGCGCGTTTCAATCCGGGGTTGACCACGGCGACTCGCGGTCCCAGGAGTTTGCGTACGGCGTCGTCACCTTCGAGAGCGCGTCGAAGATGACGTGGGAGCACTTCAGCGCCCTGGACGACGGGAAGAGGATAGACACGTGGAGCATAGAGACGTCGTCCCACGGTCCATTCGACGCGAGGGTGTACTCTGACCGTCTCGGCGACGCCGACAAGATCGCGACGGAGCGATGAACTGAACTTCTACTAAATTAGTCCAAGACTAGTCTACTAAATTAAACTGCACCATCATACGTCACATCCAGGGCGTCTGAAAGATAACCCGGCCGCTCGTCAGCGCGATGAGCACCTGCGAGAGCGCGTAGAAACCGAGCAGACCGGCGGCGGCGCCCCGGGTCACCTTCCCGCGGTGAACGAAAGGAATTCCAACCACGATGTACGTCACCGCCATGAGCTGACAGACGGCGAGCAGGATGATCTCGTTCTCGAGCCGAATACCCTCGATAACCCCGCGGCTCGGCGTCGCGAAGACCATCGACCCGGCGAGTCCGACGAGAAGGTTGAACAGAGGTCCCCCGAAACACGCGGAGACGGCGGCGTGCGCCATCCCGCGCCTGGCGACGGTGACGTCCGAGACTAAGTCGCCCACGCTGATCCCCCACGCGAACACCGTGGCCCCGAGCAAGGACTCGCTCACGCCGCAGATTCGCCCGATGGCGCCGAACAGCGGCACGAGCTCTCCCGCGGCGGCGTCCATCCACGTCACCGACTGGACGAATGTGATCGCCGTCAGCGCCTTCATCGCTTTGTCGGCGATGGAGCGATCGGCGATGACGGCCGGCCAGGCGAGGTAAACCGCGGCGGAACCGACGCTACCGCACGCCACCCCGAACCACACCCCGGGCATCGTCACCAGCCCACGGCCGAGATACCGCGCCACGCACGCGAAGAACAACGGCGCCGTGATGGGCAGCGCGGCCGTCGCCAATCGAGACTGCCTCGAGAGCGGCTCGCCGCACTCCGGCATCGTGCACTTCAAGACGAGGAGCAAAGGCATCCTCAAAACTCCCAAGAGCCGGGCTCCGAATCCCGGTTCGTGAACCCCGTCGATGGACTCGACATCGACATCGTCCAGTGGCGCCGGGTCACCTGCGATGAGGGGTGAATCCGGGTGGGATCCGTCGAATTCGTCGTTCAAAAGCCGCGTCGTGAATTCCTCCGGCGGCGTCGCGAACCCCGGGCGTCGTTCGCTTAGTTCCCCCCTGTTCATTCCCGTCCACCACCCGATCCTTCCGGGGAGTAACACCGCGATCAGGTACACGACGTATACGGCGCACATCGCGCACGCCTCGGGAAAGCTGACGGAACCGCGCAGGAGCGTCCCGAAGATCGCCGCCACCGCGATGAAGTAAAAGACGCCATCCCTGAAAAAAGGAAGCGGGTCGACGATCACGCCGCCCGTGGACATGTGCCCCCGCAGCGCTCTGACCGCGTTCGCGACACACGCCGGGCACCGCGGGATGAAGAAGTAATCCTCGCCCGTCGACCCGAAGCTTTGGCTCAGGAGCTCACCCTCGCTGGGCCTTCGACTGAAGCTCTCATCCTCGAAGCTCTCTTCCTCAAAGTCGGAGCCGCCCGCGTCGGCGGATCCCGACCTCGCCTCGTCCGTCCTGGCGGGCGCCGCGAGTGCGACGATGGGAAACACCGCGCACGCGACGAAAAAACTGGCTCCGAGCGCCGCCCCGATACCGAGCGATATTCCCTGCGCGCTCGCGTTGTGCAACGCCGCGATTTGCGTGAAGACGTCTGGGGCTCCGTTGCCAAACGATAGCAAAGTGGCGCCCGCGACATCTTCCGGCAGCGCGAGCCACCCCGCGACGTTCGATAGCGCGGGACAGAAGAAGTGTTCCGCGACGTTCGCGAGCACCGAGCAGAGCAGCACGACGAGGATCGCCTGCGTGAGGTGCGAACGCGTCTGATGGGCGGGTCCGAAGGTACAGTAGTGCAGTCGTAGGTAGTGGACGAGATTGTCGTCCGTTTCGCACGCGGGATGGGTCCTGACGTACTCGCATCTATCTTCCAGTGGACGTTTCCTCGGCTCGCACTTTTCCTTTTTGATCCTGTCCCGGTGTTTCTTGTGAAGCGCGGGTGCGTCGCCGCCGGCGTCGGTCCCGGCATCCTTCTTCTTCGTGAGTTCCGATGCGGAGAATAATTCACCTTCGTTCGTCCCGACGGATGGACCCGACGCCGCCCCGAGTTCCTCTCGGACGTCGTCGATCTCGTGGATACGAGCGAGATTCGACGATCCAAGAAAGCGCGTGTCCGATTCTGCCGCGGCGCACGCGATGAGCGCGCACGCGACCAACCCCGCGAGGGTGAGCCGGCGTGCCGTCGCCTCCTTCATCGCATGGTGCCCGCTGGAAAGTGCGATTGTTAGTTTGTGGTTCTGCGGACTTCTGCCGAGCCCGTCTCGCGCAAGGGGGGCGGGACCCGTCATTGTTGAGTTAATTTACCCATATCACAGCTTTCGGTGACACACGGATCATTATTCCTTTCTGACTCACGTATGGACATCGTGACTGGTTCATTCACGTAAAAGGAATAAACCCGAGAAAAAAGGAATCATGAGAAGAAGAGGGTCTCGCGAGAAATCGGTTTGAAACGCACGCACGCGCTGAAGACCGCGAAAGGTCGTGGAAAAGCGCGGAAGTCCTCGAGACATTAACCTGGACGAGGCGAGGCGCGCGGTGCACCCGGAACCGGAGATCGTTCTCGCGTGAGTCCGTGAGGTGCGGCGTACTCATCGGTGAGAAGACAGCGACGTTCCAAGATGAAGTTCGGCGTCTACTTGGAGCAGAACATGGCGCCCGGGTGGGAGGAGGAGTATCTCCGATACAAGCCTCTCAAGATTCAGCTCAAGGAGATCGTGGCGCTCAACGAGGAGCTCGCGACGAAGAGCGCGGACGCCAACACCGGACCCGGGATCGACGGGAGGGTCAGCTTTACCCCTCCGAGGAACCTGACCACGATGTCGCTATCGTTCATGCCGACGAGACCGGGTGCCAGCGGCCAGAAAGGAGAGCGACCCGTCGCGTCCGAGGCGACGTTCTTCGAGGCTCTCGACGAGGACATGAAGAGAGTCGGGTCGTTCGTGGAGTCGTCGTTGGCGCAGCTCGTCAAGAGGGTCGAGGAACTGGACGTAGACGTGACCGAAGCCGTCAGGTGAGTGTGACCGAAGCGCCGTGCCCGCCGAAACCCACCGAACGGCGCTCGAGATCCACCAAAGGAATATTTCTCCCGAGACACCTCCCACGAGATGACACTTTATGATGATTTCCCCATAGTCTGACCTTGATCCCATCGTATCCCAACGAACGCAGGGACGGCCTACCCGAGCTCGCCGCGCATGGAGCGTCGACGACGGAATCGTGGACGAGCGCCGGGTCCCAGAGCTCCGACTCGGACCGCGTGCTGACGGACCCCGAGCAGGCGGGCGCTTGGAACAGCAACGCCGATGCCGTGGTTAAAATCACTCGGCTGAGGGACGCCTTGCACGACGTGCAGCGCGAGTTTCTCAAGATTGAAAAGTTCGCCAACCTCAACACCACCGCGTGCTACAAGATCCTCAAGAAGCACGATAAGCTCATACCCGCGACGGTGTGCTGCCGCTACTACATGGAGCGTCTGCACCAAAAGCCGTGGGTCAACGCGGACCACAGCGCCGTCTTCGTGGTGCAGATGTCGGACCTCTTCGAGAAGTTGCGACCGCGGCGGTCCGAGAAGGCGAGCGCGGCGCAGGGTAACGGGCCAGCGGGGGGACCCGGGGCGCAGGACTTTGTGCGAACCACGCGGAAGTATTGGGTCGCCACGGAGGATGTCAGCAGCGTGAAGCAGGCCATCGCCGAGCACCTCCCCGTGTTCCTCATGGAGCGGGAGAAGCGTGTGAACATCGTGGAGCTGGGCGAGGAGATCGTGGCCGCGCCCAAACCGGGCGTCGCCGCTGACTCGCAGATGACCAGCAGCGTGTACCTCGACAACGTCAACCTCGGGCTCTATCACAACCGGCTGCAGAAGCAGCCGCACAGCATAGCCGTCAGGCTGCGCTGGTACGGTCTGGACCCCACCGGCGGCGTGGTCTTCGTCGAGCGCAAAACGCACAGGGAGTCGTGGACCGGGGAGGAGAGCGTGAAGGAGCGGTTCACGTTGCCGCCCGACCTCGTGGTTCCTTTCCTCCAGGGCCAGCACACGTGGGATATGGAGGAGGCTCGGTTGATCGAGGCTCACGCGAGGAAGGCGCAGAAAAACGCCGCGCCCGGTTCCTCCCCTGTTCAGAAGGGAATGTCCAAGGCGGAGCTGGCGGGGATCAAGAAACTCTTCGTCGAGGTGCAGCGCGCGGTGGAGTCCAAGCAGCTCGAGCCGGCGTTGCGGACCATGTACATGCGGACCGCGTTCCAGGTTCCCTTCGACGCCTCTGTTCGTTGTTCCCTCGACACCAGTTTATGCATGGTCGCGGAGAACCCGGTGAACGGCCCGACGTGCGTCGCGATGAACCGATGGTTCAGGGATCCCGAGCTTCCGGTGCACCGCACGGAGGTGACCCGGTTTCCCCACGCGGTGCTCGAGATCAAACTCGCGCTGGATGCAGGGCAGGATCCCCCGCGGTGGGTAGACGACCTCATCGCCTCTGGATGTCTCACCGAGGTTCACAAGTTTAGCAAGTTTATGCACGGGTGCGCGGTGCTGTTCCCGGATGTGGCGCAGGAGGTGCCGTACTGGGTCGACGACGTCTCGCTCCGACAGTCGTTGCAGAACAGCGCTTCGCGGGAGACCGGGGCGGCGGTCGCGAGGGCCAACTCCAAGCGCGTCAAGAACGCGCCCGGCCCGGTGTCACCCAACGACTCACAGTCAAACGGCGTTCACTTGCGCCCCAACGACGACCTCAACGGAGACCTGACCCACCCTCTGCTCGTGGGCGCCACCTCCGATACCGTGTTGGACCTGATGGGAGACTCCAGGCAAAACGCGGACTTGGGCGACGGCGACGACGGTAACGCAGTCGGCTCCCTCGGCGGGGGAGGACGGGGCGGGATCATCCGCCGCGGTTTGAGCGCGGGTTCCCGATTTTTACGAAGGAGGTTCGGGCTCGGCGGTGGCCCATCGCCCGGTGGCCGGGCACCCGGTCAGCCCGCGCGGACGGTGCCGATGCGCATCGAGCCCAAGACGTACTTTGCGAATGAACGCACGTTTCTGTCCTGGCTTCACACCGCCGTCCTCATCGGAACCATCGGCGCGGGGTTGGTGTCGGTGCACATGGGACGCGCGGGGCAGCCCAGGGCGGACTCCGCGGCGAACGCGCCCGACGCGTTGAACCGCGTCGCGTCCAACGAGCGGGTCCTGACCGTGGTGCACAGACACGAGTACAAGGTGGTGTTCGACAATCAGATCGACGGGCTGTCCAGTCCGGTGGTGACTCGTAGTCAACCCGACGGCGACCTCGGGTCGGTGGACTCGGGCGGGATGGCGACGTCGGCGATTGAGGAAATCGTAAGCCGCGCCATCGCCGGGTACTTTGAGAGCGCGAACGTACCGAGCGATCAGGCGTTGAACCAGGGGTTGAACCAGGGGTTGAACCAGGCGCAGTTGAACCAGGGGTTGAACCAGGGACACG
>Ga0115551_1002105_pt1 | contig 12314 bp, 10 predicted proteins | sample COGITO_mtgs_1103_FD_87179 | JGI IMG/M metagenome (GOLD analysis project Ga0115551, IMG submission 87179) | Pelagic marine microbial communities from North Sea - COGITO_mtgs_110321 | ecosystem: Environmental > Aquatic > Marine > Epipelagic | place: Germany:Helgoland, sampling site Kabeltonne... | reverse complement strand
GAACGACGAATACGGATTACAGAAATTCTTAGAAACTCGACTCGGTCGCCGCGGCTGGCGCGGGGAACCCAGGGGCACCAGGGGGCGGGTCGAAGGACATCCCCCTCAATCTATCGAGGAAGGACTGGTCCGGGGGAGCCATCGGTGCGACGTCGAGCGTATCGGGCTCGGAAGGAGGCGCCCCCGTCTCACCCCGGGCACCCCCGTCGCCGCCCCCGCTCGGGACCCCGTCCGTGACCGCCCCAGCCGGCGGCGCGGTGCACGCCGACGATCCGATCGCGTCACCGTCCGCGGCGTACCGACATCTCTGCGGCTCGGTGACCACGACGTACATCGAGTTCGAAGTGTTGTCCACGCGTTCGAAGCACTGCACGCACTCCACGTTCATCGCGGGAGAGCGCTGGTCGATCCACGGGTGCGCCGCGGAGTTGCCCCTGAACACGACGAGCTCGTTTGGTGAGCTCGGCGAGTTCGCGGTTAACCCGTTCGCGGCGGTGGCGTCGTGGACGCACACGCCCCCGCCCCTCGGAGCGACGTTATTCTCGAATATGACGTACCGGAACGTCACACGCGCGCCCCGGACCACCGCCGCGCCCCCGCCGCCGCACGTCAGCGTCCGTCGCCTGGCGTCCGGATACGCCCGGACTGTATTCCCCGCGAACCGAGAGGTGGCGACGTCCACCACCGATCCATCCCCGCCCACGAACAAACCACCCCCGCCGTCCCAGTAATCGTCCACTACCACGTTACCCTCGAAGTCGCACGTCTCGAACGACGCGGTGCCGCCTTCAGAGACGTGCACGCCGCCACCTTCCGACTCGGCGGCGTTGGCACCGAACGAACACCGTTCGAAAACCGCGGATCCACCCGCTGCGTACACCCCCCCGCCGTTACCCAGGCTTGACGAGTAATCGGTGATGGCGCCCGACCCTGGGTCACCGCCCCACGCCTCGTTATCTACGAACGTACAGTCCGTGAACCGCGCGAGGGAGTGTTTGTTGAGCAAGGCGACGCCTCCGCCGCGTCCGTGCGAGCCGGGCCCCGCGCCGATTGCGACTGACCGAGTGATCGACGAACGTACCACGGTCAACACGGCGTGGTTTCTAGAACTTTCTAGAACACCTTCATCGACGCACGTACCTCGCGGGTCCCCGCCGCGCACGACGACGGCACCGCCCGCGCCGTCCACGTCGTTGCACGCGTTGGATAGGTGTACGTTCTCGAGGGTCAGGCGCCCGCCGGGTCCGACCTCGAAGAGCGGTCGAGCTCCGTTTGGGCCGCAGGACGGTCGGACGTCCGTGTCTTCAGATGCACGCGTCGCGTCCCCGCCGCCGTCGATGACGCACCGCGCGTCGTCGCCTCCGCCGCCGCACGCGCCGACGACGGTCATCGGGGATGTGACGACGATGGGAAACGCGTCGCAATCGTCGTCGGGCACGGCTCGATACGCGTCGGTTTCCCTCGTCGGGGTCCTGGTGACGTCGGCGGTGAGGGTGACGTGTTTGGCGCCGAGCCGCGTGGCGCCCGCGAGCTCGCACGCGGTCGCGACGAAGCACGTGCCCCTGTCGCGGTCGGTGACGCACGTGAACGACGCACCCCCGCGGGGATCGGGCGAAGGAAGTGCGGGAGAAGTAAACGACGAAGGAAGGGGCGCCACACGGGCGGGCGGCCCCGTGGAAGGGCCGCTCATACCGGACGCGACCGCGGAGGCGTAGAGCGCGGTCGGGTCGAGCTGCGCGCCGTCCCCGGCGGAGCCCGCGGCGACGACGGAGACGAGTGAGACGAGCGCCACCGCGCGCGCCGCGAGCGAGGCGCGCATGACGAGTGAGTCCCACCCTCGTTGCAGGTCCAAGCGAGGCACGAACCTCGGCGGCGCGAAAAGTGTTGTTAGAATACGTTGTACAGCTTCTGTGTGATGAAAGTTGAAACACCCGGCTATCGATCGCGCGTCCCTTCACTCAGCCTCCCCGTCATTCACCCCATCCCCATCCTCATCCTCCGGCTTGACGTCCTTGCCCATCCACCCCGCCACGACGGGCGTGAGCGCCACGGTGGGGGGGAACCGCACGGGCGAAAGCGCCTTGTGCGCCGCGTAAGCGATTGCAAATGTTCCAACTTTCTCCCCGTTGGTGTAGGCTCCCAGGCCGATGGCGTCGAGGATGGACGCGACGTCTACTCCGGCGGAGACCAGGACGTAGCATATGGTGATGGACACCAGGGAGAGGGAGATGGAGGTGATGAGGTACGCGCTGCCGTACCGCTTCAGGAGCTTCTTCGCGGTGTCCATGCTGGACGACTTGCCCTCCGTCTCGCCCTCCGTGGGCTTGGACCTGAACGCCTTCCACAGGCCAGCCTCGAGGCCCCACTTCTTGGTCACCGCGTCGACCTCGTCCTCGGTACCGTGGACGACGACGAGCCTGCGCGCCGCCGCGGGAGGGGCCTCGACCTTCTTCTCGGGGCCGCCCGTGTGGACCCGTGGGATCAGCGCGCCCCAGCCTGAGGGCGATCTCCGCGTCTCGATCGCGTGCCTCGCGGCGCGCGCCTTGCCGACCGAGGATGCGCGCCTACCCCCGCGCGCCGCGTGTGTGCGAGCCGCGAGCGCGGGGAGCACCTGCGCGGAGAGCGCCATGGACATGTGTCGGGCCTTAAGGGCGGTGGCGCCGCGCCGCGTTGGTATGGTCGTCGCCGAACCTTCCTTCCTGGTTGTTCGTTGGTTTGGTTTCCTGGCTTCGAGCGATTTGCAGCGCCCGCACCGGATTGGTCGTGACCAAACGAGGGTTCGTAACCAGGGCGGGAGGGACTAAAATTGCCAAAGGCACTTTTTTGTTGGCAACGGCTGCACAGTCATGATTGCGGTTCCGCCCCGCCCCGGTTAAAAAAGCGAAAAGGGGCGGCGGGATTGCCCCGCGACGCACTGTGTGAACCACCCGAGTCGGGGGGTCACGCAACTGGTGCGCGAGCGGTTCGTGGCGGTCTCGAGAGGTTCGAGGGTGACAGGAGGCCGCGCTTCACACGCCGGGCTCGACCTGAGACGTCGTCCCCGAGGGCAGGCTGAGGAGTGGCAGTCGACGCTGCTTTTTGGCAATCTCTGACGAGGGTTAGTGGAAAAGATGGATTCCACCCTCTGCGTCGCGGGTCGCTCGCTTGTCAGCGCGGCGACGACCCGAGCGCGGTGCGACACGCGCGGCCGATCGTTACCCGCGATGCGAACCGGCATCCCCGCGCCGCGCGCCGTGACCCTGGCGCGACTTCCCGCCACCCGCCGGTGGTCGACGCCCGCCGCCGCCGCCCCGTCGTCGCGGGACGCGTGGGCGGCGACGTGGTCGCGCGCGGGCGCATCGCGCGCGGTCCCACACGGCGCCGTGTTCGGCGGGCGCCTCGGGTTCCGAATCGGTCGAACCGGCGCGCGTGCAAACCGCGGGTTAAACGCCAAGGCTGACAGCGCCAAGGATGACCTCGTCGACGACGATTTGATGCGAAGGGCGCTGGACATGGCTGAGGATCTCGACGACGACGACGCCGAGTTCGACATGCTCGATACGGTGGAAGGGGCGATCGCTCTCGACGAGGAGGACGGCGACGAGGACACGGCGGTCGCCAACGCCGTCGCGGAGCGCATGGGACTCAGCGAGGATGACGACGAAGCCTCGCTGGACTTGAGCGAAGATGACGATGACGAGTTGATTCAGGATGACGACGAAACGGACGAAACGGACGACGGGGAGATGGAGGAGGGCGTGGCGCTGCTCCGCGAGCTGTTCGAATACGGCGCCGTGGACGTCACGGAGTGGATCGAGCTCGGCGAGGATGAGGACGTCGAGGTGAGCGGCATCGCCGACGACTCGAGGGTCGTCTTGGGCGGCGACGTCTTCGTCTGCGTCGCCGGCGACACGATGGACGGGCACGATTTCGCGCTCGACGCCGTCGCGGCGGGCGCCGTGGCTGTTGTGTGCGAACGCCCGATCGAAGGCCTGGGCGTCGATACCCCGCAGGTGGTGGTGCCGTCCGCGAGGGCGGCGCTGCCGCGGCTGGCGGCTGCCTTTTACGGGAACCCGTCGGCGTCGCTCACCACCGTGGGCGTCACCGGGACGAGCGGCAAGACGACGGTGACGCACTTAGTGCGCTCCATCCTGGACGCGAACGATACCAAGTGCGGCGTCATCGGCACCACCGGGTACTCGCTCGACGACGTGCGGCTCACGCCGCACGGGGGTGTGTGGGAGGCTGAGGAGAAGGACCCGACGGAGGGGCGGGTGTCCACCGCGCCCGGGTGGCTCGCGCCCTACCGGGGTAAGTACGAGGTGCCCAACGCCTCCCCGGACGCGCTCCAGTGCCAGCAGCTCATGGCGGGCATGCTGGACAACGGCGCGAGGGCCGCCGCCATGGAGGTTAGCTCCACGGATCTCATACGAGGACGGGTGGACTGCTGCGATTTTGACGTCGCCGTGTTTACCAACCTGAGCCGGGACCACCTCGACGTCCACGGCGACATGGCGTCCTACAGGAACGCCAAGGCGGAGCTGTTCCGGCGGCTCACCGACCCGGAGAGGCAGCGCGCGGTCATCAACCTCGACGTCTCGGCCGCGCCGGAGGGCGAAGAACCGTTTGACGAAGCGGCGTACTTTGCGGAGGCGGCGGCGGCGGTGCCCATCGTGACGTACGCCACGCAGGAGAACAAGGCTGACGAGGCGGACGTGTACGTGGAGAGCGCCGAGTTGTCCCTGTTCGAGACATCGGTGACTGTTCGAACCCCGCTGGGGACGTTCGACGCCATCACCGGGCTGGTGGGCGAGGTCAACGTTTCCAACGTAGCCGCCGCCGTCGCCGCCGGGATCGCGCTGGAGATTCCCTTGGACGTCATCGCCGAGGGCGTGGAGGCGATGGAGCCCGCTCCGGGGCGCATGGAGCTCGTGGACGAGGGCCAGCCCTTCTCCGTCGTCGTCGACAACGCGCACACCCCGGTGTCGCTTAAGCGAGCCATCGAATCCGTTCGAGGCACGGGCGCGAACAACGTCATCACCGTCTTTGGCTGCGGCGGCGATCGGGACGCGTCGAAGCGGTCCGAGATGGGCGCGGTGGCGGACACGTACTCCGACATCGTCTTTGTCACCAACGACAACCCGCGGACGGAGGACCCGTACAAGATCCTGGACGACATAGTCGCCGGGTTCCGCGATCGCATCTACGAACTGGAGGCGATCAAGGAGGAGGCGCTCTTTCCTTTTCTCAAGGATATGTACCTGATCCACCCCAACGCCAGGCACGAGACGATGAAGTTGCAGAACATGTGCCGGCGGTACGTCATCGTGGACAGGTTCTACGCCATTCGCGCGGCGATCGCGATGGCTGGTGAGGACGACGCGGTTCTCATCTGCGGGAAAGGCCACGAGGATTACATCGTGGTGGGCACTAAGAAGCACTGGTTCGACGACAGGGTCGAGGCGAGGGACGCGCTGCATAAGATCCCGGGCGTGCAGGAGGCGGGCATCGATACCTCGAACCTGCCGTGGGGCAGACGCGACAGGGCCGGGAGCGGCGCCGGCAACGTTCTAGACGCGTAATGCAGTTTATATCATACCTTCGATACTGAAAACGCGTACACCCGGTGCCAAGCAACCTAATTAATTATTTGCTCCGACTGGCAAACACAGCTGTGGTGAAGAAAATCGCTTCAGTCCAAATCGGCTGGTCGGAAGATTTTTTTGGACTCTCCTGGACCCTCGAACCGCCCGGCCGGCCCGCCACTCTGGAGACACACCGCGCGCCCACAAATGGCCACGCTCCTGAGGCTCGGCGAGAAGATCGCCCGTCGCGCGGTCGTCAACCGCGGGGCGGTGCAGTCCTTCGCGCGACCCTTCGCGGCGAACCCCCTCGCGGTGCACGCCGATGATGATTCCTTCCTGAAGTGGACCACCCCCGAGCCGCAGCAGTTCGTGCACGCCGGGATCCTCGCGGCGCCGGAGACCAAGGTGCGTTTTAGACACAGTGACAGACTTTGTGACTTTCAGTTATGACCACACCGGCGTTTGACACCCGATCGGGGGTGAAAACATCCCGCGCGTTCGCCCCACGCCGCCCACCCGCGCGATCACGGTTACCCTAGAAAACAATCCAACGAGCGTCCGGCTGATCAAACACCCGCCCAACGATTTCTTCCCTCCCGCGCAGGTCACCACCCTGCCCAACGGCATGCGCGTCGCCACCGAGGCGACCCCGCACGCCCAGACCGCCACGGTGGGCGTGTGGATCGACGCCGGCAGCAGGTACGAGACCGCCGCCAACAACGGCACCGCGCACTTCCTCGAGCACATGGCTTTCAAGGGAACCAAGACGAGGACCACCGCGGGGCTGGAGGAGGAGATTGAGAACATGGGTGCTCACCTCAACGCGTACACGTCGCGGGAGCAGACCACCTACTACGCCAAGGTGTTCAAGCAGGACGTGCCCAAGGCTGTGGACGTCCTGAGCGACATCCTCCAGAACTCCTCGCTCGAGCCCGCGCACGTGGAGCGCGAGCGAGGCGTGATCTTGCGCGAGATGGAGGAGGTTGAAAAAGAGGTTGAGGAGGTTCTGTTTGACCACCTCCACGCCACCGCTTTCCAACAGACGGGCCTGGGCCGAACCATCTTGGGTTCCGCCGAGAACGTCCGGACCATCACACGGGAGAACCTGTCGGCGTACATCGGCACCCACTACACCGCACCGCGCATGGTGCTCGTCGGGTCGGGAGCGGTGGACCACGACGAACTCGTCAAGCTCGCCACCAACGCGTTCGGCGGGCTGAGCACCGCGGGCGCGTCCGTCGAGGAGCTCATCACGGCGGACCCCGCGCACTTCACGGGATCCGACGTCCGGATCCGCGACGACGACATGCCCACCGTGAGCTTCTGCGTCGCGTTCAAGGGTGCCTCGTGGAAGAGCCCGGACGCGGTGCCCCTCATGGTGATGCAGGCTATGCTCGGCGCGTGGGATAAATCGGCCCCCGGCGCGGCGAACGCGGCTTCGCCCCTGGCGCAGTCCCTGCACGCCAACGAGCTCGCCAACAGCTTCATGGCCTTCAACACCAACTACGCCGACGCCGGTCTCTTCGGCATCCACGTCAGCAGCGACGCCAAGGACCAGCTCGACGACGCCGCCTTTTGCGTCATGGCGGCGCTCCGCGACTTAATCTACGATCCCAAACCGGAAGACGTCGTCCGCGCCAAGCAGGCGCTGAAGTCCTCCCTCATGCTCCACTCGGAGTCCTCCACGTCCGCCACCGCGGAGGAGATCGGCCGGCAGCTCATCACCTACGGCAGGCGCATCCCACGGGCGGAACTCTTCGCCCGCATCGACGCAGTGTCAGTTGATGTCGTGAAAGACGTTGCCTTTAGGTACATACGAGACGAGTGCCCCGCCATCGCGGCCATCGGACCCGTTCAGTTCCTGCCGGACTACAACTGGTTCCGCCAGTCCACGTACAGCCAATTCTACTAAACTAGGTGTGGAGGTGATATTTGTAATTCGTATTGTGTTAAGTCATGAGTCCGGTCGTTCTGTTTGCGCGCCAACCTCCTGTCACCTCAAGAGGAATAAACTCGGGTGAAAAGTCTTGTCTGCTACTCGAGCCGGGAAAGCCACGACGCGCCACAAAACCATGAGGCAAGCGTGCGCATCATGCGGCGGTGACAAGATACCGTGGCGGCGGGGCTGGACCATCGACGAGGTCGGCTCGCGGGCGGTGCTCTGCAACGCATGCGGTCTACGGTGGAGCGCGTGTCGACTGCGGCGGGTCGACGACGTCCCCTCGGAACCTCCAATAAAAAAAAGGAAGACTTCCCTCCCCGCCGCAGCCGCGCTCGTTCCCGTCGCGGCTCGCGTGGCGCCCCCGTGCTTCGGCCCGCGCGAGAGCGGATCGGGCGACGACGGCGCAACGGAGGATGACGGCGCGAAGGAGGTGAACCCCCAGGCGGCGAGGAGACGGAGCCTCAAAGCCAACCTTCCAGCTCCCGCCGCCGAACCCTTCGAGGGCGAGAACCTCCCCGAGCCCTTCCACCCCTCCGCGGTGCCCAGACTGCTTCGTTTCCTCGGCGACGGTCGCTGGTGCAGGTACGTCACCTTCCGCGAGGTCAGATCCGTCGACGACGCCGGCGTGAGGCGCCGAACGTTTCGCCTCGTCGCCGAGGACCGGTCCGAACTCGACGCCGTGGTCGGGACCGATACGCTCGACGGTAAATACGCGTACGAGACGTGCGACGAACTCGTCGTGCAAGGAATGGACCGCGTCGGCAGGCCGTTCACGTCACCGCCACAACCCGGGCACCTACGCAACGCGCGGGATGCGGCCGCGTTCTGCCGAGCCGTCGTCCACGCGAGCGGAACGGCGCCGCCCGCCTTTTGCACAAACGCCGCCGACGCCAGACGTTCGGACGCCGACATTCGATCCATCTTGGCGAGGACGGACGCGGTGGATACGGCCGATACCACGTGGCGCGATGTGGAGCACACGTTAGGGCCGAAGATGTGGAGGTGGGCCACCGGCAGCGCCGGCGAGCTCGCGTCGGCGAGGCTGGCGGAGATGGTCCGGCGGGTGGACGAGGGTATCCGGGCGGAGGCGGGGCGGAGGACGCTGACCGCCCGGGACGCGGCCGAGATCGTATCGGAGCTGAGGTGCGTGTGGATGAAGATCGACGGCGGCGTCAACATGGAGACGCTCGAGGAGACCGGGATCGTGCGGGCACTCGTCACCATCGCGGGCTTGGGTTCCGTGGCGAAAGAGACGAGCGACGCCGCCGCCGCGGTGGTGGAGCGATGGCGGTCGACCACGGCGAAGCTGGTGGCGTCGCTGGAGGGATTCGTGCGTTGATGTCGACGGATGGGACATGATGCGGTGCGGTGCGGCGATACGAGAAGAGAGAACGAAAGAATGATCGAAGAACGAAAAGACGTGTCAACATAAAGAATGGATATCAAACTCCCACCGCGACCTAGTTGATGGGCATCTGCCGAATCTCCTTCAGCACCAGCTTCATGAGCAGCAAGCCCGCGATGAGATCCGCGGCGTAGAGCATGTAGAACACGTGGTTCCAGTCGTTGGAGTGCGAGCTAATGTACCCCACCAGGAACGGCCCGATCGCCGCCCCGATGCTCCCCGTGCCGTCGATGATAGCCGTCACCGTGGCGAGCGCCCGAGCGTTCCCTTTTAAACTCTCGTGCGTCCCGAGGTCCGCGCTCACTGCCGTGGTGATCAGCGCGTACGGCCCGTTCACCAGCGCACCCGCCAGCATCATCAGAAGCACGTTCGCGGTCATGTTCATGCTGCCGTACTCCCTGTACATGTACAGCACCGGGATGGAGAGGTAGACGAAGCCGGCGGATGTGAGGGACCGGGCGTTGAACCTGTCCGACACGTACCCGGCGATGATGCCGCCCGCCACGCCGCCGATGTCGAAGAGCGTGGACAGCTCGCCAGCCTTGGCGGCGGTGAGATACTCCCCGCCAATCTCCGTGCGCTCGATGTAGAACGGGAGCCAGTACAGGAACGTGTACGCCACCAGCTTGGTGAAGAAGAGGCACAGCGAGAAGGTTATGACGCCGGGGATCTTGAGCGCCGCCGCGAACCCCGCCGCCTGGGGTTTACGCCTCTGCTGCGCGCCCTCGATCGTGGGCTTGGGGACGTCGCCGTCGGCCGTTGTGAGCCACCCCTCGCGCTCAGACGCGTCACCCGCGGTACCCGCCGGGGATTGGTACCCGGCGTCCTCCGGCGACACCACGAGCCAGCCGTGCACTAGCAACCCGACCGCGATGGTGAGGAGGCCGTTGACGGTGAACGCCGCGCCCCAGTCGCCGTACCTGAGCATCCTGGACGCGATGAGCGAACCCAGGATGTTCCCCACGGAGGTGTGCGCGTTCCACACTCCCATGATGAGCCCCCTCTTGCTCTTGCCGAACCAGTTGCCCATGATGGACACCACCGAGGGCCACCCCGTGCTCTGGAAGAGACCCGCGCACACCTGCACGAAGATGAAGTAGAACATGTCGTGCCTCTCCCACGCCCTAGCCATGCCGAACAGGCACACGAACACCCCGCTCCCGATCATGCCGTACGTCAGAAATACCCGGAGGTCCATGCTGTCGCCGATGTGCCCTGAGAAGAACATGCCTATGCTGTACGAGGCGAGGAACGCGACGTCCGTCTGGCCCAGCAGCATCTTGCCGTCGGGGCCGTTGAAGGGCGCCCATCCCCGCTCGCCGAGCGCCCTCTGCTCCTCCGTGGGGTTCAGCACCGACTTGACGATGGACGGGGGCTTGCGGCTGGCGTGGTACATCATGTAGGACAGGAACGTGATGACCAGCACGCTCATCCTGTACTGCGACTCCGTCAGGTTCCTGCCGCCGCGCGCGGCGACGAAGCGCGCCATGCCGGGGGGCAGGCGCGACCTCACCGAGCTGAACTTCTCCATCGCGCCTAAACGGGACCCGAAGGTATCGTCCGCGCTATCGAAGTGGACCTGGGCTCGCCTCGAAGCCTCGATCGCGCGCTCGGAGCAAGTGCCCCCCAGGCGCACCCTGTGGACCGCGTTGAACCAAATTGACTCAAGGATTTACCATTCAAATTAACTCAAGAAAACGACGATCCGAGGTCACCAACCAAAAAGTTCCAATCGGGTTATCCTGACGAGAGAAAAGTACCGGCGGCGTCCTCCCCCCCGCCCAGTTGCCACCGGGCTTGCACCCAGTGCCTTCACCAAAAGCAACGCAGAGATGGCCTCGGCCGCTCTTTCCGCCCCGAACTTCGTCCGCGCGGCGCCCGTGGGCAGGGTCGGCGCCCGCCGCGCCGCCAGGCCCGTCCGCGGTGTCGTGGCGGTCCGCGCCGAGACTGGCGAGAAGCAGATTGCCGGCCTCACCGCGTGTGGGAAGTACCAGGAGCTGTGCAAGGCTGAGATCCCCGCTAAGATTCCCAGGTGAGCGCCCCGACGACGTATCCGGAACATACACGGGCGACGGGAACGTGGAAACGTCCCGTCGTCCGCGATCGCGACCGCCCGCGCGCGTTTCCCCGGCCGCACCCACCGACGATTCGAGAGCCTTCGTCATCATTAACCTTCGCCGATTTCCCCCAACCTTCAACCTCCGCAGGCACGACTTTCTCAAGCAGATGTACCGATACATGGTCATCAGCTTCGGCGACAACGGTCTCGCCTCTTACGGCAAGCGCATGGAGATCGACCTCGTCGACGGCGAGGACGACCTGACCAACGGGATGTGCGTGAACATGTACGGCCTCAAGGGTGAGTCAACCGAGCGACTACGAGTCAACCGCCCTCCTTGCCCGACATCCGAGGTTGACGACGTCGGCGATGAATGCCATTAACTCTCTTACCGACTCCCTCCCGAATGAACTTTCGGGCAACTTGGGGAATATTTGTTCGCTTAACACAACCATGAGCCGCGCGCGCAGCCTCGGATTTTTTCAGTTTCCCTCGTCGCGGCGAGGTTTCCCGTCTTCCCGACCCGTACCAATCCCTGACTGAGCGCATCTTCGTCTCCCCTTTACAACAGACGGCGAGGAGGTTTTAATCTGCGAGCTGTACTGCGAGATGGACACCGAGCAGGTCCAGTCGTTCGACACCCTCATGCCTTCGCCGGAGGGTGAGCTCGTCAAGTCCAACCGCAGCGGCAAGGAGGAGTTCGTCAAGGGCAGGTACTTCGTGATCCGCAGGCCGGTGCCCATCAACGAGACCGCTAACCCGGCGCTCAAGCAGATGATCAAGGACCTGACCCTCGCCATCAACAAGTACTACGCCTTCGGTTCCTGCTTCTCGGATGATAACTAACGGCGGTTGGGTCAGTCCGGTCGAAGGGAGAAACACAAGGCTCGTGCGTGAGGGACGAGCGGCGAGGATGCGGCGGATTGTTTATTAGCTCTCGGTGTGTGCATACCGTGTGAATACTACGTAAAAAGAACACGACGAACGACGGAGGCGCGGACTCGACTACAACCCCTTCGGTCGCCACACAACTGTCTCTGTCTCTAGGTCAAAAAGCTAAGTTCACGGGTCTACTACGGTGACATCGCGCGGCGAGGGTAGCCCCGGCCCCGTCCCTCACTCGCGCCCGACGCCGGCACATTCTCCACCCGAGGCTTCACACGCACGCACGCCCCAAATCCGCCTCACGCCTTTGGAGGGTCCACGGGGTACCCGCGCATCCGCTTCACGGTGTCCACCAACGCCTTGAACGAGTACGGCTCGGTCTGCGCAATCTCGGCGAGCATCTTCCGGTTGAGCTGGATGTTCTCGTCCTTCAGCCCGCTGATGAACTCGCCGTATCCG
>Ga0115551_1002087_pt1 | contig 12366 bp, 14 predicted proteins | sample COGITO_mtgs_1103_FD_87179 | JGI IMG/M metagenome (GOLD analysis project Ga0115551, IMG submission 87179) | Pelagic marine microbial communities from North Sea - COGITO_mtgs_110321 | ecosystem: Environmental > Aquatic > Marine > Epipelagic | place: Germany:Helgoland, sampling site Kabeltonne... | reverse complement strand
TGAAGCTCGGGCTCGAACCGCGCGCTATGACGCCATGCCCGACGGTGTGTGTGTTGCTCACACCGCCAACGATCGGGCTGAGACGGTTTTGCTGAACCTGTTTCGAGGGGCCGGGTTGGCGGGAACCGCGGCGCAGATGCGGTCGGCCCATCGACCGATCCTTGCGCTCACCAGGGTGGACACCGTGGCAGTTTGCGATGATGCCGGTATCACGCCATGCGAGGACGAAACCAACGAGGACACCCGTAACCATCGTGCCGCGGTGCGTCACCGGGTTCTGCCCGAGATCGCCCGCAGTCTTGGGAGGGACCCGATACCAATCCTCAACCGGCACGCAGATCTGATCGCCGACGCACTCGAGTTGGTCGAGGCTTCGGCAGCGGAACTCGATCCCACCGACGTCGAGGCGCTGCGGGCTGCGCCGAGAGCAGTCGCATCTGAGGCGCTGCGTTCCTGGATCCGGGCCTCGGCGAACGAGCCCTATCCGGTTGACGGGGCCACGATCGACCGGGTGCTCGAGGTGGTGTATGGCAACCACCGCGCTGCCGAGACTGTGGGTGGCCATCGGGTCGCCCGGTCGCAAGGGCGGCTCTCGATCTCGGTAGCCTCACCGGATGGACAAGCCGACACGTGACCCTGCCAAGCTCCTCGGGTACTGGGAGGAATGGGAGCGCGGCGACACGCCACCCGGCAAGGTCTTGAGCAACCTCAAGACCAGCGGGATGCCCGACCTGTTGAAGTCACTTCTCGAGGGCCAGTCCTGAGCGACGCGGCGGCCGACCCGTTTGCTCCGCCTCCGGGGCGGGGCGGTTCGCAGTTCATTCCGCGCCCGACTGATGCGGAGCTGGGCGGCCCACCCCCGTGGGCCGTGGTTCCGACGCTCGACCGTCAGCTCTCCATCGACGTGATCGCGGCGCGGCTTGACGCACACCGACCACCAGCCACTGTCGGCCTCATGGCGCCAACGACCCGGGAATCAGCGGTGCTGTGTGTGCTTTACGAGGAGGCTGGCGAGCCCCACGTGGTACTCACCCGTCGGTCGCCCCGGATGCGCAGCCACGCCCACGAGGTCTCGTTTCCGGGGGGCCGAAAGGATGCAACGGATCCCGACCTGTGGTCCACGGCGCTGCGCGAGGCTGAGGAGGAGGTCGCGCTCGATCCCGGATCGGTCACGCTCATCGGTGAACTCGATCGTTTCGTCACCGTCGGCTCGCAGAGCATGATTCACCCGTTCGTCGCCGTCGCCGACTCGAAGCCAGAGATCTACGTCGCCTCGCCGGCTGAGGTCGAAGCGATCGTGCACGTGTCCCTTGGCGAGTTGTTACGTGACGATGTGTGGCGAGAAGAGATCTGGGGCTTTCGCGAGTACGGGGTGCGAGCGCTCACCTTCTTCGAGATCGAGGGCGACACCATTTGGGGGGCCACCGGCTCGATGCTGCGGCAGTTGCTGGCGATCGCCACCGACACCGATGCTCGGATCCTCGGCGGCCCGGGTTGAGCTAACGCTCGTCGGTCCGCGTTCCCTCGAGAGCGAGAGAGTGGGCGGGAATCGGGCGGGGGTTTGCGCAGTCGGCTGCCATGCGTGGAGTGAGGAAGCGAGTCTCGAGCGGGATGACCCCTGCCCACCACGGGCCCTCGACGTCGTGTTCCTCATCGACTGGGTCGCCGGTTCGGACCTTGGCCGACGCCTCGGCCAACGGCATCTGGAGCACCAGGGTCTTGCGATTGTCGGTCGGGGAGACCGGCCGACCCACATCCCAGTTGGGAACCACGTGACTGGTGATGATCCGCAGCGCCTGAAGCGTTGCTGCAGGATCAGTGATTTGGGTGGCAAGGCCTCGCCCAACCACCGAGCGGTAGTTCATCGAGTTGTGGAACGGGGTGCGGGCCATGACCAGGCCGTCGAGGAGGGTGACCGAGGCGCAGATGTCATGGCCGGCAGCGCTGCCGAGGAGGTGGTTTGCAGCGGCACCGTGGAGGTAGAGCATCGTGTCGTCGCAGCCATACGCCATTGGGAGTACCAGCGGCCCATCCGAGGTCTGGACACCGACGTGAGCGATGAGGCCTGCGTCGAGGATGTTGCGGATGGCTCGTTGCTCGTAGTGGGCGCGGTTGGCCATTCGACGGACCTGGGTCCGTGGTGACGGGGCGACGGTCATTCCGCCCACTTAGCATCGCCGAGCGGCGCAGCGAAAGGGAGGTGCCGGGTAGTGGGACCCTCAGTGCGAGCGTCAGCCCTTGGGCGGGTGCTGACGTCGCCGAGGACCGAAGTTGGCTCAGCGGTCGGTCGGCATCCAGTTGCCATGGAACCCGAACGGTACGCGCTGGGGCAGATGCACCGTGGCGACGGGTTCACCGCTGAAGTCCCGAGCGTCGAGGATCACGACGTCAGCGGTGTCGGTGTTGGCGTCGTGGACGTACGACATGATCCACCCGTCATCTTCGTTGGTGGGGTCGTCGATCGGAGCGTCAGGATCTCGGGGGACGAACACCATCTCCTGGGTTGCCCGTCCCGTGCCGAAGTCATGAACCTGGACCGTGCCGGTCTCGAGGTCGTGCTTGTAGCCCGGGCCTTCGGTGCCGGTGAATCCGACGGTGTAGCCATATCGAGCCCTGCGCCCCAGGCGCCGTTCGTCATGGCGGGGGAACTCGTGGGCCCGGTCGTCGAGGCGCTCTTCGTGGGTGGTCCCTGTTGCCGGGTCGAGTGTCCAACGCTCGAAGGTCGGGTCACCCTCCAAAGGGCCGTTGGTGACTGTGCGGAACATCGCCGGGTGGCGTGCAACCTCCATCTGGATTCGGCCGTCGGGAAGATCGAACGCGTTGCAGGGATGGAACACGTAACAGGGATCGACCTCGCACCACCGAACTGCATCGGCGCTGCCGCCGAGCGGTAGGACGCCGACCCGGCCGGGCTCGTCTTCCACCCACTGATACGGGAGCGTCTGGCCGGCCATCGCAGCATCGAGGTTGAAACGACAGGGGAAGTCGAAGAGCAGCGCAGCGGTCTCGGTGATGTGGATGTCGTGCACCATCGGGCTGTATCCGACCGGCACATCGACTTTTTTGGTGACCTCGGTGCCGTCGGCATTCACCACCAGGTAACGGATGAAGTCCCAGGTCCAGTGATAGGCGGCGACATGCAGTTCACCGGTGACCGGATCGACCTTGGGGTGAGCGGAGAACGAGCCGTCCAGGGTGCCGTTGAAGTCGATGCGTTCGATCGTCTCGAGTTCGTCGGACAGGAGCACGGGCTGGCCGCCGGCCTCCACGATTGCAAGTGTCATGCCGGCGTGGCCGATCACGTTGGTGTTGGCGGTGCCGTCACTCTCGCCGAAGCGAGGACCTGGTGTCGCCGGCTTTCCAAGGGCAGTGCTGACCCGGTCGGACACGACATAGCGGTTGCGGTACCAGTCGGCCTTGCCGTCGCGAATCCGGACGCCGTGGACCATGCCGGTACCGGTGAACCAGTGGGCGGCAGGATCGCCGCCGTCGACAGGATTGGGGCCGTTTCGGATCAGCCGGCCGTCGAGCTCGGGCGGGATGGTGCCCGTGACATGGAGGTTCGCCGCCGTTGTCTCCTCGGCTACCGGGGCGTAGTTGCCTTGCAGATACATATCGGTCGTGGTCATGTCGAGATACTGGCACGGAGGTGCTCGGGCATGACGTTCGTTGCAGCGATGTCGGGAACCTCAGCGTCGAATGGGCTGGAGCCGCCGGTATGTGGCGACCCGCCACAGCCATTCAACGGGCCCGAAGCAGAACAGCGCAAGCCACGGCTTCGACCACGCAAGCTGCAAGGTCCACACTCCGACGACGAACAGCAGGATCTGTGCGCGTCCCAAGGTTCCAAACCCGAAGAGTCCGTCGAGCACGAGCAAGCCGAGCATCGTCTGGACGAGGTAGTTGGTGAGCGCCATGCGGCCAACGGCTCGGAACCGTTCGTGGATCCATGTCGTGGGGCGCTGATTCCACATGGCGATCAGAGCCGTGTAGCCGATTGCCAGCGGTGCTGTCGCAAGGATGTTCGGAACGGCACCGATTAGGGCGACGTCGCCGCTCCAGTCGTTCAACGAGTGAGTCACCACGCCGGCGATCGACAGCGGTAGACCGACACCGAGCCCACTCAGCGCCAGTCGTCGGTAGAAGGCTGCCGGTCGTGTGCCTTGCAGGATCTCGGTTCGGAACAGACCGACACCGATCAGCATCATCCCGAGACCGCGGCCGCCGTAGTCGACGATGAAGGCCAAGCCGACGGGATCGCTCATCGAGACGCGCTCGTCCAGCCAATAGTCACCCAGCTCGGCGGACGGATCGATGACCACCTGGGTGCATGTCATCCAGATCGCCGATACCGCCAGGCAGGCGGTGCCTGCGATGAAGAGGGTCCGACCCGATCGTTTCCGGAGCAGAAGCAGAATCGGTGAGCACAGTGCGTAGAGCGTCAGGACGTCGCCGACCCAGAACGCTGCGTGAACGAGGCCGATGCCGAAGAGCAGGAGGTTGCGCCACAAACTGAGGAGCACCGGCCGGCGACCGTTCTGTTGGGCCCGATCGGCGAACAGCACGATGCCGGCACCGAACAGCAACGAGAAGAGTGCCATCGCCTTCTGATCGATGAAGATCTCGCCGATGATGCCGATCGCCCGGTCGAGCCAGGTGCCCGAACCGGCATAGTCGATGTTGAAGTAGGCGGGGCCGGGAAGGCCGAACGACACGGCGTTCATCGCAAGGATCCCGAGGGTTGCAACACCGCGCACGGTGTCGAGATTGGCGATGCGGTCGTCGGCGTGGATCGGCGCGCCACCGTCGCTCACGTGATGTCTTCCCCGATCCATTTTGGTTCGTAGCCGAGTTCCTGTTCGGCGAGCCGGTCGAGGAGTCGAGCGGGGTCAGGGTCATCGAGGAGAATCGCGCGGTTCTTCGGCTTCAGAATTGAGCGCTCCACCATTGCGTCGAACAGCACCAGGAGCGGCTGCCAGAATCCGCCGACGTCGAGCACACCGACCGGCTTCGTGAGCAGACCAATCTGGTTCCAGGTGAGTGTCTCAGCCAGTTCCTCGAGCGTGCCGAACCCGCCCGGTAACGCGATGAACGCGTCGGCGAGATCGTACATTCTGGCCTTGCGGTCGTGCATCGTCGCCACCTCTTCGAGTCGCGTCAGGCCCCGATGGCCGACTTCTCGGGGAAACAGGCCGGTCGGGATCACACCGGTCACCGTGCCGCCACCTTTCATCACGGTGTCGGCGATCAATCCCATGAGGCCGACTGAGCCACCGCCGTAGATCAGCTCGATTCCCCGTTCGGCAAGCAGTCGACCCAGCTCAACGGTGGCGTCGGTGAGGGCCGGATCAGATCCGGGTGACGAGGCACAGAAGACACAGATGCTGCTGAGATCAGCGGATGCCATGGCGTGACCATAGCTACCCTGGTGCATGCGCCACGCCGTCTTCGTCGCACCCTTCGGTCCCTTGGCCGATCCGTACCGGCTGATCGATCTCGCCCATGCTTGTGAGGAGACTGGTTGGGATGGTCTCTTTCTTTGGGACCATGTCCTGAGGCCGGAGAGCAACGAGATCATCGATCCGTGGGTGAGCCTGGGTGTGATCGCAGCCGAGACCCACCGACTCCGCATCGGAACCATGGTCACGCCACTTGTTCGTCGACGTCTGCTCAAGTTCGCCCGTGAGGTCGTCACCGTTGACCGTCTCAGCAGCGGACGCGTCACACTCGGCATCGGACTCGGAGTAGACACGCACGGGGAACTGACCCGCACTGGTGAGATTGTCGACCAGAAGGCCCGCGGTGCGATGCTCGACGAAGGCGTGCCAGTGTTGGCCAAGTTGCTCAGTGGAGCGATCGTCGATCACCACGGTGAGCACTATGTGTTGGAAGGCGTTGGACTCGAGCCCAAGCCGGTACAACAGCCAAGGCCTCCGATCTGGTTGGCGGCCGGAGGTGGACTGGGCAAAGCGGTCCGGCGCGCTGCCCAGTACGACGGCGTCTTCCCCCTCAAGATCGACAGCGGTCGTTTCTCGCGCATGCTCGATGAGATCGCAGCTGTCCGCGGCGACCTCGAGGACTTTGACGTGGTTGTCAACACCGGCCCAGGAAGCATGCCACCGGCGCACACCCACGAGCATGCGACATGGGCTATGCACGCATGGCCAGCGGTCGCCGACCTCAACCACGTGTTCGACGTTGTCGGGAACGGGCCTCCCGAGCAGTCCCGGCTAGATTCATCAGCGTGACCGATTCGTCAATGCAGGCCAAGATCGACGACCTTCGCCAACGCAAGGACGCCGCGCGTCGTGCAGGATCGGAGCGGTCGATCCAGCGTCAGCACGACAAGGGCAAGCTGCTGGCCCGAGAACGCATCGACTATCTGCTCGATCCCGGCTCCTTCCACGAACTCGACATGCTCGCCCGTCACCGGGCCCCCGACGACGCCGGTCTCGAGGAGCGGCCCTACACCGATGGCGTGATCACCGGCTGGGGGACCGTCGACGGACGCAAGGTCTTCGTGTTTTCCCAGGACTTCACCGTTATGGGAGGTGCCCTCGGTGAGGTGTTCGCCGAGAAACTCCACAAGGTGATGGATCTCGCCCTCGCCACGGGTGCACCAATGGTTGGTCTCAACGACGGTGCGGGTGCTCGAATCCAGGAGGGTGTTGTCAGCCTTGATGGGTATGGCGGCATCTTCTACCGAAACGTCCAGGCTTCGGGCGTCATTCCGCAGATCTCGGTCATTCTCGGTCCATGTGCTGGCGGTGCCGTGTACAGCCCGGCCATGACCGACTTCATTTTCATGGTGCGCGAGAAGTCCCACATGTTCATCACCGGCCCCGATGTTGTGAAGACGGTGACGGGCGAGGAGGTGAGCCTCGAAGAACTCGGTGGAGCCGGCTCACACTCCACCAAGTCGGGCGTTGCCACCTTCGTTGCCGACGACGAAGAAGAGGTCCTTGATCGAGTGAAGGATCTGCTCTCCTATCTGCCGTCGAACAACCTTGAGACCACACCGGTTGCGTCGAGCGCTGACGATCCAGATCGCCAGTGTCTCGAGCTCGAGACGATCCTGCCCGAGAGCGCCAACGTCCCCTACGACATGAAGCACGTCATCGCTTCGGTCGTCGACGACGGTGACTTCATGGAGTACCACGCAGCATGGGGGCGAAGCATCGTGTGTGGGTTCGCTCGCATCGAAGGTCGCAGCATCGGCGTCGTGGGCAATCAGCCAATGATGCTCGCCGGAGTGCTCGACATCGAGTCGTCGGAAAAGGCGGCCCGTTTCGTACGGACCTGCGACGCCTTCAACATCCCGCTGCTCACGTTGGTCGACGTCCCTGGGTTCCTCCCCGGTGTCGACCAAGAGTACGGCGGTATCATCCGCCACGGTGCGAAGCTCCTCTACGCCTATTGCGAGGCGACCGTACCCAGGATCCAGGTCATCACCCGGAAGGCATACGGCGGTGCGTATGTCGTGATGGACTCCAAGGGTGTCGGTTGCGACATCTCTTACGCATGGCCCACCGCCGAACTCGCTGTCATGGGCCCGCAGGGAGCGGTCGAGATCGTCCACCGGCGAGATCTGGCCGAGGCCAGTGACCCCGAGACCCGCCGCCGCGAACTGGTTGCCGACTACACGGACCGGCTCGCCAACCCGTACCTCGCAGCCGAGCGCGGCTACGTCGACGACGTGATCGAGCCGTCCGAGACCAGACGCAAGGTCGCAGCGGGGTTCCGTCTGCTCGAGACCAAGCGGGAAGAGGTCCCAGAGCGCAAGCATGGAAACGTTCCGCTCTAGCCATGTCGTTCACCGTTGATCCGCAGCCCACTGAGGAAGAGATGGCCGCCATCCTCGCTGCCTACGAGATCCTGTGGCCGCGTCCGGAGACGGTGGCCACGCCGGAGCCGGCTGGGCGATGGCGGTTTGCGAGCCGGTCGTGGAGTCCGCGACCGGCTTTCGGGGGCTGGCGTTAGTCGATCGTTGGGTCGGGGTGGTCGACACGTGCGATCGATTGCACGAGGGACTGCTCATCACGGGTCTGCGCGCCGATCGAATCGGGGGCAAACGATCAGACCGAGTTCGGGTTCAACGAGTTCCTCAGCACCGCTCCCGGGCCGGGCCCGCCCTGCTCATTCGGTGCGGGCATCGAGTGCCGATGCGATCGCGCGGTCGAGGCCGTTCGGATCGTCGGTACCAATCCGGAACGTCTTGATTGTTCCATTCGTTCGGTAGGCGACGTCGACTGCGTCGAAGCCCCACACGTTGAACATCCAACCTTGGGGGATCAGGCGGATACCCCAGCCGAAGTACCATCTGGTTCGCGCCGGCGCGTGAGCGTCGACGGCCTCAATGGGGAAGGTTCGCTTCGGCCATCCGAAGGTGAACGCGACGTGGACCGCTTCTTGGTCGACGCTGGTGCGAAGCCTCCAGAACATGGCAAATGGCAGGGCGGACAGGGGGGCAACAGCCCAAAGCCAGATGCTTCCGTCAAACACCAGCGCCAAGACCGCCATCCACACCACCATCAGGCTGCCTACGATCGCCATGAGGGGGCTCCGCTGCTCATGCCGGTAGCTGGCCACGATCTTCAACCTGTCCGGGTGGCGACGAAGACCCAACCATTGACGCCCGAGGCGGGCATGTGGGCGCCGTGCTCGCGTACCTCGAGCGAGATGGCCCCGTCGGCTTCGAGTCGCTCGAGCTTCGGAACCAGGGTGTTCTCGTCCACGAAGACCTCGTTGACCCCGATGATCAGTGTCCCGCCAGGGGTGATGATCCGACACATTTCGTCGAGGGCTTCTGCATTGACGTGACCAAACGAGAAGACACCCATCGCAGCAACTGCGCCGTACGCACCGTCGACGATGTCGAGCGGATCGTTGAGATCGGCATTCCAGAGCTCGCGGTAGATCCCGGTGGCCCGAGCTCGCTCGATCATCTCGGGTGAGTAGTCGATCCCGTCGATGGTCTCGAACCCGAGGCCAGCGAGTTCACGACCGAGTAGGCCGGTGCCGCATCCGAGGTCGATGACCGGCGTCGTGCGGTCGGTGACGTACGTGGCGAAGGCGGCCCGGCAGCGGACCGGCATGGCATAGCCTCGGCCATCGATCAGTTCTTCGTCGTAGGTCGCGGCCCACGCCGAGTAGAAGTCTTTCGTCTCGTGCTCTTCGAGCGAATACGCCCGCTCGTAGAAGCTCGAGACGGGTTGATCGGAATCGACCTCCATGCGGGAGTTCTACTTGATCTGACTTCGAAGTGTCTCAAGCCACTGGTCGGCATGGGCAACCCCGTCGCGATTGGCCTCTTGTAACTCGGTGGCGCCATAGGCGGACGGGTACGAGCCGAGGAACTTCACGTTGCCCTGTTTCATGTGGATGTTGCGCAGCGCGTCGCCGACGACCTCGTCGGAGATGTGGCCTTCACAATCGATCAGGAAGCAGTAGTCGCCGAGGCCCTTGCGGGTAGGTCGGCTTTCGAGCCGGGTCAAGTTGATCGACCGAGCGGCGAACTCCTGCAGGATGCCGACCAACGAACCTGGAGCGTCTTCTCGCTGATAGATCAGGATCGACGTCTTGTCGTGACCCGACGGGGGGGTGATGCCGTCGCGGCCGACGAGGACGAAGCGGGTCTGGTTTTCTGGGTGATCCTCGATGTCTTCGACGAGGATCTGGAGGCCGTACACCTCGGCGGACCGCGCTGGGGCGACGGCTGCGGTGTCGGTACGTCCGCTCTCGGCAAGTTCGCGGGCTGCGTCGGCGGTTGAGTTTGTGGCCTCGATTGCTGCATGGCCGAGCTTGTCGGCCAGGAACCGTCGGCACTGGGCGTAGGCGATCGGGTACGACCGGACGTGTTCGATGTCGGCGAGCTGCACCCCTGGTTGAACGAGCAGGTTGAGGCTGATGTTCATCACAACCTCGCGCTGGATCAGTAGCTCCTCGGCCTCGAACGCCAATGTGTCGAGGGTGGCATTGACGGACCCCTCGATCATGTTCTCGATGGCAGCGAACCCGTAGTCGACCTCGCCACGCTCAGTCGCCCGAAGCACCTCGACGATGCTGCCGGTGGGACGCAGCTCGAGCCGAGCGAGATCAGGCTCACCGCACAGGGCCTGCTCGGTGAACGTGCCGGCCGGGCCGAGGTAGGCGATCGAAGCGGAATCAGTACGCACGAGAGGAAAGGATACGACGTCGGTGTGGGGCCGAGGTCGGACTTGCCCTTTGACAGTTCCGGCCAGCAGGCCGCGGACGAACGAGCGCTGGGGGCTGAAGAACAAGAATCATCCCTGACCACTGTCTGGGGCGCTGAAACGGAGATGTGTTGCGGCGGTGAGGTCGGGCACTTGGTCAGTGAAAGCTATTACGAATCTTGCACTACGTGTCTGAAGTTGCGTAACATTGTGCGATGGAGTTTTCGTTCACGTCCACCGGCACGCTTCGGCCCGCAGCTTCCGTTTCACCGGAGATGAATCACGATGATCGTGTCGCCCGCTTCACCGGCGGCCTTGCGCCTGCAACGGAGTCGATTCGGGCATTCGAAGGCTCTGATCGACTCCGACCCGACGGGCGTCCGAAGCCCGCTTTTCGGGCCGAACTGCGGCGGATCCCGAATGTGATGAACGTGGTTCATACCGCCGTTGCGCTCTCGTTACCGTTCGCCTATTCCTGGCTGGCGGTCGTCGCCGGCTCGTGGCCGCTCGCAGCTGCGATTCCCGCGTGGATCTTCGTCTTCGTGATGATGGGAAGCTGGTTTCAGCGGGCGCTCACGCTTCATCACGAAGCCGCGCACCGGCTCCTCTTCTCGAACCGTCGCTGGAATGATCTCATCGGTGAGAAGCTGATCGGGTGGCTGGTGTTTGGTGACGGCGGCAACGGCTATCGACTCGTGCACACGCAGCACCATCGCGATGAGTTTGGAGAGAAAGAACCCGACTTTCTGCTGTACTCGCTCTACCCGGTCGAGAAGGCCTCGTTACGGCGCAAGCTCGTTCGTGATGCGCTGGGTGTCTCTGGCTACAAGAACCTCAAACCGGCGTTCGTCGGTCTGTTCAAACCCGCCCGTCGGATGCGCGCGATCCGATACCTTTCCGGTCAGCTTTTCGTCTTCTCGGTGTTCGCGGTCTTCGGCATGTGGTGGGGATACTTCCTGCTGTGGCTCCTACCCTGGGCGACCTATTTCCGGGTGTTCAACCGACTACGTGCGCTTGCCGAGCACGGTGGCATGACCCGCTCACTCGACCGGCGTTTCACCACCCACGACATTCGGCAGGGTTTCCTGTCTAAGCACGTGTTCTTGTCCCAGGGCATCGGCTACCACCTCGCCCATCATGTCGACTCCGGCATTCCCATGAGCAATCTCTCCAAACTGCACGCAGCGCTTGAGGAAGATGGTTACGTCGTCCCTGGCTTGACGAAGTCGGGTTACTGGTCGTTCTTTCGAACACTTTCTCGGTGATCGGCCGGTGAGCGCCTCCGAGCTCTCGGCCCGGTCTGTCGTTGCGTCGACGCTGCTCGGCACGGCGCCGCCGCAGCTTCCAGCTCGACTACTCGTCGCCTTCGCTGAGGAGTTCGGGATCCGGGCTGGCACCACGCGGACTGCTTTGTCCCGCATGGTCGCTCGCGGCGAGGTCGTTCAACTCGCCGGGGGAGAGTACGCCCTTGCCGGCGACCTCCTCGAGCGTCATCACCGTCAGGAGGCCGGCCTCCATCCATCAGCGCGCGAGTGGGACGGTTCGTGGGAGATGGTGATCGTGCCGAGCGGGGCCCGATCGCCGCGCAACCGTTCAGAGCTTCGCCGTGCTTGTGGTCACCTCGGGTTGGGCGAGCGGCGCGACGGTGTCTGGCTTCGGCCGGCGAATCTTGCGCCCGACCGTCTTCCAGGAGCAGCCCGCATCGTCGAGGCACAGGCCGAACGGTGGAACGCACGTTCAGAGAGCGATGGCCAAGCCCTCGTCGCCGAACTGTTCGATCTTCAAGGTTGGAGCAGTCGTGCTCGAATGTTGGGGGAGGCGCTCGGGCGCGATCTCGACTCACTCGCGGACGGTTTCGTACTCGCCGCCGATGCCCTCAGGCATCTCGTCACCGACCCGCTGCTGCCCGCTGAACTTGCACCCCCTGAGTGGCCGGCCACCGAGTTTCGAACGGCGTATGCCGCCTACTCGGCGCGCTATCAGGCGTCGCTTCGGGCCTTCTTTCGGTCGCAACTCTCGGCGCTCGGGTGACTGTGGTTGCTGAGCGAGGTTCTACAGTGGCGTCATGATCGACGCGAGCGACCGCTTCTATTTTCGCCAGCTGCTCTCGGGCCGGGACTTCGCCCAGACCGATCCGATGGCACAGCAGATGGTGAACTTCGTGTACGCCATT
>Ga0115551_1002085_pt1 | contig 12368 bp, 10 predicted proteins | sample COGITO_mtgs_1103_FD_87179 | JGI IMG/M metagenome (GOLD analysis project Ga0115551, IMG submission 87179) | Pelagic marine microbial communities from North Sea - COGITO_mtgs_110321 | ecosystem: Environmental > Aquatic > Marine > Epipelagic | place: Germany:Helgoland, sampling site Kabeltonne... | reverse complement strand
TTGAGTACAATCAAGCCGATCGAGCTATCAGCCTTTAATGTACTGCCACCATTAAACCCAAACCAACCTAACCAAAGAATAAAACCACCTAACGCGACAAGAGATAAATTATGTCCTGGAATTTCTCGTGCTTCACCGGTCTCGGGATCAAAGCGACCTAGTCTAGGGCCTAATATAATGATGCCAGCAAGTGCGCACCAAGCGCCGATAGAATGCACGACGGTAGAACCCGCAAAATCGATAAAGCCCATATCGGCTAACCAACCACTGCCGCCATAAAACCCTCCCCATACCCAGCTTCCAAAAATAGGATAAATGATAGCGATGATGATGCACGCCGCCACTAAGTAAGCATTGTATTTAGTGCGCTCGGCCATTGCTCCACTGCAAATAGTAACTGCTGTAGCAGCAAACATTGTCTGAAAAAGTAATAAAGTATAGTCCCAAGGGGCGGTATCAATTAATGCAAAGCTTAGAGCAAAGTTATCTTCGCCAATAAATCCGCTTGAGTTATTACCAAACATAATACCAAAACCTACAAGCCAAAAAATCAAACTGGCTAAACACACATCCATGTAATTTTTCATCATTACATTGACTGCATTTTTTGATCGTGACATACCACTTTCTAATAACGCAAATCCCGCTTGCATGAAGAAGACAAGAATCGCAGCAAAGACCACCCAAAGGGTATTTAATTTTAAGTCGACAATGCTATCGCTAGCAAAAACGTGTGTTGATAAAAAAGTTAAACTGAAAAAAAGTAATGTTTTAATAGGCCTATCCTCGGTCAATGCTTTACTACCTGGGTGGTAGTGAAAGGATGGTTAAGGAGAGCAACTAGTGTGCCATTCATATATTTATTTATGACAGGCGCCAGTCGATAGGCCTTTATAGGAAAGTTCGAAGTTTGTCTGAGTGCAAAGCGCGGGCTGAATTAGTAGTGATAGAATTAAAAACAAGCACTGTAATATGGCATCTTTAACAGAGTGGCACTTTCTTTGTGCGAAGTATTCTTTATGCGAGATACTACTCGGTTGAACTTAATGCGGTTGAATCGTAAAGCAATAAACCTCTCTGATTGGATAATCAAAGAGGTTTACTATCAGAGTGCTTCACTCATCGGTTTATATGAAGTTATAAACTTTTTATGCTGGCACAAATGCTGGGCTTAGGATTTGAACCTGAAAATAAATCAAAGCGCTGTTCTTGAGTATCAGAAACCGCATCGGCTGCTTGCTTCAAGCTTGCATCATTTTCTAGATAAAGAGGGCCTTTAAAAATAACATCCACTTGGCATTTTCCAGCTGAGATATTCGTCTTGTTGGCTAATTCAGATTGATTAACGGCTTGCGCCAAAATACCGAAACCATGAGCGATATCGCGTTTAAAACCAAATAACTTAGCAAGGTATTTAGAGGTATGAATTGGGTTGTAGTCGCCACTAATACTCGCATATTTTTTACCACGATTTTTGGGAACAGACCACGATGCAACATCGGACATATTATCTAAACTGGCGAGATCAAAACTTGTTTCTGTTGAAGGATTTTCTTTGCCGCCAAATTTACCGGCCATAAAGTAAATACTTAACTCTTCCCACACAACGTCATCGGCAATTTTAACTTGAGTCGTGAAATCAAACTCAACGCCTTTGGCCGTTAAGCGGAAACCTCCCATTTGCGCGTGAATATCCATCTTGTCGCTAATCGCGATGGCTTTATGTTGGGTGATGGTATTTTTAAGATGCACAGCACCTAGCAAGCCAATAGGGAAAACTTTATGGGTCAGCATGTGCATGTGCATGCCGCCAGCCATTACGTGAGGATAAAGTACAGGCAGGGTGTTCGTGAACTCAATGTCTAGGGTTTCGCAATAATCTTTTAGTGCGCCTTGGTCGGCTTGAGCGCCATACCAACTTGCATTGATCTCTGGCATACCGACTTCCGCTTTAAAGCCTTTGCGGCGCAGAAATAAAGCCTTGGCCATCGCGCAGGCGATACCAGGGGCTTGGTGAAATTCAAGATTGATTGCAGACATGTCTAAATCCTTTCTGATGAAGATGGCCATTAGCCGAACGGTAAATGGCCGCAGTTTATCAGAAAGCTAGAAAGGACCCTACTTATCCTGCTCTGCTATACATTCTTCTAAAAGCAATTTTCTTGGCAGGCTTCTTACTATTAAGAGCAGCTTGCGCCGCTTGTCTGCTTTTAGCCTGCAGGGAAGCTGATTCAAAAATAGCCATTAAGTCATCGGGAGTCACGTCAATAAAAGAATTGGTCTGCTGCAGGGCTACAGTAATGTCTTCCTCTGAAATCCCTGCGCTCGCAAGACCTGCAGAGGCAATAGAGGCATTGTCTTTTTTAGCATCAGTCGCTTGAAATAAATGCGCAGGGTAGCGGCGCCAGTGAAAGAAACCGTTATACACAATCGCAACCACTAACAAACAAGCAATATTGGCGGCGATCACTAACCAAACAAAATCAAACCCTAATGTGTGTACATCAGCCCCAGACGTTACGGCAAAAAAAGCCGTCGCGCCGCCCGGTGGGTGCAAACAGCCTAAATAATACATCACCAATACACTGACACTCACCGCAACACAGGCGCTGATTAAGGTATTTCCCAAAAACTTATAACAAGCGACACCGATCACTGCTGATAAAATATTGCCCATAATTAATGGCCATGGCTGCGACAATGCACCGTGAGGCACGGCAAATAAAAGCACCGCACTGGCCGCCATTGAGGCGACAAACAAATGCGTGCTTTCGTCAGAGAGCGAATACTGAGTAATTTGATAGCAGCCCGCCATGCTGATGAAAACACCGATTGCTGAAATGTATTTTTCACTGTGCGAAGTCGTATTGTTTTCGACCCCAAGGGTTTTCATGCATTCTTTAATAAAACGATGTATGCCTGCCAATGTTTGTTTCATGCCGCTTCTTTTTGGTTCAAATTTAAGCTGTGCGCATTCTAAAGGTGCAGGTTAATACTGTATAATTAATATTAATGAAGTTTAATAGCATTTATATTGATATTTAAAATGTATGTGAATGGATGCACGAGTGGATTCATGTCGTTATATCTGAGTGATTGAGAGGAAAAATGGACATTCAGCTAGCCAAAACGTTTTTAGAGATTATGAGTGCAGGCAGCTTTCAGGAGGCCGCTAAACGACTGCATGTCACTCAAACTACCGTGACCGCTCGGGTTAAAAGTCTTGAAGAGTCTTTAGGTTGTCGTTTATTCATACGCAATCGAGCGGGGGCATCTTTGACTCAGGAGGGCGAGCGTTTTGTTGAGCACGCAAAAAACTTAGTCTTTACCTGGCAGCGAGCCAAGCTCGAGTTATCAAAACCCAGCGAAGCGGCGCCAGGGTTGGTCGTGGGGGTAGAAAACAGTTTATGGAATCCACTCTTAGTCGAAACCATTAATCAGCTCTTGGTAGAAAAACAAAACATCGTTTTTGATGCGCGCATAGAAGAAGAGTCACTGCTGATTAAGCAACTCGATCAAGGCTTATTAGATGCCGTACTGGTGCATAAGCCGCACTATCGCTCTAACTTTGTTGTAGAGTTGCTAATGGAAGAAAAGCTCATTCATGTACGATCAACGAAAGAACCCCTGCCTAATCTGTTTATTGATTGGGGTGATGAATTCAAAGCGCAATACGACGCAGTATTACCACACCCAAGGCAGCAAGGATTTAAAACTAATTTGGGGCCATTAGCGCTGAAAGTGATGTTAAGTCAGGGAGGGAATGGTTATTTTCGCACCCGAGTGGTGCAAAAGTATTTAGCCAATGGTGAGTTGGAGCGAGTCGTTGGGGCGCCAGAATTTAGCTACCCCGTTTATTTACTTTATGGTGAGCAAGCGGTGTCTGAGGCACTTTCTCGATTTACGTATGCATTAAAGCAGCAATCCAAAACACTGGATTACTGGTCGGTTTAGCTTTTAGGATATTCAATCGGTTTTTCTTCGGCATTTGCTTGTTTATCGAATGTACCGACATACAGCACTGGCGAAGCATCAATATGCTGTGCGTTCATCATCTCAGCAACGCGCTGCAAAGACGAAATAATCATCGTCTGTTCCCATTCTTGTAAATCTGCATATTGGCGAGCAAATTGGTCTTGCAAGGGAATCGGCGCACTTTTCAGTGTCTCAATCGCTTCATCGGTTAAGTGCGCATGCACCTTACGCTTATCTGTTTTTGAGCGCTGGCGATAAACTAAGCCGCGCTTTTCTAAACGATCGATAATCGTCGTCACTGTTGCTTGGCTCAAGCTCATCTCATTGGCAATTTCACCAATGGTCACCTCTCCTTGGTCACGGATTGTTTGCAATAGCAAAATCTGTGGTGCAGTCAAACCTGTGGTTTTAGCAAGGTGCTTAGAGTGTAAGTCAGTAGCGCGGATAACACGGCGCAAGGCAACTAAGACGGCTTCAATACTGTTCAATGGCAAACCTCTGAAAATGAATGGGTAAGCAATTATCGACTTTTCGCGACGAAAAATCCATTGATCTCTAAATAAAAGTACAATATTAACGAGACAGTATCGGGACTGGATATCTATTAATGCTTAGTGTACTATGCATTCGCACCTAAGGGATTATATGGAATTGCTGCTTTATTACCCAAATATTACAGTTTTAAGCTGTACTTGCGTAATTACTTCATATAATTAAATTAGAGTACTAATAATTAGAGTTTTAGTGGAGTCCCTTTAACTTGTCGAATGAAATCGAATTACGAATCCCAACCCTTTGCGATGGCATGGATGTTTACCGCTTAGTCGAGCGCTGCCCGCCACTGGATACTAACTCCAGTTACTGCAACATTTTGCAGTGTGGCCATTTTGCTCAAACCTCAGTTGCCGCCGTAATGAACGGCGAAATTGTCGGCTTTATCTCTGCTTACCAAAAACCAGAACAGGCAAATACTTTGTTTGTTTGGCAGGTAGCCGTCGATGAAAAAGCCCGAGGCCTAGGCTTAGCATCAAATATGTTGATGCATATATTGCAGCGACCGCAATGCCAAGACGTAAATCGTTTAGAAACCACCATTACCGAAGATAATAAAGGCTCTTGGGCATTGTTCGAACGCCTAGCCAAGAAATTATCAACCGAGCTGAACTCATCAATCTGGCTAGAAAAGCAGAAGCACTTTGATGGTCAGCATGAATCAGAAGCCCTAGTGTCAATTGGGCCATTCACTATTCAACAGGATAAAATTTAATCATGAAAATCTTTAAAGAAATCGAATCAGAAGTACAAAGCTATGCACGTTCATTCCCTTGCGTATTCAATCGCGCTAAAGATGAATTTATGTGGGATGAAGAAGGTAATCGTTATTTAGATTTCTTGGCGGGCGCAGGCACATTAAACTACGGCCACAATAATGATCATCTTAAAGCCAATCTTATGAAGTATATAATGGAAGATGGCATTACTCACGGCTTAGACATGCACACCAAGGCTAAAGGGGATTTCTTAAATACCTTTAATGAAAAGATTCTAAAGCCGCGCGACATGGAATACATGGTTCAGTTTACTGGCCCAACCGGTACCAACGCGGTTGAAGCAGCAATGAAATTGGCGCGTAACGTAACCGGCCAGCAAAACATCGTAACCTTTACTAACGGCTTCCACGGCGTAAGTTTGGGTGCATTGTCAGCGACAGGTAACTCTCATCACCGCGATGCAGCGGGTGTTAGTTTAAACGGTATTCACCGTATGCCATTCGATGGCTACTTAGGCGATGGTATTGATACGACTGAATATTTAGACAAGGTTTTGTCAGATTCAAGCAGCGGTATTAATTCTCCAGCAGCCGTACTTCTTGAAACTGTTCAGGGTGAAGGCGGCGTTAACGTTGCAAGCATGGAGTGGTTACAGAATTTAGAAAAAGTATGTCGCAAGCATGGTCTATTACTGATTGTTGATGACATTCAGGCAGGTTGTGGTCGTACGGGTACTTTCTTTAGTTTTGAAGAATCAGGCATTAAGCCAGACATTATTACTATGTCAAAATCAATCAGTGGTTATGGTTTGCCATTCGCTGTAGTACTGATGAAGCCAGAGCTAGATCAGTGGAAGCCGGGTGAGCACAACGGTACATTCCGTGGTAACAATCTAGCGTTTGTTACGGCTAAAGATGCCATTGATCACTACTGGAGTGACGATGTGTTTGCTAACGAAGTAAAAGCCAAAGGCGAATACGTTAAAGAACAGCTAATCGATATCGTAGGTCAATACGGCGAAGGTAACTTCACCAATAAAGGCCGTGGTATGTTTCAAGGTATTAACTGTGTGAGCGGTGAAATTGCTGCGAAAATTACCAAGAAAGCATTTTCAAAAGGTATGATTATTGAAACCAGCGGTGCAGACGATCAAATCGTTAAGTTATTCTGCCCACTGACGATTACGCAAGAAAACCTTGAGAAAGGTATCGCCATTCTTCGTGAGTCGATTAAAGAAGTTTGCTCAAAAGAAGGCGACATTCCTGAAGAAAAGCTTTACTTCCAAGACTAATTCTTAATAAAAAATAAGTAATCACTAGAGTGAATCTCGGGTGGTTGCTTAGACTAAGAAATAGTTGAGTAAGTCGTTAGATACAAAATGAAGTAGAAAGTTAGTTGAAAGTTAGATCGTTATTATTTGTAGTCAGTAGTTATTACTGAAATATTCACAAAATATATAAAGGTACCCTCATGATCGTTAGAACGTTAGCTGAAGCAGCACAAACAAACCGTAAAATAGTTTCTCCAGATGGTAATTGGGACAGCACACGCTTACTCCTTAAAGATGACAACATGGGCTTTTCATTTCATGTTACTACCATCTTTAAAGGCGCTGATTTTCAAATGCATTACCAGAATCACTTAGAATCTGTTTACTGCATGTCAGGTCGTGGTGAGATTGTTCGCTTGGAAGATGACAAGGTTTTCCCTATTGAAGAAGGTACTTTGTATATATTAGATAAGCACGATAAGCATATTTTACGTGCCTTCGAAGAAATGAAAATGGCATGTGTTTTTAACCCACCATTAAATGGTAAAGAAGTGCATAACAAAGATGGCGCTTACGAATTAGTGGCCGATACGATCTGATAATCTTTTAATAAAGTGCATTTTATTCGCTCTGTGTCTATTTCCAGAGCGAAATTTCTAAAACTATTATTAGGTTGGATTTATACATGAGCGAACATAATATACATACCATCGAAAAAATTGGCGGCACCTCAATGTCTAATTACGAATCCGTTCGTGACAACATTGTATTAGGTGGTAAAAGAGCAACACTTTTTCAGCGGGTTTTTGTCGTGTCTGCTTATGGTGGTATTACCAACGAATTGCTAGAACACAAAAAAAGCGGTCAGCCCGGTGTTTTTGAATTGTTTGCAAACGGCATGGAAGACAATGCTTGGATGCAAAAATTTGATGATTTAAGACAACAACTTTATGTCATCAACCAAGACCTATTCGGCGAAACTCCTTTATTGTTAAAAGCCAACAAGTTTTTAGACGAACGTCTAATGAACGCTAAGCAATGCCTGCTCGATTTGCAAAGTCTATGTCAGCACGGCCACTTCGAATTAGAATCTCATTTAGAAACGGTACGTGAAATGCTGGCCAGTATTGGCGAAGCACACAGTGCCTGGAATACTGCCGAGTTATTACGCCGTGATGGTGTGAACGCTTGCTTCGTTGACCTAACAGGCTGGCGCACCAATAAGCACATCTCCCTCGACGAACGTATTCGTTTAGCCTTCGACAATATCGACCTAGACTCACAACTGCCTATCGTAACGGGTTACGCCCATAGCGACAGTGGTTTAATGTCATCGTTTGACCGTGGTTATAGCGAAATGACGTTCAGTCGTTTAGCGGTGTTGACGGATGCAAGAGAAGCCGTTATTCACAAAGAATTTCACCTAAGCAGCGCTGATCCTCGCTTAGTTGGTGAAGATAATGCCGTGCCAATTGGTCGTACCAACTACGACGTTGCAGACCAGCTCGCCAGCTTGGGTATGGAAGCGATTCACCCGAAAGCGGCAAAAGGATTACGTCAAAACAACATTCCTTTGCGCGTAAAGAATACTTTCGAGCCAGAGCATACCGGTACGCTGATTACAGGTGACTATATTAGCGATTCCCCTTGTGTAGAAATCATTGCTGGCTGCAAAGGAATTTTTGCACTGCAAGTCTTCGATCAAGACATGTCGGGAAGTTTGCATGATTACGACCGAGAAGTATTAGCCATTCTTCGTCGCTTTAAAGCGCACATCGTTTCAAAAGATATTAACGCGAATACCATCACGCACTATTTATCTGCTAGTCTAAAAACAGTAAAACGCATTCGTGCAGCGATTGAAGAAAAGTACCCAACGGCCGAAGTTGATCAGCAAAAAGTGGCGATAGTCTCCGCGATTGGCAGTGATATGAAAATTCCAGGCATTTTAGCGAAAGCCGTGAAAGCTGTAGCGTCTAAAACGATCAGTGTGCTAGCATTTCATCAAACCATGCGTCAGGTTGACATGCAGTTTATTGTTAACGAATGTGACTATGAAGAAACTGTAAAAAGTTTACACACATCATTAGTAGAAGTGCACGACCACGGAAGAGCAATATGCCTCGCATCATGACCCTAGCTACATTATTTCTTTTTACTGCATTGCTTGGCTTCCAAGCCAATGCAGTGGAAGTAGTAGCAGAGCAAGCAGTAACAGAACAAGCCACAACAGAAACCCCTTCAGACGTAGCGCCTGAGATTGCAGAATTAAAGAAGCCTATCTACTCTCCTTTTGTTGAAATGTATGTGCTTAATGAACTTAAGCAGCTCAGGATTGATCAAGCCGCCACCAAAAACGATTTAATTCAGCAAATACTCGATAGAGAGCACAGCTCAGTAGACAGAGGGGTTGCGTATGCGACCAATACGGTTACGTACTTCTTCTATATTATTGCAGCGGCGTCATCATTATTGGTATTAGTGGGTTGGACTTCGATTCGAGACATGAAAGATCGAGTACACTCTTTAGCCGATGCCGAAATTTCTCGCTTAATTAACGAATATGAATCTCGACTGCTAGCGATGGAGTCTTTGATGAAACAAAAGACACAAGACATCGAAGAAAACAGAGAAGAAATTGAATTAACACAAGAACTTCAATCGCATTGGCTGCGAGCGCAACAAGAACCTTCGCCGAGTAATAAAATATCGATTTACGATGATATCTTAAAACTGAAGAGCAACGACTGCGAAGCATTAACCTATAAAGCCGATGCCGTATTAGAACTTGATGAACCCCAATGGGCAGCCAGCTTGTGTCGCCAAGCATTAAAAATTGACCCAGAAAATAGCCACGCTTTTTATCAGCTAGCATGTGCCTATACCGCGATGAATCAAATGGACGAAGCTATTCGCTATTTGAGAGAAGCGTTAAGTCGTGATAGTTACCTAGACGATATTAAAACAGATCCTGCTCTACAGCCTTTGGTAGAACACGACTTGTTTAAAGAGCTTATCGCCATGGCTGACGTTCATAACTAAACACCACTCTATATTATCTTCAACTTAGAAAGGCATTCGCCACTGAGTTGAAGATAATACGTTATCTCACTTCTTGTATTCCTATTGCTATTCCGCTCCCCTCATATTATCAACGTGCACATCTTGTGCATTACCTGCAGTAATTTATACTATTTAAAAATTATAAGAATTAGCCACACGTCACGATAGATATCCGTATAAAGCCTCTACAAAATTGAGTAATGATAATGAATTTAATCTTCATACACGGTTCAGGTTGCAGCAAAAATGTTTGGGATCAGCAGTTGTCTTTCTTTGACGGCAGCATCGCACTTGATTTACCAGGTCGATCCAATGGCGAGGTCTTAGAGAGTGTAAATGATCTTGCTCAATGGCTGATTGATTATATTAATGATCACGCGTTAGAGAATGTTGTATTAGTCGGTCACTCTTTAGGTGCGGCCGTGGTAATGCAAGCTGCTTTATTAGCCGATAAAAATGTTAAGGGGATAGTTTTAATCGGTGCAGGAGCGCGCTTAAAAGTGATTCCTCAGCTAATCACCTCACTGTCTGCATTGGTCGACAAATCAGCCAGTATTCCAGACAGCTTCTTGCAAGCTAATGAGAACATTCCAGAACCGTTTAAAACAAATATCAACGCAGCGATAAAAGAGAATGGCGCACAAACCATGCTCGATGATTTTAATTTATGCGATAAATTTGATGTGATGGAGCAGTTAGAAAATATTCATCTACCCGTGAAAATCATCGTCGGTGAAAAAGATAGAATGACACCAATGAAATACGCTTCTTTTTTACATGATCGTATGGCTAATAGTGAATTGGCGGTTATTAAGGCGGGTACGCACATGGTATTTGCTGAGCAGGCCGAGGTTGTGAACAAGCACATTCAAGGGTTTGTGGATAGGGTGGTTCTTTGAACCATTATCGTTGATTAAACACATTTTAATCCCCTTCACCCTTTGCTATATTGGCTGGCAATAACAGCGCCTACCCTAGGCAGTCAATTTAGCAGTGGAAGCTTACATGTTTTATCCCAATCTATACTCTCAAGCCGCAACCCTGCCTGTATACTGCCAATCAATATCTATCCAAGAATTCACGCGCCAGCCAAATCGCTATTAGCCTTTGAGCAAACCGTTTAAAAAGTAGCCAATATGACCACAGATCAAACAACCCAGACCCCAAACAACCTAGCCGCTTTCTGCTGGTCCATAGCCGATCTACTACGCGGCGACTTCAAGCAAAGCCAATACGGTCGCATCATATTGCCCTTTACCCTATTACGTCGCTTAGAAGGCGTACTAGAAGCCAAAAAAGAAAAGGTACTGGCCGAGCACTCACGTATTCAAGCCATGAACCTAACCGAAGAAGCCCAAGAAAAGTTCTTACTCAAAGCGGCAGGCCTAAGCTTCTTCAATACCTCCAAAATGGATTTATCAAAGCTAGGCATAGAGGATATTAAAGACAACCTAGAAAGCTACATCCAAGGCTTCTCTAAAGACGCCCGTGAAATATTCGAATACTTCAACTTTGCCGAATTCCTAGGCCAGCTAAACGATGCCGACTTACTCTACAAAGTCGTGCAAAAAGTACGTCAAACCGACCTAAGCCCAAAGTCGCCCTCAAATCCTAACGGGGTTTCGAATCACGACATGGGCTTAACCTTTGAAGAACTCATTCGTCGTTTTGCAGAAGGCTCAAACGAAACCGCCGGGGAACACTTCACCCCACGCGACATCGTGCGCTTAACCACTGCCTTAGTTTTCATGGAAGACGACGACGCCCTAACCAAGCCAGGAATCATTCGTACCATCTACGATCCAACCGCAGGCACAGGCGGCTTTTTATCCTCGGGTATGGAATACGTACACGAACTCAATGGCCAAGCCAAAATGGTCGCCTACGGCCAAGAGCTAAACCCAGAAAGCTACGCCATCTGCAAAGCCGACATGCTCATCAAAGGGCAAGAAGTCAGCAACATCAAACTCGGCAATACTCTAAGCAACGACCAGCTCGGCCCCGTCAAATTTGATTACATGCTCTCCAACCCTCCGTTTGGAGTCGATTGGAAAAAAATAGAATCCACCATCAAAGACGAAAATACCTTAAAAGGTTTCGATGGACGTTTTGGTGCGGGTTTACCCCGAGTCAGCGACGGCTCGTTATTATTCTTAATGCACCTCATCAGCAAATTAAGACCCGCCGATAAAGACGGCGCACAGGGCGCGACGGGTGGCCGTATTGGCATCATCCTCAACGGCTCACCGTTATTCACCGGCGGCGCAGGTTCAGGCGAATCAGAAATACGCCGTTACATACTAGAAGCCGATCTACTAGAAACCATCGTCGCATTGCCAACCGACATGTTTTACAACACCGGCATCGCCACTTACATTTGGATTCTCTCTAATAAGAAGGGCAGTAACCACAATCAAGGCGAGCGTAAAGGCAAAGTCCAGCTCATTAATGGTGTAAACCTGTGTGGCAAAATGCGCAAATCATTAGGCAGCAAGCGTAATGAAATGAGCGAAGCCGACATCGCCACCATTACAAAAACTTTTGGTGCCTTTGAAACCGTAGACGCGACGACTCTTGATAAATTAGGGTTAGATAAACCAAAAGAACAAAAATCAAACCGTGGCCGTCAATCAGCCAACCCAAAGGTAGAAGCACCAAAAACATTCGCCGCTAAAATATTCGATACACACGAATTTGGTTATCGCCGCATCAGCATCGAACGCCCATTACGCGAAAGCTTCCAATTCAGTGATGAACGGTTAGCCGAATTACGCTTTGCCAACAAACCA